>Ga0315268_10004168_pt1 | contig 15757 bp, 16 predicted proteins | sample C1_top_MG_FD_204535 | JGI IMG/M metagenome (GOLD analysis project Ga0315268, IMG submission 204535) | Sediment microbial communities from Yellowstone Lake, YNP, Wyoming, USA - C1_top | ecosystem: Environmental > Aquatic > Freshwater > Lake > Sediment | place: USA: Wyoming | collected 2017-08-01
CGACGGCGCGGCTGATTTCCGGCGATTTGACCGGGAAGCTCTTATCACCGCGCCGCGATTCAACCTTGAAACTGGCGCCGGCCAAAGATCCCATGACCTCGGCGGCGGTTTTTTCGATCTCTTCCATCGAGGCGCCGCAGCGGGCGGCGAACAGGAAGTGGGAAATGCCGAAGACGGTCTTGAGCCGCCTGGCCAGATCGGTCTTGAGGGCGTTGTTCAGCGGCCGCTCTAGGCGCAGCACGAAACTGCCTTGCCGCAGGCGCAGTTTGCCGTCGTCGAGTCCGGCCAGCCGATCCCGGATATTATTCATCAGCCGGTCCTCGAACAGGCGGCGGTTGCCGCCCTTAAGGCAGATCTCGCTTGAATGGATTATCACGGTGTCGGCCATAATTGGCCCAACTTACCATAAAGGCGCGGTTCATTCAATTAGAGCTGGCTGCGGGTCCCGTCGCCTCGCATCCCCGTAAGTGCTCACAAGGAATGTGCTCCGCGCATTTTATGGCGTTAGTTATTTGTCCGTCCAAGTGTTATGATGTGGTGGATTTATTAATAACCTATCGTCGTTTATGCCCGAATTCACGGTTCAACCGTTGAAGTATCAGGAACTGCCCGGCTTGTCCGAGAAACAGCTGTCCGAGCACCATGACGTGCTGTACGCCGGCTACGTCAAGAAGGTCAACGAGATCCGCGCCGCCCTGGCCGCCGCTGATCTGACCAAAGCCAACGCCACGCACAGCGACTGGCGCGAATTGAAGATCGAAGAAGGCTTCGCGGTCAACGGCGTCGTCCTGCACGAGCGGTATTTCGACGGGATGAAGGCCGGCGGCGCGGCTCCGGCCGGCGCCATCGCCGACCTGCTGGCCCGGGATTTCGGTTCGGCCGACAAATGGGCCGTGGAGATCACCGCCTGCGGCCTGGCGGCGCGCGGCTGGGCGGTGCTGGCTTTCGACCTCAAGGACGGCCGGCTCCACAATTACGTCTGCGACGTCCATAACCAGGGCGGCGTCTGGGGCGCCATTCCCCTCTTGGTGCTCGACGTTTACGAGCACGCCTATTTCCTGGACTACGCCACGGCCCGCAAGAAATATCTCGAGACTTTCCTCAAGAACGTCGACTGGAGCGCGGCCAACGCCGTCATCGAGAAGTTCGGGTTGCTGAAATATCGGTCGTAAGTAAGTCGTCAAAGCAGTCAGAAAAACACGCCACACTCGGTGGCGTGTTTTGTTACGGGCCGCGGGGCCTGTCGCGGTTTTCACCCCGGACGTGCTCGCTCACTCGGTTCGCTCCGCGCGACCGGGGACCCCAAAACCGCGCCACCCGCCGTGACCTCGATTCCAACTTTTAAATAGCGTGCGCTCGGACGACCCCGCTATTCAACGGCCAAAGGGCCGCGGGGCCTGCGGCGGAAGCGTCGCCGCGCGACGCTCGCCCTCGCGAGATGAGGTCATTTTCCGCAATGTGTGCTAACGCACTTTATAAAAGACAGGCGAGCTATTCTCACCTGTCCCTTTGGTACCAGGAATCGATACTCGGAAATCCTATTTCTTCAACGCCGCGTCGATGGCGTCGCGGTCGAAACCGATGATGACCGCGCCGTCGATGTCGATCACCGGCACGCCCATCTGGCCGGTCTTTTCGACCATCTCCTGGGCGGCTTTCTGGTCGGCGGAAACATCCACGTCGCTGAAAGCGATGCTTTTTTCGCTGAGATAAGTCTTAGCCATCTTGCAATAAGGGCAGGTCGGGGTCGAATAGATCTTTATCACATGGGCCATATGATCTGGGTTCAATAGCTTTGTATCAATCTTAACATGGTCCGGACGCCGAAGCCAGTGGCTCCGAGCGGCTGGTGCGGCACGGTATCCTTTTCCGCCCAGGCCGGACCGGCGATGTCCAGGTGCGCCCAGGGCGTCTTGCCGACGAATTCCTCGAGGAATAGGCCGGCGGTGATGGCGCCGCCGTAGCGTCCGCCGCTGATGTTCTTGAGGTCAGCCACTCGGCTCTTCAGGGATTCGCGATATTCGTCGGCCAGCGGCAGCTGCCAGAGCAGTTCGCCGCTGCCGGCCGCGGCTCTGAGCAGCCGGTCTACCAGCGGCTGGGAATTGCCCATGACGCCGGCGATCTCCTGCCCCAGCGCGACCATGCAGGCGCCCGTGAGAGTGGCCAGGTCGACGATCAGGTCCGGCCGCAGCTGGACCGCGTAATACAGCGTGTCGGCCAGGGTCACGCGGCCTTCGGCGTCGGTATTGAGGATCTCGATGGTCTTGCCGCTCATGGTCTTGACCACGTCGCCCGGGCGGACGGCCTTGCCCGAGGGCATGTTCTCGCACAGGCCGGCGATGCCGTGGATTTCCACTGCCGGCTGGACCTCGGCCAGCACGCTGAACAGCCCCAGGACGGCCGCGGCGCCGGCCATGTCGATCTTCATGTCTTCCATGGATTCGGACGGCTTGAGCGACAGGCCGCCGGAATCGAAGGTCAGGCCCTTGCCGACGACCGCGATGCGCTTCTTCGCCTTTTTCGCCGGTTTGTAGGTCAGGTGGATGAGGTAAGGCGGCTCGTCGGAACCGCGGGCCACGGCCAGCAGACCCCCGGCGCCCAGTTCCCTGAGGCCGTCCGCGTCATAGACCTTGATGGCTATCCTTTTGGGAGCGGCGGCGGCGATGGCCTTGGCCGCCTCCATGAGATGGCTGGGCGTGGTGACCGAGGCCGGTTCATTGACCAGATCGCGGGCCAGCATCGTGCCGCGGGCGGCGAGCCGGCCGGCGGCCGCGCCTTTTTCCAGCAGGTCTTGCTGGCGTTTGTTCGCCGCGAGCAGCGTCAGTTCCTCCAGCGCCTCGGCTTCGCGCTTCTTGAGGTCCTCGCCCTTATATTTCAGGAAATGATAATCGCCCAGGAGCGTTCCTTCGGCCGCGCCAGCGCCGATCTCGCGGAGATCGCCCGCCAAGGCGTCGGGCAGCAGCAGTGCCGCGGTCTTGGCTCCCTGAGCGCAGGCCTTCTGGCTGGCCAGAGCGGCGATCCGTCTCGCTCCGGCGGCGGTCAGCGGCTTCTTGCCGGCGCCGAGCAGCATCACCTTATTTGCCGCCAATTTTCCGCCGGTCCGGGCCGCCGCGGCCTTCCCTTCCTTGCCCTCGAATTTTTCCTCGACCAGCAGTTCGGTCAGGAGTCCGCCGCTGGCCTTGTCCAGGCCGGCGGCGCGTCCGGATAATTTTTTCGTCTTCTCGCCGACGGCGACGATCAGGATGTCGGTTTTTAGTCTCGCCAGATCGGCGACGGTCTGTATCTTGAAACGCATAAGGGTACGCGAAATATATAATGGCCGAATTATATCACATGGCCGGAAAAGATGCGTCCGCAACATGATGGCGTAATTTGGTGTATAATCAGGCATGAAAGGACTCTCGAAACGATATGCCTAACGAAGAGAAGATCGCCCGCCTGCGCAGCGAGCTGGACGGACTGCGCGACCCGGATTTCGGCTTCATCCGCGCCGGACGGCCGCGTTACGACCGACTGTTCGGCCGCGATTCGCTGATCGTCGCCTGGCAGCGGCTGGAACGCGAACCGCGGATCGCCGTCGCCACGCTGCGCATCCTGGCTTCGATGCAGGGCCGGATCAACGACCCGATCAACGAGGAGGCGCCCGGCAAGATCCTGCACGAATGGTCGCCAACCAAGGTGCCCTGGGTGCGCTGGACGTTCCCCTACTACGGTTCAGTCGACGCCACGCCGCTTTACGTGCTGGTAGCCTGCTGGACGATAAAAAGGACCGGCGACAAAAAGCTGGCCGACGAATTCTGGCCGGCGGTCAGGAAAGCCTGCGGTTGGATGACGACGGTCATGGCCGCCGACCGCCAGGGCTTCCTGAGCTATACGCCGTCCAATCCGCTCGGACTGAAGCATCTGGGCTGGAAGGACAGTTGGGACCTGGGTCCGGCTTGGCCGACGGCCATGGTCGAAGTCCAGGGCTACGCTTACGCCGCGCTGCTCGCCGCCGCCGCTCTGGCCTGCGGCCGCGACGCCAAGCTGGCCGCGTCCTGGCGCCAGCGCGCCGAGGAACTGCGCCGCGAATTCAACCGCCGTTTCTGGATGAAGGAGAAACGGACCTGCGCCCTGGCCGTGCACGGCGGCGGGCAGATCTATCCGGCCGTCACTTCCAATCCTGGCCACCTGCTGTTCACCGGCATCCTGGACGCCAAGCCCGTCCCGGCCTTGGTGCGGCGCTTGTTTGAAAAAGACCTGTTCACGCCGTACGGCCTGCGGACCCTTTCGTCCGCGGAACGGAATTTCCAGGCCGACGCCTACCACCGCGGCTCCGTCTGGCCGCACGACAACTGGATCGTGAGCGAGGGCCTGCGCGTCCTGGGGTACAAAAAAGAGCGCCTGCTCATCAAGAAAGCGCTCCTCGCGGCCGACGACGCCCTGGGCAAGACGCCGGAACTTTTCGCCGTCTCCCGCGCCGGCCAGATCGCCTTGATCCCCAACACCCAGTATCCGCAGGCTTGGGCCAGCGCCGGCCTGCTCAATCTCCTCGATTCTTCACTAAGCGCGCGAACAGCGCTTCGTATCGGTCCGTCATCCGGTCGAGGGTGAAATTCTTCACCACCCAGTCGCGGCAGGTCTGGCGGTCCAGCTTGTCGACCACTTTCATGGCTTCGGCCATCTCCTGGTGATTCTTGACGATGAAGCCGGTGACGCCGTCCTTGACCACTTCCGGCACCGAACCGTAATTGAAGGCGATGACCGGCGTGCCGCAAGCCATAGCCTCGGTCATGACCAGGCCGAACGGTTCTGCCCAGGTGATCGGGAACAGCAGGGCGCGGGCCCGGCCGTAATGTTTCGGCAGTTCGGAACGGTCGACGTCGACCATCCGGACTTTTTTATTCAGGAGCGGTTTGACCTCGTCCTGGAAATAGGTGTTCTCCGGATAGGTCTTGCCGATGATCTCCAGATCGGCGCCGGCAAGATCGGCCGCCATGGCCGCGTATTTGACGCCCTTCTGCGGCAGGATGCGGCCGCAGAACATGAAACCCTTGCCGGTCTTGGCGGAAAAAGCGTAGCGGTCGATGTCGATGCCGTTGTAGATGGTGGCCGCGTATTTGACGTCCGGCGCGCCCAGGCGCTGGTTGTCGCTGATCGACACCAAATGCTGCTTGGGACTCTGGTACAGCCGGAAGAGTTCGGCGCGCCAGGCGAAGATCGGGTCGTGCAGCGTGTAGACGGTCGGGATGTCAGCGAGTTCGGCCAGCGGCAGGCCGCGGTCGATCGGATGCAGGTGGGCGATGTCATATTTTCCGGCCGCCGCGTCCTGGTAGAGCCGTGATATCAGATATTGGTCGTAGAGATTGTAGATCTTCTCCCGTTCCCGCAGGCCGCCGGTGCCCGGCGAAAAGATCGGGTGGCCCTGAAGCTGGCGGTCGACCCGTCCGGAGATCACCCGGTGCCGGAACTTGGGCGAGGGCGGACCGTAGAAAGTTATCTGGTGCCCCCTTTTCTTCAGCCGGTCGGCCAGCTCGGCGGCCAGTTCCATCGGGGCGTAGATCACGTCCTCGGGCACGGGCAGGCTGTACTGGCTGCAGACCATGGTGGCTATCTTCATCGGTGGGATGCGGCGTTTCATAGGCGGATCATTTTACGAGCGAGGCGTAGACCTCCTCGTACTTGTCGGTCATGTGTTCGACGGTGAAATTACGCTCGACGCGTTCGCGGCAGGCGCGGCGGTCGATCTCGCCGATGCGGCGCATGGCCGCGACCATCTGGCCGACGTTCCGGACAACGAAGCCGGTGCGGCCGTGCGCGACGACCTCGGCGGCAGCGCCGCGGTCGAAGGCGATGACCGGCGTGCCGCAGGCCATGGCTTCGACCATGGTGATGCCGAACGGCTCGTTCCATTCGATGGGATAGAGCATGGCCTTGGCCGACCGGAGCAGCCGCGCTTTCCGGACGGCGTCCAGTTCACCGACGTAACGGATGCGCCGGCCGTCGACGAACGGCCGGATTTCCGTGTCGAAATATTCCCTGTTCTCGGGGGTGATGAACGGCCCGGCGATGACCAGTTTGGCGCCGGCCCGGCGGCAGGCGGCGACGGCGTGATGCAGTCCCTTGATCCGCGCCACCCGGCCCAGCCAGATGAAATGGTCGTCCGGTTCGGCGTTGAACCGGAAATGCCCGATATCGACGCCGTGCCAGATGGTGGCGGCGAAATTCAGTTTGAGCGGGCAGGAGCGGCGGTAGGCGTCGCTGATGGCCACGAGCGGCTGCCGGCGGAACTCGGCGTAGGTCGCTTCGCGGTCGGCGAACCGCGCCTCGTTCTTTTCATCGAAGGCCCAGAAATGGTTGTGCAGCGTGGCCACGCTGGGCACGTCGACGAGCGACCGGAAGAAGCCGTCGAAGGGGTCGACGTGGGTATGGATCAGGTCATAGCGGCCGGCCTCGGAAAAGGCCTTCTCCAGATTCAACAGGTTGAAGCCGGGGGCGGTCCAGGGCACGCCCCGGGCCGTTAGGCATTTTTTCGTCACCGCCACCTTGCGGGCTCGGGTGCGGGAATCCCCGGAAGCGTAGAGCGTGACCTCATGGCCGCGCCGGACCAGCTCTTCCGTCAACCGGGAGACGATGAGTTCGGTGCCGCCGTAGGCCGGCGGCGGCACGGGATACCATAACGGGGCTACTTGGGCGATGCGCAGCTTGCGTCTCATACCTTGCCTGACTGGATCAATTTGCCGCAGAGGTCCTCGTATTCGTCGATCATCCGCTTTACCGAAAAATTCTCCTCGACGCGCTGGCGGCAGGCGGCGCGCTTGATCTCGCCGAGCCGGCCGACGGCCGCGGCCATCTCCTCGACCGTGTCGACCACGAATCCGGTGACGCCGTCCTCGACGATCTCCGGGATGGCGCCGTTCCCGAAGCCGATGACCGGCGTGCCGCAGGCCATGGCCTCGGTCATGACCAGGCCGAACGGTTCGCGGCGGGTGAAGGGGCAGAGCAGCGCCTTGGCGTTGCGGAACAGCGCGACCTTGGCCTCGAAATCCGCCTCGCCGACGAATTGGATCTGCTCGCCGTCGATCAGCGGCTGGACCTCGTATTTGAAGAAGCGCTCGTTCTCCTCGCCGACGATGTTGCCGGCGATCTTCAGGTGTTTTCCGGACAGCTTGGCGACGCGGATGGCGTCCAGCACTCCCTTGGACGGGATGATCTTGGAGATCCACAGCAGATAATCACTGGGATTGGCGTTGAAAATAAAACGCTCCGTCGGAATGCCGTTATAGATCAGCCGGGCATGACGGAGCTTGGGAACGGACTCCATCTGGTCGCGGGAGACCGGGACGTAATGCGATTCGGAGAATCGGGAAAAGACCTTATGGTCCTCCGGGGCCAGCGGCCGGTGCAGCGTGTTGATGATCGGTTTCCTGATGAACTTGGCCAGCGGGTAGATGTAGAAGCCGCAGTGGTTGTGGATGACGTCGAATTCGTCCTGGTGTTCAAGCAGGTTGTCGAGATGCAGGCTCCAGACGGCGTGTGGGCTGCCCAACTTGGCCCGCCACAAAGCCGCCGGCCAGGGCGAGATCAGGCGGGCCCTGGTCGTCGAATCCCCGCTCGCGAACAGCGTGACCTCATGACCGCGGGCTGCCAGTCCTTCGGTCAGTTCGGACACCACGAATTCCGTGCCGCCGTAAGTTCGCGGCGGGACGGGTATCCAGATGGGCGCGAATTGGGCTATCCTCATGCCGGGAATTATCTCAAATATAATATCGCCCGGCAAGGGCGATATTTGATATTTTCATTAAACTCCGAGCATTTGCCTCACTTCGGAGCTGGGCTGCCAGGGCGGATCGAAGACGAATTCGACCCTGATCCGTTTGAGACCGATCTTTTTCAGGGCGCCCTCCACTTCCCGGAGCATCCGCGGTCCGTAAGGGCAGAGCGGCGAGGTCAGGGTCATCTCGATCAGGACCGCTTCTTTATCCGGGTTGATCTGGATCTTGCGGATGAACCCCAGCGTGTAGATGTCGATGCCCAACTCCGGGTCGAAAGTGTTCTTGAGCGCCTCCACGATCTCGTCCCGGAGCGGCCGCTCCGGTTCAGTTTTTTTCCTTGATGATCGGGGCATAGCCTTTCTTCTCGATGACCGCGGCCAGCTCTTGGCCGCCGGACCTGACCAGTTTTCCGGCGGCCATCACATGGACCCGGTCGGGTTTCAGGAATTTGAGGATGCGGGTATAGTGGGTGATCAAAAGTATGCCTGTCCCCGCCCGGCGCAGCTCTTCGATGCCCTTGGTGACGATCTTCAGGGCGTCGACGTCCAGGCCGGAATCGGTCTCGTCGAGAACCGCGTATTTCGGCCGGAGCAGCAGCAGCTGCAGGATCTCCAGGCGCTTCTTCTCACCGCCGGAAAATCCCTCGTTCAGTCCCCTGGCGCCGAATTCCGTCGCGATCTTGAGTTCCGCCATCTTTTCCTTGAGCAGGCCGTGGAATTCCATGGCCCCGTAGGGCTGGTCGCGGCGGGCGTTGACGGCCGCCCGCAGGAATCCGGATACGCTCACTCCGGGAACTTCCGGCGGATATTGCGGTGACAGGAAAAGCCCCGCCCGCGAACGTTCATCGGGGCGCAGGGAAGAGATCTTCCGGCCGTCCAGGGACACGGAACCGCCGGCCAGTTCGTATTTGGGGTGGCCCATGAGCGCGTTGGCCAGCGAGCTCTTGCCGGATCCGTTGGGTCCCATCAGGGCGTGGATCTGCCCCGGCTTGACGGACAGATCGATGCCGGCCACCACCTCGCGGCCCTCCCGCCTCACTCGCAGTTCGGATATCTTGAGTTCCCGTTTCATAGGCGCGGTCAGTCCTTCCGGGCGTCCAGGCCGGAGCGCAGGGCCTTGAAGCCGAGGGTGGCGCAGCGCAGCCGGCTCGGGCCGATGGCGATGCCGAGCAGTTTGAGCATGTCCGCGTCGGTCAGCTCGAGGAGTTGGCGCCGGGTCAGTCCTTTGATATGTTCGGTCAACATCGACGTCGCCGCCTGGCTGATGGCGCAGCCGTGACCGTCGAACCGGACCTCGGACACTTTTCCGGAACGGTCCAGTTTCACGAACAGCTCGACATCGTCGCCGCAGCTGTAATTGGTCTCGCGGCGGCTGAAGCTGGCGTCCGCCAGCCGGCCGGCGTTGCGCGGGTCGCGGTAGTGGTCCAGGATGTTTTCCTGGTACAGGCTTTCGGCCTGACGGCTGACGGCGGCCTTGGCCCCGTTCTTATTTTTTTTTGGCGCAGGCTTCATATTTTGAATATCTTGGCCGCGGTCTTCACGGCCGCGACCAGTGCGTCGATGTCCCGGCGGTCGTTATAGATGCCGAAACTGGCCCGGGTCGTGCCGTTTAGTTTCAGGTATTGGATCAGCGGCATGGCGCAGTGATGGCCGCCGCGGACGCAGATCCCCTGGTCGGCCAGGATCGAAGACATGTCGTGAGGATGGATGTCGCCGAGCGTGAAGGAGACGACCCCGCCGCGGTCGCGTCCGGCCGGCGGACCGTGCAGGACGATCTGGTCCACGGCCGCCAGGCGTTTCATCGCGTAGGCGGTCAGTTCCCGCTCGTGGCGCCGGATGGCGTCGAGACCCAGCCGTTCCAGATAATCGACGGCTGCCCCCAGGCCGATGATCCCGCCGATGTTGGGCGTCCCGGCCTCGAATTTCCAGGGCAGGTCGTTCCAGACCGAATCTTCCAGCCTGACCTCCTTGATCATGTCGCCGCCGTAAAGGAAGGGCGGCAATTTTTCCAGCTGTCGGCGTTTGCCGTAGAGAATACCGACGCCGGTGGGACCCAGCATCTTGTGACCGGAGAAAGCCAGGAAATCGCAGTCGAGTTCGGTCACGTCGAGCGGACGGTGGCCGGCCGACTGGGCCGCGTCGATCACGATGGCGGCGCCGCGGGCATGGGCCATCGCGGCCAGTTCCTTGACCGGATTGACCGTGCCCAGGACGTTGCTGATATGGGTCACGGAAACGAGTTTGGTCGCCGGCGTGATGAGGCGGGCAGCTTCGGCCAGGTCCAGGTCCATTTCCGGAGTCAGGCCGATGAATTTGACCGTGAATCCCCTTTCCTTGGCCAGCTGCTGCCAGGGCACCAGGTTGCTGTGGTGCTCCATGACCGTCAACACCACCTCGTCGCCCGGTTTCAGCACGCGGGACCAGCTCTGAGCCAGCAGATTAAGGGATTCGGTCGTGCCGCGGGTGAAGATGACCTCTTCCGGGGCGGCGTTGATGAAGCCGGCGACGCGCGAACGGGCCTGTTCCAATCTGGCCGTCGCTTCTTCACTGGCCGGATACATGCCGCGGTGCACGTTGGCCCGGCACTCGCGGTAGAAGGCGTCCTGGGCTCCGATAACCTGGTCCGGCGTCTGCGAGGACGCGGCGCTGTCGAGGAATACGAAAGGTTTCCGGCGCTCACGGTGCCTGCCTGCCGGCAGGCCGGACAGCATCGGGAAGTCGCGGCGGATGGAGGGGCTGATCCTGGTCATTTTTTTGCGCATAGGCGGTCTTTTAGTTCTTCGTCCGGGACGGCGCCCAGCCGGTGTCCGATAAGGCAGGTCACCATGTCCTCGAGTCCGTGATCGCGCATTTCCCTGACGGTCGGCGCGAAAAATCCGTAAAGCAGCTGCCGGACAGCCGCCGCTTCGTCCAGGCCGCGCGACATCAGGTAGAACAGGTCTTCCGGGTCGAGACGGCCGGTGGCGCTGGCGTGGCCGCAGCTGACGTCGGCTTCGTTGATCTCCAGCGCCGGTATTGTGGATATCCCGGCGCTGTCTTTAAGCAACAGTGTATCCGCTTTCTGCCGGCCCTGGCAACCGTTGCTGCCGCGTTCCATCCTGATCAGGCCGCGGCAGACAGCGCGGGCCCGGTCGTCCAGCGCTCCGCGTGAAAAAAGCTTCGAGTCGGTGGCCGGGGCCAGGTGGATCGCCCGCTGGTTCAGGTCGAATCGCTGGGCCGCCGAGCCGAAGAACAGGTTATGCAGGGCGGCGCTGGCTCCGGAGCCGCGCAGTTCGACGGCGGCGTCGTCGGAGATCAGGTCGCCGCCGAAGGCGCATTCGATCCAGGAGACCGCGGCCCGGCTGCCGCAGAGCGCCCGTTTGCGGGCGAAGGCGGTGTGACCGGAAGCCAGGTTCTGGACCGCGACATAATCGACGCGGGAATCATTTTTGGCCAGGATGCCGACGTCCAGGCCGCGCCAACTGGCGGCGCCGACAACGGAGCCGAGGTGTTCGGTCACCGCGGCCGAACTTCCGGGTTCGGCGATGATCAGCAGCCGGTCCAGCCTGACCGGTTCGGTTTGGGCGTATTCCAGCCTGATCGGTTCTTTCAGCCGAAGGCCGCGCCCCAGGTGGATGACTAGGCCGCCGGCGCAATTAGCCTCGTGCCAGGACCAGATCTTGTCTTCGGACGGCGGCTGGTCTCGCAGATATTCCTTCATCCTGGCCGCCGTCGCCGGTCTGGCCAGGGCTTCCGCCCAAGTCAGGACCGTCCCCTGGCCGCCGCCGACGGCCGGCTTGGCGCCGGGCCGCGCCGCCGCCGACGACGAAAAAGGCAGATGAATGGCGGCGGGGTCGAAAGAAATCCCCAGGCCGTATTTGAACGACGGCCGGGGCGCGCCGCCGAAGATCTTAGCGGCGGCGGACCGGCGTTCCTTGATCCAATCCGGTTCGGCCGGAATTTTTGATGTCAGGGTTTGGCGGGCAGGGAGTCTCATATCAGCCGACCGACCGGTCCATCTCCAGATCGATCAGTTTATTCAGTTCCACGGCGTATTCCAAGGGCAGCCGCTTGATCACCGGATCGACGAAACCGGTGACGATCATCTTCTCCGCCTGTTCCGCGGTCAGACCGCGGCTGGTCAGGTAGAAGATCTCCTCCTCGCCGATGCGGCCGACTGTGGCCTCATGCGCTACGTCAGACCGCGCATTCTCGACGTTCAGTGTCGGGTAGGTGTTGGTGGCCGACCTCGGATCGAGGATCAGCGAATCGCAATTGACGCTGGCCTTGGAATTTTCGGCCGCCGGCGTCACCCGCACCAGGCCGCGATAGGTGGCGACGCCGCCGCCGCGGCAGATGCTCTTGGACCTGGTCACGGAGACCGTTTCCGGAGCCGCGTGGACCACTTTCATGCCTACGTCCTGGTTCTGTCCGGGACCGGCGAAGACCACCCCCAGGCCGTCGGATCGGGCGCCGGCCCCACGCAGCACGCTCATCGGATAAAGCATGGTCGTGCCGCTGCCGAGGTTGCCGCTCAACCACTCGATCGAACCCCGGGCGTCGACCATGGCCCGCTTGGTATTCAGGTTATAGGTGTTCTTGCTCCAATTCTCGATGCTGGAATACTTCACTGTCGCGCCCGCCTTGACGTGGACCTCGACGCAGCCGGCGTGCAGCGAGTTCTGGGCGTAGCGCGGCGCGCTGCACCCTTCGATGTATTCGATCCTGCTGCCTTTGTCGGCGATGATCAGCGTGTGCTCGAACTGGCCGCCGCGCTGCATGTTCATGCGGAAATAGGCCTGCAGCGGCAGGCCGACCTTGACGCCCGGCGGCACGTAGATGAAGGTCCCGCCGCTCCAGACCGCGGCGTGCAGCATCACGAACTTGTGGTCGCTCACGGGAATGCAGTCGGTCATGAAATACTTGCGGACCAGTTCCGGGTAAAGTTTCACGGCGTTGTCCATGTTCTCGAAGATGACGCCTTGGCCGCTCCACTCTTTCTTCAGCTTATGGTAGATGACCTCGGAATCGTACTGGGCGCCGGCGCCGGACAGCAGGTGGTGCTCGGCTTCGGGTATGCCCAGCCGGTCGAAGGTCGTGCGAATGTCCTTCGGGACGTCGGCCCAGGAGGCTGCTTCGTCGGCCGCCGGCCGCGAATAGAAGACGATCTGGTCGAGATCCAGGCGGGTCAGGTCAGGACCCCAGGCGGGCAGCGGCGTCTTTTGGAACAGTTCCAACGCCGTCAGTCTCTTCTTCAGCATCCAGCCCGGCTCGCCTTTGCGCCGGGATATCTCCAAGACGACCTCGCGGTCGAGGCCGGGCTTTAGCGCGAAATCGGGAGCGCTGACGTCGGCCTGCTCCAGTGCTGCTCCCAGGTCGGATTTTCCGGCGGTCTTACGAGGCATGACGCGGATGTTTCCTGCCGCCGCGGCCGAGTCCGGCCGCTTCGGTGATGGTCAAATGTTTCAAAGTATCCAGGATCTGGTGTCTGATCTTCATCCAGACGTCGCGATTGGCGCAGCTATCGGCCAAGGCGCAGCTCTTCTCATCGGAAAGGCAGTCGATGACGGCAACCGGGCCTTCGATGGCTGCGAGGATGTCGGCTACGGTCAGCTTGTCCGGAGCCAGGGCCAGACGGTAGCCGCCGCCGGCGCCGCGCGTCCCGGCGATGATCCCGGCGCGACGCAAAGAACGGGCCACCTGCTCGAGGAAGCCCTGTGATATCCCGGCCGTTTCGGCCACCTCCTGCAGCGTCGCCACGCGGCCGGAGCCGTATCTTAAGGCGAGTTCGGTGACCAGAAGCAGACCGTGATGGACCTTTAACGGCACTTTGAAGAATGATTTCATATTCCTACCTGATAAGTAGGATTATATAACATCAAAAGACGCCCGTCAATGGGCGCGGTTTGAAGTTATGAAGACGTGAAGTTAGAAACGTGCCGCGGCAACACTTTATCACTTCATCACTTCACAACTTCATCACTCGTATCGGCCGGCGGCGGCCAGCCCCGGTTGGCCGCGGATCTCAGCCCTTCCGTCTCATCCGGCCGCCGGTAGTCGTCCGCCAGCCTGAAAGTGCTGCCTTTTTCCGGATCAGAGACCTCGATCACGACCGCGTCGGTCACGGCTTCCAGACGGTGTTTTTGGCCGGGGACGACCGCGTAGCCTTTCCCCCGCTCCATCTCGATATGCTCGATCTCGCCGCGTCCGTTCTCCAGCCAGATGACGGCGCGGCCGCTGACCAGGCACATGGTCTCGGATTTCTGATCATGATATTGGAGGGATAACCGGCTTCCCGCTTTGACCGTCAGGACCTTGCCGGTATGCGCCGAATCCTTGGAGGTGTAGATCGACTCCGTACCCCAAGGTTTTACGACCAGTTCCTGGAATGGTTTTACCGAGAATTGCATAAGGAAATACCGGCTAATTATAGCATAAAGGGACGGTGTCCGGGCGCGCGACCGGGCGCAGCGGGTTGATATATCGGCGCATTTTTCCTATACTGTTCCAGTATGAGGCGCGAAAGATCGGTCGCCATGGTTACCGCGGCGATGGTGCTGGCCACAGCCTTATTTTCGGCACCGTTCCCGACGGCGGCCACGACTTTTAATCCACAGCTGATCATGACCGATGACGAGATGCGCCGCGTCGATTCGATGTCTTTCATCGAGATCAGCCAATTTCTGAAGGACAAGGGCGGTCTCGATTCCTGCTTCGACGTGGACGCCATCGACGGCCTGCTCAAGAGCGCGGCCCAGCTCATCGACGACGCCGCCAAGCGTTACGTCATCAACCCCAAGTACATTCTCGCCCTGATCCAGAAAGAGTCGGGCGCGGTGGAATCATCGAATCTCACCCAGAAACAGAAGGACTGGGCCACCGGTTACGCCCTTTGCGACGGGTGCCGTAAGACCAATCCCCTGGTCAAGAAATACAAGGGTCTGGCCAAGCAGATCGACGCCGGCGCGGGCTGGATGGATTGGTATCTGGACAGGGCGCCGACATCTCCGAACATGCTGCAGCCCGGCGAGACCCTCAAAGACAATAGGAAAAGACCGATTGCCACGCCGGTCAACCTGACCACGGCGGCGCTCTATACTTATACCCCGCATTTGCACGGCAACCGGCTGTTGTGGAGCATCCTGAACCGCTGGTTCAGCGACGGCAGCCTGCCGCAGTTCCCCGACGGCACGCTGGTGCGCAACGAAACCAACGGGGCCGTGGCCCTGATCCAGGGCGGCAAGTTCCGGCCGATCACCAGCGCCTCAGTCCTGGAGACGCGCTTCAAGAACAGCAACATCATCGATCTCAACGAGTACGACTTCCAGGACCTGCAGGACGCCATGCCCGGCCAGCCGGTCAAGTTCCCCGACCTGTCGCTGGTCCGGACCGAGACCGGCGACACCTACTTGCTGATCGGCGCCAAGCGGCGGCTGATCGCTTCGCCCGCGGCCTTCGCCCAGATCGGCTTCAATCCCGAAGAGGTGGAGGAGGTCGAGGCGGCCGACATCGCCGACTACGCCGACGATACCGTCATCACGCTGGATTCGGCCTCGCCTTTCGGCGATCTGCTTCAGGACAAGACCACCGGCGGCGTCTATTTCGTCCAGGGCGGCGTCAAGCATCCGATCTGGGATAAGGCCATCCTGACGGTGAATTTCGGCAGCCAGAAGATCACGCCGGTCGTGCCGGAGGCTCTGGCCGGATTGACGGACGGCGATCCGGTCAAACTGATCGACGGCGCGCTGGTCAAATCCGACGCAGATCCCTCGGTCTACGTCATCTCCAACGGGAAGAAGCGGCCGATACCCACGGAAGAGGTCTTCTACACGTTCGGTTACAAGTGGTCGATGGTCGTGACCATCGGCCAAAAAGCGCTGGAACTCCATGAGACCGGGGAGCCGCTGTTGATATTGGACAACCGGGTCACGGCCGCCGCCGTCGGCATCTGACGTCCCCGTGTATTAAAACGCCCCGCGATGCCGCGGGGCGTTTTTGTCGTTTGATAATGGCCGGACACGTTCC
>Ga0315268_10004169_pt1 | contig 15756 bp, 12 predicted proteins | sample C1_top_MG_FD_204535 | JGI IMG/M metagenome (GOLD analysis project Ga0315268, IMG submission 204535) | Sediment microbial communities from Yellowstone Lake, YNP, Wyoming, USA - C1_top | ecosystem: Environmental > Aquatic > Freshwater > Lake > Sediment | place: USA: Wyoming | collected 2017-08-01
TTTTCCCGGCCTCATTCGCGCTTTTCCCGAAAAACCGGTTCTTTATTTTCGGATAAGCGAAATAAGCGGCCAGTCCCAGAACCAGAACCGCCGCGAAAATCGCCAAAAATATTTTCCGTTTTTTCCCCATCAATTTTTTCCTAATACTTCGTCGAGAGGGCTATGTCGGTATAGTAGTATTTCAAAATTTTGCTGTATGACCAGCCGTGGCTGTCGGCGAGGTGGAGCGACCCGTGGGCGATGAGGCCGACCATATGGTTGCCGGCTGCCTTGAGTTTGGCGGTTGAAAGATCGGGATTTTTCCCATAGGGGTCTTTGACCGACTGGCACCAGGGATAGTCTTTTGATCCCCAGACGTTTTCGAAGCTGCGGGTTTTGCCGTCCGACCATGAGCAATAGGGAGTGAGCGCAACGTCGCCGTCATAGGTCACAACCACGGCTCGGGTGTCTCCGGCCGCCTTTTTGATTTTTGAATGCCCGTTCTCCCAGTCATAACCGCGATAGATTTGCGAGCCCGAATCGCTTCGGATTTTGAACCCATAATCCGAATATTTGGTCGAGTATTTGATATACCAGTAGCCATAAGTCCGGAAAATTGTGGCCATAACCTTGGTGTGCTCATAGGCGCCGGTTCCCGACATTTCTCCGTCACCCCAGACATATTGCTCGAGCGGGAGAGTGTTGATTACCCAAATATTTGAAGAATCGGAGTATTTCAGCTTGATTTTCCCCCGGTAGTGGTCATAGGAGGAGCCGGGACGGTTGACATTCAAAATCAGATCGGAATTATTCCCGTCGGCTGCGTCAAAATTGACTGTTCCGCTGACTTTTTTCTTTGAAATCGAACCCGAGACGGAAAAATCGCCGGAAGAAGCATAAGACACTTTGGTCGTTTTGCCGCCGTCCACTGATGCGATCACGTTGCCGTTTTTGTCTTTGATATTGTATTTCTCATTGGCATCGATCGTGAAAGAGGATTTCTGAAGGTCGGATTTCGAATAATTCCAGAGCCCGACTGAAATTTCCGGCCCGAGCGACGAACCCGTCAAGGTGTTTTTTTCATTTTCGGAAATTGTGTATAAATGATCACCGTTTTTAGAGTTGTAGAACTGATATACCGGCAATGCTCCATCTGTCTGATTCGAAAAAGCGTAAAAAGCGATGCCTTCAGGCTTATAATTTTTTGGCGTGGCAGGAATAGAATTTGAAATGACATAAAAATGGTCCCCAGTTTTTCCATTATAAAACTGATAAACGGGTAAAGTCCCGGTAGCTTGGTTCGAAAAAGCGTAAAAAGCGATGCCTTCAGGTTTATAATTTTTTGGCGTGGCCGGTACGGAGCTTGAAAGCACATAGAAGTGGTCGCTGCTTTTAGAGTTATAGAAGCGGTAGACCAGTGAAGTTCCATTGGCTTGGGCAGAAAAAGCATAGAAAGCGACACTTTCGTAATTATAGCCTCCGGATGCCTGCGCGCCCGTGAAGCCGAGACTAAAAAGACATAGAGCGGCCAGGAATAAGATTATTCTGTTGTATTTTTGTTTCACTTTTTAGAAAGCTGAAAGATTATTTCGTCCGTGTATTTTAGCATTTTTTTGGTTTTGGGGCAAGCAAGAAAATGAATCCGCTATAATGCCATATTTAAGCCGAAAATGCCGCTTGAGAATTTATGAAAAATAAGTTAAACTGAAGAACGTGGAAAAAGACCTCGCGATAAAAGTAGACAACCTTCGCAAGACTTTCAAAATACCTCACGAGAGAATTTCGACACTGAGAGGTGCTTTTATCAATGTCTTCAAGAACAAAACCTACGAGGAATTTGAGGCGTTGGATAAGGTTTCATTTGAGGTAAAAAAGGGCGAATTCGTAGGAATTATTGGCCGGAACGGTTCAGGAAAATCGACCCTACTCAAGCTTTTAGCTGGCATATACAAACCGGATGCGGGAGAAGTCAGAATAAATGGCCTGATTTCACCGTTCCTTGAGCTTGGTATCGGTTTTCAGCCGGAGCTCTCGGGGCGTGACAATATCTATCTCAATGCGACGGTTCTTGGTCTCACGAAGAAACAAATCGATGACAGATTTGACGACATCGTCGATTTTTCGGAGCTGCGGCGCTTCATCGACCAAAAAATTAAAAACTATTCTTCGGGGATGCAGGTGCGACTCGCGTTTTCAGTTGCCATTCACGCGAACCGGGATATTCTCCTTATGGACGAAGTGCTGGCCGTAGGGGATATTAATTTTCAGAGGAAATGCTTCGAGGTATTTTTCAAATACCGCGATCAGGGAAAAACGATCCTGCTAGTGACTCATGACGTTGGGCAGGTACAGCAATATTGTGATCGGGCAATACTATTGAGATATGGGAGAGTAGCGGTGATCGGAAGTCCCGAAAAAATTGTAACTGAGTATATATCTCAAAATATAGAAGACGCGAAGAAAAAAAACAATAAAATAAAAAGCGCTGGAGAAGAACTGCCAAAAGCTACTCAAAGGGAGACGCCAGTTGAAATAACTGGAGTTGAATTTATCGACGAAAATGGCAAGGAGAAAGAAATTTTTCAAACGGGTGATGATTTTTCCATACGGATTAATTTCAGAAGAAACATAGAGGTGGAATATTTGAACTTTGGACTAAGATTCATAAAAGACAATCGTGGCTTCGTCTGTGGCTATAATACTCAAATGGACAAAGTGATTGTAAGCGAAACAGACCAAATCTCTTTTTACATAAAGGATTTGCCGTTGCTGCAGGGTAATTATTATCTCGATGTTTTTTGCTTCGGTAGAGTTGAGCAGGATGTGTTTGACCACAAAGATAAAATGTTGACTTTGCGAGTCTTCCCAATGGAGAAAAATAGTAAATACCGGGGAATGGTGAACATCAAGCACATTTGGAAATAAGATATCAGCCGATGCTTATTACAAAAAAAATAAATTTCAGGGTTGTTGCTATAATTGCCGCGCGAAATGAAGAGCTGTGCATCGAAACCTGCATTAGGCATCTTGCAAGCCAGGGGATTGATGTTTTTATTCTGGACAATGATTCGGAAGACAAAACTCTTGATATAGCAAAATCATATTTAGGTAAAGGTGTTATAGGAATAGAGAGACAACCCTACCTTGGTTATTTTGATCTAGCGGAAATCCTACTGAAAAAAGAACATGTGGCGAAAAGCATTCAAGCCGATTGGTTCATGCATTATGACACGGATGAGATACGCGAAGCACCTTTACCCTATGCGAATTTAAGAGAGGCGATTTTTGACGCCGATCAAAGAGGCTATAACGCAATTAATTTTGATGAATTCGTTTTTATGCCGGGTGAGGGCGAATCATTTGAAAACAGGGATTATGTAAAAGAAATGACACAATATTATTTTTTTGAACCAAATATTATTCGTCATATAAAAGCCTGGAAGAAAAACAATTTTATCAATTTAGTAGATTCTGGAGGCCACAAGATCAAATTTAGAGGGATAAAGATTTTTCCAGTAAATTTCATCTTAAGGCACTATATTATCTTAAGCTTGAAATATGCTGCTAAAAAATATTGCATAAGAAATTATTTTAAGAAAAATGTCATAGAACGCGGTTGGCACGGCCAAAGAGCCACGATAAAAGCCGACAATATAATTCTGCCGCCGCAAGAAATTTTAAAAGTATATAAAAATGATAGGGTCTGGGATAAGTCCGATCCTTGGAGGAAACATTATTTCTTGCACTATGGAGAACGTTACTAATAAGATATACCGGATGCCGTTCATCGTCGGTGTTGGCCGATCGGGGACTACCCTGCTTCGGCTTATGCTTGATAGCCACTCTCAACTTGCAATTCCCACGGAAACTCATTTTCCGATGGAAGAATTTTGCAATAACAAAACGAACCCCGAATATTTAGGGCAGTTTTTCAGCTTACTAAAAAATAATTTCAATTGGTCGGAGTTTGGATTGAAGGAGAATGTTTTCCTTAGAAAGCTCAAAGAGCTGAAAATTTTTTCAGTCTCCAGTGGACTTAGGATTTTTTATTCTTGCTACGCGGACAGATTTGGCAAAAAGCGATATGGAGACAAGACTCCTATATATAATCAAAGCTTAAAATTTATTAAGTCTATATTGCCAGAAGCTTATTTTATCCATATCATTCGAGACGGACGCGATGTTGCCGTGTCAACGAGGAATTTGTGGTTTGGACCGGGTAATGATATAAAAAAACAGGCTGAAAATTGGATGAGGAGGATCCAAAGATCGAGAAAACAAGCCGAAGATTTCCCCGAGAGCTATTTGGAAATAAGATATGAGAATTTAACGATGAATCCGGAAGCTGAGCTGAAGAAAATATGCTCAGCCATTAAAATTCCATTCGAAAAAAGGATGCTGGAATATTATAGCAATTCTGCCCAAAGATTGAATGAGATACGGGAAAGGGTTGATGTAAAGGGGCAATTAATAACTAAAGAGCAGAGAATCGGCATCTTCGAATTCTGCACAAAACCCCCAACCAATGAAAGAATTGGCAGATGGAAGAAGGAAATGACCGCTAAAGAAATAAACACCTTCCATAGCGTTGCGGGGAATTTTTTGAGGGAAATGGACTATGCCACATAAAAAAATTGATAGAAAAAAAAGCGCATCGAGTAATCAGAAAGGCCTTGCTATATGGCTAACTGGTTTGCCTTGCAGCGGGAAGACAACCCTGGCAAGGGAGATTGAAAAATATCTTTCTAAGAAAAAGTTGCGAATAACTTTACTGGATGGAAACAATTTCCGGAAAAAACATGTCAAAAAACTCGGCTTTACACGAGAAGATAGGAATAAGAATATTCGCAAAGCGGCTCACGAAACTAACAGATTGGCTAGGCAGGGCATCAATGTAGTTGCGGCCTTCATCTCGCCCTATCGCGAAATGCGAGATTACGCGAGAAGAATATGTCCGAATTTCATTGAGATTTACGTCAAATGTGACGTGAAAGAATGTATAAAAAGGGATACGAGAGGATTGTATAAAAGGGCACTGGCTGGCGAAATAGAAAACTTTACCGGAATCAGTGATCCTTACGAGGAGCCAACCAAGCCGGAGATCATCCTAGAGACAAATAAAATGTCAATTGAAGAAAGCAGTAGAAGAATTATTTATTTTCTAGAAAAATGGTGCGAGTGAGTAAGAACAAAATTGTCTGTGTCCTGGGAATGCACAGAAGTGGGACTTCCATGCTGATGCGACTGCTGAATATCTGCGGTGTTTATGTTGGAGAAAATGATGAATGTTCGATTGAGCCGACGGAGAGTAACGCCATGGGCCATTGGGAAAACAAAGAAATATTGGAAATCAATGAGAAAATTCTCAAATTATTAGGCGGTTCATGGGATAATCCGCCAGTTTTTTCTAAGGGATGGGAAGCTAGCCCCAAAATGAAAAATCTGAGAAAGCGAGCAACGGATTATATTGCGTCAATGAATTCGAGGTCAAAAGTATGGGGTTTCAAGGATCCGCGGACTTGCCTGACTATCGAATTCTGGAGAAAAATCATTCCTGATATGCTATATATTATTCCGCTTCGCGATTCATTCGAAGTAGCTCTGTCGCTCAAAAAAAGGGATGGCTCTTCAATTGAAAAGGGCTTGTTTTTATGGACTTGGTATCACACCAATATCATGAATAATACCAGCGAAAGTAAGAGATTTTTTACTTTGCAACGTGAATATTTCGAAGATTGGAAGAGTGAATTAAGAAAAGTGATCAATTTCATAAATGAGCCATCTGTATCACTAAGCGGAAAAGAAAAAGAAATCAAGAGCTTCATCAAACCGTCTTTACTCCACAATAAAATTTCGACAGAAAACTATTTTCATTCGAATAGGGGGAAAATAAACAAAAATAAAAATATTATTCTGGAGGCCTATTTAAACGAATTCAATAAAAACATAGAAAGAATCTATCGTGAAGATAAAAAATTAATTAGTCAATTTAGGAAAAAGCACTTGGCAGAAAGTATTCTTCTGAAGAAAGCAACAGAATCCTCGGAAGCTTATAGGGAAAATAACCATCAATTAAAAAAAAGATATGAAGAAAAGGAAAATGAACACCTTGCCCTAAGAGAAAAATCAGCCCAACAACGCAAGGAATTGCAGAGAAAAATTGAAGAAAAGGAAAATGAATGCCTTGATCTAAAAGAAAATGTTAATGAAGTCAACAAAAAAACAACCGCACAAATCACGGAGTTACAGTTCGCAACCCAGCGATTTAAAAGAGAGACAGATTATATGCGCGGGCAGCTGGAATTGCTGAAGAATGACTTATCGAGAACCAAAAATTCTTTACGCTGGCTAATTCCAAATTATTTTTATAAATTCTACCAAAATCGAATCAAGAAATTTATACCGAGATTTGTTTTTGAAATAGCCAAGCCCTTATTTATATTTTTGAATCGGCTGAGAGGAAATGACCATACTGGAATAAAAAATGAATATCATGAGGATTGGAGAAATTCGATAAGGCATAACAATTTTAGTGATTTGAAAATCAAAGGGAGCAAGAAATACTTGTTATTTTTTGATAGGGGTTTGCCAACATTTGACAAGGACGCTGGATCTTTCGCAACCTTTGAATATCTGCGGACCTTAGCTAAATTTGAATATAATATTATTTTTTGGCCGGTGGATAAGATAAGGCGTGAACCTTATCTGACCGAATTGAAAAAAATCGGTATCCAGGTCGCTTTGAACGGCTCAGCCCCCGAAGATTTTTTGAAAAGATATGGTTCCAATATATCCATATCGGTGTTATCGAGGCCTAACGTGGCTACTGAGATAATAGATTCAGTGAAAAAATATACCCGTTCTAAAGTAATATATATTGGACATGATCTTCATTATTTAAGAGAAAAACGCGAAGCGAAGGTAAGGAATGATCTGAGGAAAAAGATTAAATCTGGCGAAACAAAAAGGATGGAGATTGCGGTTATGGAAAAGAGTGATTTGGCCCTATTTTTCAGTCATAAAGAAATAGAAATTCTGAGAAATGAATATCCGATGCTAAAAACTGCGGTCTTGCCTTGGATTCAAGAAATGAATATTGGACCTAAATCCTTGCCCTTTAATCAAAGAGAGGGGATAATGTTTTTAGGGGGCTTTATTCATCAACCCAATGTTGACTCCTTATTGTGGTTTCACAGAGAAATATTTCCGATTATCAAGAGGGCCATGCCGGATGTTAAAGTTTATGTAATTGGGAGTGATGCGCCGGAAAGCATTCTCAACCTCAATAGTAATGATTTTCGAATTATGGGATTTGTGCCTGAAAGAAATCTGGCATCTTTCATGAATGAGCGAAAAATTTTTGTGGCGCCGCTCAGATATGGAGCCGGCTTCAAGGGCAAAATCGCTAGAGCCATGAGCTTCGGGCTGCCTGTTGTTACAACCTCAATCGGAGCAGAGGGGATCGGCCTAGCAGACGGGGAAAATTCTTTCATAGCTGATAACGCCGATGAGTTCGCAAAAAAAACTGTTAAGCTGTACAACGATGAACTGATATGGAGCAAAATTTCTAACAATTCTGCAGTTTTTATTTCAGAGAATTGTTCCGCAGAGAGAGCGAAAAATATTTTGCAAAAAATCTTATGTCAAGTTTAGACTATTTAAAGATAGATTCGAAGATTAGTGTTGTAATACCTCTTTATAATCACGAAAAGTTTATTGAAGAGGCTATTGAAAGTGCTCTGAAGCAATCGAAGCCGGTTTTTGAAATTATAGTTGTTGACGACGGATCAATTGATAGTTCTGCAAAGATTGTAAAAAAAATATGTGAAAAAGAAAGAAAGGTAAAATATTATTACCAGGAAAACAAAGGAGCGCATGTAGCCATTAACGAAGGTATCAAAAAATCTCGCGGAGATTACGTGTCTATATTAAATTCCGACGATGCTTATGACGAAAGACGATTCGAAAAAATAATGAATTATTTTGAAAATGAAGGGGATGCGGACGTGGTTTTTACTGGGATAAATTTTATTGATGCCAGGGGAAACGGCAAGAAAAATAAATGGTATAGAAAAGCGAGAAATTTTTTTGAGGATAATGGAGATATGGTTGTTTCGATAATAAACGGCAATTTTTTTATGACGACTTCAAATCTTTTTGCGAGAAAGAGAATATTTGAGGAAATTGGATTATTCAATAATCTGCGATACGCTCACGATCTTGATTTTTTTCTGAGATTATTCGTGCGGAATAAAAACGTGGGTTTTCTGAGAGAACCATTAGTCAATTATAGAATGCACGGCAAAAATACGATAAAAGAGGGCACGTTGAAAGTTAAATTTGAATGGGCAGCCGTAATCGCGAATTACATTGCTGAATATTCCAGGATGCATTCATTGGCCGATGAATCCGAATTAATTCGAAGAGACGAGATATTTTCTATTCTTGAGAAACACAGATTGACCCGCTATGTGAATATTTTTTTGCAATTTTATTTTTTCCTGAAAAGCGAAGAAAATTTTTTTGATGAATTGTGGAAGAACCAAGAATTGGTTGATTATGTAAGAAGAATCGTCTACTAATATAGAAAGATTGTGCTGATCCCAAGAATACTTAAATGGTGGACGATATACTCCGCAGAGAATATCGCGTAAAAAATTCGGTTACCCCATGAAAATACTGGTTATTTCCAACTTATATCCGCCCAATGAGATCGGCGGCTATGAGAAGCTATGCTTTGATATATCCTCGAAACTAGCTGAGTCTAACCGGGTGGTTGTTTTGACAAGTGATTATGGGGGTAAAACCAAGGAATATCCCAATCAGAAGATTTTTCGAGACCTACGGCTTTTAACCGACTCAAAAGACATATATCAGCCATTTCCAGGATCGGAGAGAGAAGTATTAGAGCTCAAGGATGCTAACAAGAGAGCATTTGCCAGAATTCTCAAGAGTGAAAATCCAGATGTAGTATTTATCTGGAACTTATTTTTTCTAGACAATGATCTTCTTGAAGAAATTCGAAATTCGGGCTGCAAAATTGTTTTTTTTATTTCGGACAATTGGCTAGTTTCATTCAAAAAGCCGAATTTCACCAAGATTTATATGGCCGGTGCCCTAGATTGTCATAAGATATCGTTCAACAAAATTCTAAGAAAATTTGCCGATGCGATTCAGCGTCAGGGGGAAGAAGAAATATTTCTTAGAGAAAGCCATGCAATATTTGCGAGCAATTACATGAAAGAGTTGTATCGACTGGCCGGAATGACTTTTGGAAACGAAGTTATCATCCACAATGGAGTATCATTCAAGAATTATACAAATAAGCCCTTTGTCAACAGGGAAAGAAATGTATCAGATGGGAAAATCGCCCTCCTATATGCCGGAAGGCTGGTTCATTTAAAGGGGGTTCATATCATGCTCAAAGCCATAAGAAAATTGATACGTAAATATCGAATAAAGAATTTTACGCTCACTATAATTGGTGATAAAATTGATAAGAGTTATAATGAATATTTGGACAGCTTAGTTTATTCATACAATCTAAAGAATTATATTTCCTGGAAAGAGTTTGTGCCAGAAAACAAATTGTTCGAAGAATTTCAAAAATACGATATTTATATATTTCCTTCTCTTTACGAACCATTTTCGCTGACTTTGATTCACGCCTTGGCGTCGGGCATTCCCACTGTGGCGTCAAACGCCGGAGGTAACCCGGAAATAGTTAGCAATTTTAAAACGGGCTTGACATACGATAAATGTGACGCGAACGAATTAGCGCGCTGTCTCATCAAAATGATCAGGGATGATCGATTGAGAAAAACAATTTCTGATAAAGCAAAAAGAATTGCTGAAGGTTTTAGTCTTAACGAAATGGGGAAAAAGATTGAAGCATATTTAATTGAGGTAGCAAATAATAATGGGCATTCATAAGATAAAAATTCTTGTTTTAGGAGCCGATGGTTTTTTGGGAAGCAACTTAGTTAAGGCTCTTAAAGATGATAAGAAATACGAAATTTTAGCTTTCGATCTGTTTCCTGATGGCAAGGCTCGCAACCTAGAGGGATTTGATGAGTCATTACGAATGATCCAGGGAAACTTCTTGAATCGGCAAGATATTCGTGAAGCCCTGAGAAATGTTGAATATGTTTTTCATTATGTTTCCGCAAGCACGCCAGGTTCCTCGATGAACGATCCCTTACTCGAAGTTAATTCCAATATTCAAGGATCGGTTGTCTTGTTCGAAGAATGTGTCAGGGCCGGAGTCAAAAGAATTATTTTTTCCTCTTCAGGCGGGGCTATTTATGGCAATTCCGGTGACGAAAGCTGCAATGAAGAAAGTCCGACTAACCCAATATCGCCCTATGCAATCGGAAAATTATCAATTGAGAAATTTCTGGAATATTTCAGAGTGCATTTCGGCTTAGACTATCTGATATTGAGGTATTCAAATCCTTATGGCCCGGGGCAAAATATCATCGGCAGTCAGGGAATAATTCCAATTTTTTTGAATTTAGTAAAAGAAAATAAATCCATCAATATATTCGGCGATGGAAATAACCTCAGAGATTATATATACGTTGACGATGCCATAAATATTACCAAAAATATTTTTCAAAAAAAGACCGTCTATCGACTTTATAATATTGCCAGTGGAGAAGGAAGCAGGATAAATGACGTGATTGAAATTATCAAAAAAGTAACTGGAAAAAAAATAGTGATCGAGAAATTTCCGAAAAGGAAAGTTGATGTGCGAAAGATAAATCTTGATAATAGTCGAATAAAAAATGAATTGAAATATTATAAGTTCTTGGAGCTCGAGAAGGGCATCAAGAAAACCTGGCATTGGATAAAAAACCAATAAAAATGGATAAATGTAAATCGATCGCAAGGAAATACAAGGAGATTGTGATACCAGCCAGTCTGGTTTTTTTGTATTTTCTTTTCACTCTGGTAAAAATCAGATTCCCCGGTATTCAATATGATGAGATATTATTTGGAAATGTCGCTGTCGGAGGAGTGGATCATTCATTTATATTTTATAAAATTGGCAATTTCCCCTTTCTGCTTATGGCGTTTATCGGTGCTCTGAAAGCCTATCTTTATTTTCCGATTTTTAAATTATTTGGAGTATCTACTTATACAATAAGAATTCCGATGATCTTTTTAGCGGGGATTGCCTTGATTATCTTATATAAGACTCTGAAAAATTGTTTTAATCAATTTATCGCCAGTGTAGCATTACTCTTCTTATCTCTGGATGCTTCGTTTATTTCCTATGCCAGATATGATGTTGGCCCAACAACCATCTCATTTTTTTGTAAAGTGCTGGTGATTTATTATTTTGTTAAACTAAAAGAAAACGCGAAAATTTCATATTCAATCGCGATGGGAATAGTGATGGCTCTTGGCCTCTTCAACAAGTTAAATTTTATTTGGTTTATAAACGCTTTCGCCATATCGGCTGTAATGGTTTACTGGCCCGAAATTAAGCAAATATTTAGAGTGCGAACAGACATTAAGCGGAGGTACATCTTTTATCTTTTCGTGTTTTTTTATATTTTATTTGTGGCTTATTATTTGCTCTTAAACTGGAAATTCAATTTAACCGGGTTTCTCCAGATATCCGAATTTCCAAATAAAATAGCCAAAAACCTATCATCCTTTGCGGATCTCGTCAATGGCACGCTATTTTATAATTTTGTTTTCGGATCGCTTAAATCGCTTGTGAATCAGATTTTTGCTGGGATCATCATGGTGCTTTTTTTCTTCGGCTTGTATAGGGTTTTATTGAAAAAAAGGTTTCTGAAAGAAGGAAAATTCAAATTATATCTTTTCTTTTTCTTGATTTTCTGCTTGATGTTTATTCAAATTTTTATAACCCAAAAAGCAATTCAGGGCTGGCATTTGTTTGAATTATATCCTTTTTTTACGATTTTGTTGGTAGCGGGTATGACACTGAACTGGCCTAAGGATAGGCAAATTGCTTTCAGCAAAAACCTTGGAAGTGTATTTGTAATCTTGCTAGTCTTGAGTTATCAGATATACTTGGAGTCTCAATATATTGAAATTTACGACAAACCGGTTAAAAATATTAACTGGTCTTCAAAGATTTATGATCTGATTGATTATACAAAAAGCGACAATAGAATTTATGTTTCTGTAGACTGGGGGACACATAATCAATTAATTTCATTCACGGGCCTCCGAAACAAGTATCTGGAGATCGCCTATGGTTTGTATCAAGTCAATATTGATGAAGATCAGAGGAAGTGGCTAATCCAAGAAATTTTAAACCCAGAAAAAAATTATGTTCTTATAATGTATCCCCAAGAAAATTCGACCCTTGGCATGTCTCAAACAAACCTGAAAAAGATTGCTCAGGAAGCAAGCATAAGATTGCAAAAAATTGAAACTTTTTCTGAAGGCGGACGCGTGGTATATGAGCTTTATATCCCAGTCAAGGCAATCTGAATCAGTCTAGCAAGTTGAACTTGATAATACATATAATCGCTTCCAGGCCGTCGCGCCAACTAATTTTTTTGCCTTCTTTATAAGTTCTTCCTGCATAGGAAACTCCGACTTCATAAATTCGACATCTATTTTTGCGGGCGAGCTTGGCGACACGGGCGACAAGTTCCGGTTCGATGCCAAAACGCTTAGACTTTAGTTTTGGAGAAATCTGGTCGATGATTTCCCTGGTAAAGACCTTATAGCAGGATTCCATGTCGGTCAGATTGAGATTAGTGAGCATATTAGAAAGAGCGGTCAGAAATTTATTTCCGATTGAATGCCAAAAATATAGGACACGATGCGGTTTGTTGGATATAAACCGGGAGCTGAACACGACGTCAGCCTTACCCTCAATAATCGGACAAAGTATATCCGGATATTCTGCGGGATCATATTCCAAATCCGCGTCCTGAATGAGAATTATATCACCCGTTGAATTTTGGATGCCGGTTTTCAGAGCCGAGCCTTTGCCCATATTTCTTGGGTGATGAAAAACCTTATGTTTGCTCTCGTAATTTTTGAGAATTTCGGCCGTTCTGTCCGCGCTAAAATCGTTTACTAAAATTATCTCCTTCTCGAGCATCAGTGCATCTGCATTCTCAACTGCCGCGATAATTTGCCGAAGCGTTTTTTCCTCATTAAAAATGGGAATTACTATGCTGATTTTTTTGTATTTATCCATGCGCGAAATATTCATTAGCTTTTTCCATTTTACCTCTTTCTTTGGATAAATTCAAGAATTTTCCCTTATTCTTGCCTAAAATGATTTTGTTAATTAGTATATTAAGGTCATAACCGCTGAATATTATGAAAATTTTTATTGTCGGTATGGGTTACGTAGGGCTCGTCAACGCGGCTTGTCTTGCGGAAATGGGACATAAAGTGTGCGGTGCCGATATAAATAAGGAAAAAATAGATAAACTGGAAAGGGGACGCTGTCCAATTTACGAACCGGGTCTTCAGGAAATTATTGAAAAAAATCTGAAATCGGGCAATTTGACCTTTCAAATCGGCGTTGACAAAAACATCAATAAGTTTGATATGGTGATGATTGCCGTTGGAACCCCCGAAAGGGAGATGGATGGCCGGGCCGACCTCTTTTATGTGGGAGAAACCGCGCGGGAAATTGCAAAACATTGCGTAAAAAAAGAACTTCTGGTTGTGGGAAAATCAACAGTGCCGATCGGGACGGCCAATCAGATCAGGGAGTCTCTGGCCATATACAACCGAAAAAAAACCAAATTTTACGTTGGGTCGAATCCCGAAACGCTCCGGGAGGGAAAAGCAATTTATGATTTTATGAATCCGGACCGGATTATTATTGGCGGAGACAAAAAGGTCCGGGACGCCCTGCTCAAACTTTATGAGAAAATCAACGCTAAAAAAATAGTTACCAACGCGAGAAGCGCCGAGATGATAAAGCTGGCTTCTAATTTTATGCTGGCTTTGAGAGTTTCGGCTACAAATATATTAGCCCAGCTTTGCGAAGCGACGGGAGCGGACATTGAAGAGGTGATGAAGGGCGTTGGAATGGACAGGAGAATCGGTCCGCATTTTTTGCGGGCGGGGATCGGTTATGGGGGCTCCTGTTTTCCGAAAGACACCAAGAGTATCAAGTCAATTGCCGAGCATTATCGCCTCGATACTTCATTGTTTGATTCGGTGATGAAAATCAATGCCGAGCAGCGCCGATGGCTTTGTCAAAAAGTTGAAGAAATGACGCTGTTTACGCTTAAAAATAAAAAAATAGCCGTGTGGGGCCTGGCGTTCAAGCCTAATACCGACGATATTCGTGAAGCGCCCTCAATTGATATTATCAAATGGCTTACGAAAGAAGGAGCCCTGGTCTCCGTTTACGATCCCGCCGCGAACATCAAAAAAATATTTGGCGGCAAGATCCGGCACTGCAAAGACAAATATGAAGCGATCAAAGACGTGGAAATACTTTTAATTTTAACCGAGTGGGAAGAGTTTAGAGAAGCCGATCTCGCGAGAGTCAAGAAAATGATGTTGATCCCAAAAATAGTTGACGGAAGAAATATTTTTGATCCTAAAGCAGTGAAAAAGTTGGGGTTTGAATATACGGGTATGGGGAGAATATAAATTTCAGAAAATTTTTCTGGAATATCCGATTGTCTTCTTTAGCTCTTCTCCTAAATAAAAATCTTAGTTTTTCACTTCGCTCCATAAATCAGCAATAAATCAGAATCATATCTCGAGATCCTAAAAATAGGATCTTTTTCTTTATAATGATAATTATTTTCAAGATCATCTGTTATAAATGCCCAGCGGGTAAAGAACATGAGATAATTCGTGTTTTCTCCGCAATCAAATTTTAGGTCTGGCCGAACGGAATAAAATTTAATAAGATGCTCGGCGATGGGAACACAAAACATTGAATTTAGCTCAGCATTTTCGTTGAGCCAGGATATTCCCTGCCGATAAGAGGGCCCCCAGTATTCAAAATCGAATTTTTTGTCGAGGTTTTTCGGAAAAATGAAACGAACAGTTTCGTTGAAATAAGATCCGCCGAAAGGAAATATTTTGAAAAATTCAAATATTATCCAGAAAAAGATAACAAAAATTATTCCGGCCTGTATTTTCCATTTTTTTATTTTCAGAAAATAATTTGGAATTTTTTCGAGAATGAAGTCGAAACCAATGGCAGCAAAAATTATAAAAGCCGGAACAATAATCAAAAATTGTCGGATGCCGTCATACTTTACCGATTCTGGCAAGATTGCCAGGCCGAGGCGGAGAAAAAGCCATAGAAAAACTAGTGTGATTTCAAAAAACTTTTCCCCGCGCAGGATTCTTTTGGTTGCGATAGCGAGTCCAATTATCGCCAGAATGAGAACTGCGAGCGGAGTGGTCGCGACAAGAAAAAAAGGGGCATAATGCCAAGGAATATGCCTCTCGGGATAAAGTTTTCCGAAATAAAGAACATTTTCTCCCCAGCTGTGATGGAGAAAATAGTTTAATGCTCTAAAGAAAAGCAAAGGATTGTGCCAGAGCGCCGGCCAAGCGATATAGACAGTTACAGAGGCGACGGCCACAAAAACAAATGTAAACAAGATATCCTTTTTGACGTGACTAATCCATTCTTCCCACGATTTTTTTAGTCCAAAAACAATGAATAATATATAAGCTCCAAAGAAAACCGGAAGAAGTAAGAACCCGTCAATCCGGGTGTCTAGCAGTAGTCCGCAAAATATTCCACCGATGATTATTGTCCATATTTTTTCGTGCTTGAATCCTGTGTAA
>Ga0315268_10004170_pt1 | contig 15754 bp, 10 predicted proteins | sample C1_top_MG_FD_204535 | JGI IMG/M metagenome (GOLD analysis project Ga0315268, IMG submission 204535) | Sediment microbial communities from Yellowstone Lake, YNP, Wyoming, USA - C1_top | ecosystem: Environmental > Aquatic > Freshwater > Lake > Sediment | place: USA: Wyoming | collected 2017-08-01
GGGGTTCGTAGTGGCGACCAATAAGCGGCAAATGGCAGGCCTGCGGCGGTTAATCCGACGCCAGGCTTCCCCTACAGAGTATGTGGTAATGACTGTATTTGCTTTATTTACCATGTTACCGATTGTTTATATGGTCTCGACTGCTTTCAAGCCTCTGGAGGAGATGTTCCTTTATCCACCACGGTTTCTGGTGCGCCACCCTACCTTGCGTAATTTTGCCGATTTACTCATCGCTATTGATACACTTTCGGTTCCTTTTGTCCGGTACCTTTTTAATAGCCTGTTTGTAACGATCACGACAGTGGTGGTCAGCCTGATCATCAGCAGTATGGCTGCCTATCCATTGGCAAAATATCCGCGCATGCCTGGGGCAAAGTTGTTTTTTACTGTCATTGTCTCAGCCTTGATGTTTGCTCCAGAGGTGACTCAGATCCCTCGCTATCTGATCGTTGACCGCCTGGGATTGATCGACACCTATGCGGGTCTAATTATTCCCATCCTGGCAGGCTCTTATGGATTGTTCTTGATGAAACAGTTCATGGAGCAACTGCCTATAGAATTAATTGAGGCTGCTAAAGTAGATGGTGCCTCTGAGTTACGGATTTTTTGGCGAATTGTAATGCCATTGGTTCGTCCGGCATGGATTACATTGATCATATTTTCTTTCATTTCTACCTGGAATGATTTCTTCACACCTCTGATCTTCACTCGCAGTGAGCAGATGAAGACTCTTCCATTGATTATGAGCTCCATTGGTGGGGGGCCTGGTGTTGTGGCGCGCTCGGGCGCAGTGGCAGCTGCCAGTTTGCTTATCACCCTGCCCACATTAATCATATTTGTGGTGTTGCAAGGTTATGTGATGGAAACCATGGCGTATTCAGGGATTAAGTCTTAACCATGAACATGTATTTTTTGCTTAAGAGTCATTTCCATCAAAAAAGCTTTTGGATCCGGCGGTTTATAAGGCCGGCGGCAGGTATGATCCTGGCGTTGGCGGCAGCGTTCGTGAACCTAGCACCTGCCAGGGCCGATGGTCCTTTACTTCCGGGATACACCCTTCAAGATGGGCAACGTATCCCTGCACCCACTGGTTACATCCAGACGGGTGTAATTAGTGGCGAGCAACAACTGTGCGGATTATTTGTCAAGCCCCAGGATCTTTTCCTGGATCCTGCAACTGGCAATTTTGTGGTGGCAGATACAGGCAATAACCGGGTTGTCGTATTGGATAAGCAAGGTACCTATCTTTTTGAAATTGGGCCTGATGCAGGCCTTAAGGAGCCTGAAGGAGTCTTCGTTGATTCTGTCGGTGATATCTGGGTGGCGGATAAAGGGAATAAACGGGTAGCCGTATTTAGCCCAGATGGCAAGTTAAAACAAGAGCATTTCGAACCCATCACAGATTACCTGGTTGGAATGGACTTTACCCCAAGTAAAGTAGTGGTCGATCGGCGTGGCTATATCTATATTGTAATCGGCAGTCAAAATAGCCTGGGTGTGGTCGTGATGGATAGCACGGATAGTTTCCGTGGTTTCTTTGGACGAACTCGTATTCGGTTCAACCTGGGTCGAGTGATTGCTCGTTTTCTAGCGACTAAAGAACAAAGAAGTCGTATCCTGCGCATCCAACCAGCTCCATTGAATAACTTGTTCCTGGATAACCAGGGTTTTATATATGCCGTTTCACAAGTTCTGCAAGTGGACCAGATTCAACGCCTAAATTCAGTAGGCACCAACGTGTATGGCGAGGGTGGACTGCGGACCGGGGCAGGACATCTCTGGGATAAGCTAATGGGGAAAGAAGGGATCGCCTTTGGTGAGACCGGTGTTACCTGGACCTGGAATGATCAAATGAGGATGTCTATTCCGGAACCGATTCTCCCGGCTTTCATCGACCTGGCTGTAGATGACCTGGGCATTGTCTCTGTGCTGGATAGCAGGAACAACCAGGTTTACCAGTATGACCAGGCAGGAAACTTGCTGACAATCTTTGGCGGAACAGGTCTTAGTGAAGGAGTCTTTTCTCAACCTCTCAGTATTGTGGCAGGAGACCAGGGCTACCTGTATATTCTTGACGCGGGCCGAGGCAACATTCAGGTTTACAGACCGACGGAATTAACTCGCTTGATCCATCAAGCCAGCCATGAGTATTTTAACGGCAGTTATGATAAGGCTGCTGTTTTGTGGTCCGAAATTGCACAACGCAACACCAATTTTGCGATGGCCCATTCCGGGTTGGGAAAAGCTCTGATGGGACAAAAACGGTACCTGGAGGCAATGCAAGAATATTATTATGCAGAAGATAAAGGCGGGTATTCAAGCGCATTCCAGCAATATCGTTATTTATGGGCACGCGCCAACTTTGGCTTCCTGGGAATTGGAATTATTGTGTTGGTTACTGCAGCAGGGATTTCTGGAAATTGGATTTTAAGCGGCTTTCGAGGTATTTTGGCCCGGTTATCGAATTTTCGAGAGCATGCTGGATTATGGGCTGCGCCTTTCCTGTTAGTCTTAACGGTTTTGTCGCGCATGATTAGCTTATCTACATTGAGTTTCCATTATCAAGAACAAAGGCCTGATCAGATTCGCCTGCTATTTGAAAGTGGAAAGATTATTATTCCCTGGGTTACCTGGTGTATTTCCGCTTTTTGGGTGGGAGAGATTTATTTTGGCGAGGGCACTTTCCGTCGCATATTAATTTCAAGTGCCTGGGCACTTTGGCCCTTGATTGTATTACCGATCCCATTGAGCCTTTTGACGCATATCCTCTCTCTTGATGAGAAGGGGTTGTACGACATATTATGGATCATAATTTGGATCCTGGTTGTCTGGCAATTCTTCCAGGTGATCAAAGAAGAGCACCGTTTCGAATTCGGTCAGTCCGTGTTTGTTGTGCTGCTCTCGCTGGTTGGTATTATAGCTATCTGGATCCTAGTGGGTTTGGTTTATGCACTGACTGCGGAAATCATTCGGTTTATCAGTCAAATCATCTTGGAGATCTACGTCCGGATGTATTAGATGAGAAAAATATTCAAACCAACCGTATCTCGTATCAGCTCTTTTCTCATCTTGGTTTCTATTGTTTTAACTGGATGCCGGGCGGAAACTTCAATCCCAGATCTGGAGAAGGCACCGCGTATAAATCCATCGATACAGCTTCCTGCGGTGCTGAAGGACTGGCCTGCTCTAAACATACGTAATCCGGGTGTGCCGGATGATTTTGATCTTGTTGCAGAAAATAGGGATCTTCGCCTGTACTTGAGGCAAAAAACCTCCGCAATTATTGTTGAAGATAAGCGGAGCGGAAAGTTATGGAATAGTACTCCGGCTGACCTGGGAGAAAATAAGGCAATTACCACTGCCTGGCGACGACAAATAGAATCACCCGTGGTGGCGACCTATGTGGATCCCGAACGGTCTCAAGCCAAGCTAGTACGTCCAGACCGGGTGGAACTTAAATACCAGCCCGTTGAGAGCGGGGTAAGCACCCATTATCTTTATCCCACTTATAACCTGGAATTTAATGTCCTATACACCCTTCGCGATGATTGCCTTGAGGTTACTCTTCCAGAAAATTCAATTGTTGAAGGTGGGGGAAATGGTTTAGTGACCGTCGACCTGATGTCTTTCTTTGGCGCCACTCATGACGGGGATCAGGGCTATATCGTCTACCCAGATGGCGCCGGATCCCTGATGCACTATACCACTCCACACCCCGATGTTGTACAAAAGCTCGCCCACCCGGTATATGGTGAAGATACTATCAGCGGAGGATATACTTACCAGGGCCCTGGCGTGTTCCATGAACAAGTAGTCATGCCGGTCTTTGGACTGGTGAAGGATGATGCAGGATTTGTGGCGTTTATTACACAGGGTGATTTTGATGCGGAGATCGCAGTCGCACGAAGCGGAAAGGGAATTAATTATAACCATGTTTGGACACAGTCCGTCTTTCGACGGCAGGGCCGTTTTTCGATAACCGGTGGTCAACCTGCCTGGCTTTATCAACCGGATCGTACCACTGGTGACCGGCAAATACGGTATTGTTTTCTGAATGGAAGTAATGCAAATTATGTGGGCATGGCAACGCGTTATCGGGATTTTCTGATCAAGGAGCGAGGTGCACAACGGCTCTCAGAAAATCCACCGTTAGTGAATATTATTCTCTTTATGGGCGTCGAGCGTAAGACCTGGTTCTTAAGGGATATGATCCCAATGACGACTTTCGACGATGCCCGGAATATTATTGCCGACTTATCCCAGGCTGGGGTTAAGCGGATCGATGTAACCTTATGGAATTGGAACCGAGGAGGAACAGGCTCCCTCTATCCGCAACATCTGCCGGTGGATAGTAGCCTGGGAAAAGAGGAAAAACTCAAGCTATTGGCTGCAGACTTGAATTCCCGAGGTCAAAAGTTGTTCTTGGAAGATAACTACTTAGAAGCAGCACCTGGCTCTCATGGAGTCATGCCCTATCTGGATGTCATGCGTGGGGTAGATGGGCTGCCGGTTGGAGATTCTGAGAGGGGTTATCTATTAAATCCACAAATCTCTATCCGGGATTTTGTTCTTAAAGATTATCCTACGATCAAGACACTGGGTGCCAATGGGATGATGCTAGACGCCCTTGCCTCATTGACGCTGCCCGATAAAAACCCGCTCTATCCGCTATCGCGGGAAAGTTATGCGGCCTCATGGATGCAACTGGCAAAAATTGTCCGCAAGGAGTATGGTGCGGTGGCGTTGAGCGGAAGCAATATTTATGCTGTACCTTACGCGGATCGCTTAGATTTTGTGACCATGGATAGTACCCATTATGACGTCTTTGATGAGCTGGTTCCACTTTATCAAATTGCGACACATGGGTTGGTGGTCTATTCAGGCCAACCTTTCAACCTGATTAGCGATGGTAAGCGGATGTTCTTACGGCACATTGAATATGGCGCTGCTCCAGTTTTTATCCTCACCCAGGAAAACTCAGCGAAATTATTTCGGACGAATGCAAATTCGATCTGGAGCTCACAATACGATTTCTGGCGAGATGAGGTCATCCATCAGTATCAGGTGATGGAGGATCTTGCTCCACTGGTGAACCAATTTATCGTTGGACATCAACGCTTGGCTAAAGGAGTATATCAGACCGAGTATGAGGATGGAACCAAGGTGATAGTTAATTACAACGCTCAGCCTTTTACAGATGGATCAGTAAGCATTCCACCCCAGGATTTTATCGTGTTAAGAGGAGAGAAATAATGCATCTCACGCTCAAACAGAGACAATCCATAACCGGAATGACGTTTGTTGCCTTATGGATTGTGGGATTTCTGATCTTCTTATTGGTGCCGTTATTCCGGAATTTCACCCTCAGCCTGACGGATGCCAGACTGAATACATATCGAACTAGAGAATACCAATATATAGGGCTGGGGAACTACCTGGAAGCTTTTACTGCCGATATTGAGTTTATACCTTATCTTGTCGACACGATCCAGAACCTGGTGGTTGATGTTCCCTTTATTTTGGCTTTCTCATTGGCTGTTGCATTATTAGCGATCCAAAAAGTGCCTGGCAATGCATTATTTCGAGCTATATTTTTCTTGCCAGTTGTGATTGGGTCAGCGGTGGTAGTCGGACGTATGTTTGATCAACTGGGCAACCAACTAGTGCTTTTCAGGAGCCAAAATGCTCAGCAATTCTTATATATCTACCTTGGGGAGCGTACCCCTGCATTCTTGAGCTTTTTGAACCGCTCCGTTTTCGTCTTGTGGCGCTCCGGTGTGCAGATTCTTATTTTTATTGCTGGGTTAAAGAGCATTGACCCCTCGCTTTACGAAGTTGCACAGGTAGATGGCGCTTCGCCCTGGGGGATGTTCTGGAAGATCACGCTGCCTATGTTGTCTCCTGTCGTTCTGGTGAATATCATCTACACGATCATCGATTCTTTTACAGATTATTTCAATACGGTACTACGCTATATTCAGGTAGTCACCTTTAATTCCAGTGATATGCGCCTTGGATATCCATCGGCATTGGGAAATATCTATTTCCTTTTTATTTTTATACTGGTGATGGTTGTCTTTGCTTTGGTCAACAGGATGACTTTTTACCGGGGTGAGCGATGAATCTACCTATTCTGAAACGGAATGATATGAAGGTATCCTTAAGTCTACAGTGGGTACGCGGTCTGCGTTTCCGCCGAATCGTAATGCAGACTGTAGTCCTGGTACTACTGGTCGATGTAGCCTTCATTTTCATTGTGCCCTTATTGCGGTTGATTTCAACTTCACTGATGGATATCATGGATCTTTATGATCCAACAGTAGTGTGGCTACCTCGGCGCTGGGCCTGGGAGAATTACACTCGGGCCTTTGCTGCGTTGCAATATGCGCTTTCTTTACGGAATACATTGTTCGTAGCAGGCATCAGCGCGATGTTGCAGACCCTATCTTGCGCCGTGATTGGCTATGGATTTGCCCGATTTCGCTTTCCTGGACGGGATCGGTTATTTATGTTAGTGCTGTTTGCCCTTATTGTTCCTCCCCATGCGATCATCATTCAACTATATCTTTTGGTTTCAAACCTGAAGTGGTTGGAGAGTTACTGGCCATTTATTGTCCCAGCTGCGTTTGGAATGGGTTTGCGCGGTGCATTGTTCATTTTCATCTTCCGCCAGTTCTTTAAGGGGTTACCTTGGGAGCTGGAGGACGCTGCTATGATCGATGGTGCTGGACCGTTGAGAATATTCCTTTATGTTATGCTTCCCCTGGCGCGGCCGGCAATCCTGGTTGTCTTCCTGTTTTCTTTTGTATGGCATTGGAATGATAGCCTGGAACCCTCTTTATATCTCTCGCGACCAGAGCATTTCTTCTTGCCACAACGCCTTTCTATTGTAGAAGCTGCGCTTGAGAACCTGCAACTACGCGGAATGTGGGGTACTGGAACGATCATGGCATCCACATTGTTGGTGATCCTGCCGCTTCTTCTGCTGTACTTTTTCACCCAACGATACTTTGTGACGAGTATTGAACGAACGGGATTAATTGATTGAGGGAAAATTATGTCAAAAACGATCAAATACTTAATTGCTTATCTGATGTGGGCAGTGGATATTGCCCTTGGATTCTGGACAGTATTGCTGTTTCGTCAGACGTTGGTAGCTGGATTGACAGCTTTTTATCTGAATGGTGGATTTCAACGGAAAATGATCGCCCAATTCTGGGACCGGGCAGGTATACTGGGGATTGGGTTGGCCTGGCTTATTTTCATTATTATCGTCGAGGAATATCTACGTGTGGGTGTAGCGAAAAATGTACTTGCCCGTCGGATAGCCAGGACTACCGGCCCTATGGTGCTATTCATTGCTGCTCTGGATCTGTTCTTAGGGATTTCGCAGGGTTTATTGTATATTGGCCTATTACGTTGGATCGTAATTATTCTGGAGTTGGCCGTTGGCGGTTTCATTACCTGGTTCGGCTTTCGGCGCCTTCCGGCTAAAACTCCGCTCACCCCACATATAGCAGGAGTTCAATAAATGCCTGTCCTGTATAACCCATATGAGTTGCACGATGGTTATATCCACAACTGGCTGGTAGCCGGTCCGGTGGTCGAAACCGTGGATCAGCCCTGTGATGCTCTCGAGAGGTGGATCAAGCAGAATTACAGTTCCATTCCGCAGATCAAAGGACGACCGGTAGAGCAAGGACCGCTGACTGAAGGTTTATATACTGTCGCCGGTCAGCAGGGCGCCTGGCGTTATTATCGTTGTCAGGAAGATCATTTTTTGGATCATTCCTCAATGTTTCCAACCTGTCGGGTGGTGCACTCTTGGGCTTATACGGAGTTGATCAGTCCGACTGCCCAAGCTACGGCTTTTGTCCTGATAACCTGGGGTCTAGCAGACGTCTGGATAAATGGAGAAAATGTCTGCTGTGTTGGACAGTTCAACGCAGGGTCTGCCAGCGTTCCATTCAAGGCAGACCTTAATGAGGGAAAGAATGAGCTGTTGGTAAGGTATGTGGGCGTGGCAGCACCACGATGCATCCTGGCCATGGCGTTGCGCGTTTTAACCGGCGGCATCAGGGTACAAATCCCTACGTTGATCCCATCGTTAGATCGGCGAAATGAACTAGAAGAGATAAATGAAAAGGTGTACTTCGACCGAGATGTTTACGCCGCTGGTCAGAATATATATTTATGCTGGCCTGGTGGGTATGAAAAACCGTCATACCAAGATGTCAGGCTTCAGACACTGCAGGGGCGCATCTACGCTCAGGCAGAGGATGTCGGGCAGGCGAATTACAGGTTAGCATTGAATAATTCATCTGCTTTGGATGAAGGTTCATATAAGGTATTCATCATGCCGCGCGCCTGGGAATACTATGATTCCCAAATCCGGGTGACCAAAGAACTGGATTGCTGGGTAACAGGCAGGAATCGTTTTTCCGATAAGCCGTACGGTACGTTGGAAGAACGACGCAAGGAGTCGCTGCTTTATGCTGCCACCCAGGAAAATAATCTATTTGCTGAGATCGCCAAAATCGCATTGGATCGTTGGAAGGGACTGGACACCGAGGTGATCGTCCAGGCGATTGAAGAGATTCACCAACGAAGAGAAAACAGTGAGATTCTGATGTTGGGTTTGATGGGCTTGTTACGTCGGTTTGGCAATCGGTCGAAGTTCCCTCGCCTGCTCCGGCGGCTAATAAAAGACTGCATTCTGAATTTCCGTTACTGGCAGGACGAACCAGGCAGCGACGTCCTTTCCTTTCACTCGGAGAGTCGCCAGATCATTTTTCATACCTGCGAAATTCTAGCTGGTCAATTGTATCCCGATCAGGTTTTTGGCAATAGCGGTATGACCGGTGAGCAGCACCACCAGAAAGGAGAAACGCTCGCTCTGGAGTGGATGCGGACTCGTTGCCACAGTGGTTTCAAGGATTGGGACTCACGCGAAGGGTATGCACAGATTTTGATGGCCCTTTCACACCTGGTAGATCTGGCCAAAGCAGAACCAGTATGGGAATTAGGTTCCGTATTAATGGACAAGTTGTTCTTCTCTATTGCTTTGAATTCATATAAGGGTGTGTTTGGATCTAGCCAGGGAAAAGCGACTATGGTGGGCCTTAGAAGCGGGTTGATGGATTCAATCTCCGGTATCACCCGGTTGATGTGGGGGATGGGTGTTTATAATTCTCACATCGCCGAGACTGTCAGCCTGGCCTGCCTGAAAAAATACGAGCTACCACCGATCATCGCTGATATTGCCAGTTACCTGGCTGGAGAAATTTGGAATAAGGAGCAGCAGGGGATAGGTCAAATGGTCAATAAAGTCACCTACCGGACTCCCGACTATATGCTATCTTCTGCGCAAGATTACCATCCTGGTGAACCTGGCGAGAGGGAACATATCTGGCAAGCAACTCTGGGGCCACAAACCGTGGTATTTGTTACGCATCCGGGGTGTTCATCCGAAAGTGATGCTCACGTGCCCAATTTCTGGCTAGGCAACGGGGTGCTGCCGCGTGTGGCACAGTGGAAGGATGCGTTGATTGCCCTATACAAACTGCCTGATGATGCCTGGATGCGTTATACCCATGCATATTTCCCTACCTATGAATTTGATGAGTATGTCATCCGTGACCATACCGCATTTGGGAGAAAAGGCGATGGTTACATTGCGCTGACTGCTTCACAGGGATTAGAGCTTGTGGTAGAGGGGCGCACGGCCTATCGTGAGTTGCGCTCTTATGGGCAATACAATGGTTGGGTGTGCCAGATGGGTCGGGCTGTGATCGATGGTGGCTTTACCGATTTTCAAGCCAGGGTGCTTGCTAATTCCGCTTCCTTCGATCCATTGAAGATTAAATACCAGACTACGCATGGCGACACACTGACATTTGGTTGGGAAGAACCACTGGTTTGCAATGGCGAAGAGCTGGCACTGAGCGCGTATCAGCATTTTGAGAATCCCTTCGCATCGGTTGAACTACCTTGCGAAAGGATGGAGATTCACGTTGGTGAATACCTGCTGCGACTGGACTTTGGTGAATTACCATAGTATAATATTTTCCGGATTTTCCAAAAGTCGAAAAATTAATCCTGAGATAGGAGAAAGGAGAAGGTTAGATTTTCGGACGCTGACGTTAAGCGAACGGGCGTTGAACGCCTGAACCAAATGTTTTGCAACAGTCGTAAATTGATTCCTGTTTACTCTAATTGGAGGATATAGAATGGATCGCAAATTGAAACGACGAGAATTTTTGAAGGTCTCTTCTTTGGCCATTCTTGGGGCAGTAGCTGCGGCTTGCGCCCCGCAGGTAACGGAAGCACCCCCAGCTACTGAGGTTCCAACGAAACCCCCAGAGCCGACCGCGGTTCCAGAACAGCCAACCGCAGTTCCCGAGGCAACCAAAGCCGCTGAACAACCAACCGCGGTTCCTGAAGCCGTCAAGGTCGCTGAACCCCCGTTCATCGCGGATAAGGTCAAGAGCGGTGCGCTGCCTCCCTTAGACCAGCGCCTTCCCGAAAAACCAATGGTAATCACCAATCGTGATGCGATCGGTGTCTATGGTGGCGAGGTCCGCTACAACACTTTTGACCCGGTGTGGTGGGTAGCCTGCTATGACTTCTTCGTTGAGCGTATGTTGAAATACTCTGACCAGGATGGCAAGACGATCGTCCCGAACGTTCTTGAGAGCTGGGAAGTAACCCCGGATGGTAAGACCTGGACCATGAAATTACGCAAGGGGATGAAATGGTCAGATGGCCAACCAATCACCACTGAGGATGTGCACTTCTGGTGGTTCGATCACCAGGCCAACACCGAGATCAACTCCGCCCCCTGGTGGCAATTCCGCTTCGGCGGTAAGAACATGGATGTCGAGATCATCGATGACTTCACCTTCAAGTTCACCTTTGCAGCGCCGTTCGGCAACTTCGCTGCCCATATGACCCGGTGGTCTGGCAATGATGGTTTCTTGTGGCCTGCCCACTACTTGAAGCAGTTCCATGCTACCTACACTGACAAGGCAAAACTTGAAGCACTCGCCAAGGAAAAGAAGCTGGAAACCTGGGTACAGTTATATAACTCCAAAGTCCAATCCGGAGTTTGGGGCGGCCCGGATGGAGTCTTGGAATATCCGAAGTTCATGGCCTGGAATGTGGTTTCTAATCCCAAAGAAGGCACGTATATGTGGGAACGCAACCCATACTACTGGAAGGTGGATGAGGCGGGCAACCAACTGCCCTACATCGATACCTTGCGCATCGATTTCGCCGCCAACACTGAAGTGACCAAGCTCAAGATTGCCCAGAGCGAACTGGATGTCGTCGGCATGCACGAAGTCACCATGATGGAATATCCCTTCTACAAGGATAATGAGTCCAAAGCCAATTATGCAGTGGCGGATTACATTTCCTGCATGGGTGACCGGGTGACCATCTTCCCGTATCACACTCTCTATGATGAGAACTTGAAACTGGATGAAGGCCTGACGAATATTGTTCGCGACTACCGTTTTGTGAAGGCGCTTTCAGTAGCCATTAACCGAGAGGAGATCAATCAAAGCATCTTCTTCGGCACGGCGCGCATCGGCCAGATGTCTCCGATGCCTGTTTCCAAGTACTATAAGGAAGAGTATGGCACCGCCTGGGCACAGTATGATCCTGACATGGCCAACAAGCTGCTGGATGAGATGGGCCTCAAGAAAGGCACCGATGGTTTCCGCACCCGCCCGGATGGCACCCCGCTCAAGTACAACATGGAGCATTCCGGCATTCGGGTTGGACCGGCCGTTCCGAAGGTGACCGAAATGATCGTCACCTACTGGCGCGAAGTCGGCATTGACGCCACGGTCAAAGAGATCCAGGATTCTCTCCTGGTCGAGCGCAAGCGCAATGGCCAGGTGCATGTGAGTGTCTGGCACGCTGACCGCTGCACCGACATGCTCTTCCATATCGAACCGCAGTGGTTCATCCCAACCTCCGACGGTGGACAAGGTGGCTGTGACGCCAAGTGGGGCCAATGGTACCTTGCTCCTGATAAGACCGTTGCAGGCCTGGTTGAACCTCCGGAGGAGATCAAGAAGCTGCTCTCCACTTTCGACCAGATGACCGCTGTGGTCGATGAAAATGAGCGCGTTAAACTCGGCCAGACGATTTTTGACTGGCTCGCCCAGAACCCGCTTGAAGTCGGGCTGATCCTGGAATGCCCGGCGCCGTTGCTGTTCAACAAGAACATGCGCAACCTGCCAAAAGCCAAATCCTACATTGGCTGGGATACCTATGGTCTTTCACACTATCACCCGTCAGCCTTCTACTACGAGGGCGGAAAGCGTGCTTAGTGCCTGTTGAGTAAGAAAGGACTACCGGATATAAGCCCGAAGGCTTATGTCCGGTAGTCCTTTAGAATGCGAACTTACCAGTACCTGCAGCAGTTGTGGAGGTAATCCCATGTTAAATTACATTGCGATGCGTCTCCTGCGGATGATCCCGCAACTCTTTATTATCTCTTTTTTGGCGTTTTTCATTATCCAGCTTCCGCCGGGGGATTTTCTGACCGAACGGATCAACCGTCTGAAAGCCTCTGGATATTCGGTTGACACCGCCGAAGTAGAGCGGTTGACGAGAATGTACGGTCTGGATAAACCCATGACCTACCAGTATGTCAAATGGATTACGAACATTGTCACGAAGTTTGATTTTGGTTATTCCTTTGTGTTCAGTAAAGATGTAAATGAGATTATTGTCTCACGAATGGGGATGACATTTTTTATTGCGATCCTCGCCTTCGTGGTTTGTTGGTCTTTTGCTATCCCTGTGGGTATCCTGGTTGCTGTGAAGCAGTATACGTTCATTGACTATTTGTTTACATTTATCGGATTTATCGGTCTGGCAACACCCGGGTTCTTGCTTGCCCTGGTGTTGATGTATATCTCATTCAGCGTGTTTGGGGTGAAAGTGGGTGGGCTTTTCTCGCAACAATATGAGTTGGCGCCCTGGACCTGGGCCAAACTCGGCGACTTCTTGCAACACATCTGGCTGCCGGTGATCATCCTGGCAATCGGTGGCACGGCCAACCTGATCCGTACCATGCGGGCGACGATGCTCGACGAGTTGAGAAAGCAATATGTGACCGTGGCCCGCGCCAAAGGGCTTTCAGAGCTACAGGTCCTGCTGCGTTACCCGGTGCGGATCGCGATTAACCCAATCGTCAGCACCTTTGGGTGGCTTTTAGTGTGGTTCTTCTCCGGCGGGACGGTGGTTGAGATTGTGATGAATCTGGATACTGCCGGGCCAATGTTGTGGCGGGCGCTGATGCAGCAAGACATGTACACAGCGGGAGCCTATATCTTGATTATCGGGACACTGACAACCATCGGCAGTCTGGTTTCCGACCTGCTGCTGGCAGCAATTGACCCGCGCATCCGCTTTGGCAGCATGGAGGCATAATGAGTGAAGCAACCGATACTCTAAAAAGTGATCGCGCCGGCTTGAAGACCCCAGATGTCACCAAAGACGAGGCATTTTTCCGGGCCGGGCAGTGGCAACTGGTATGGTGGAAGTTCCGCCGCCATAAGCTGGCCCAGCTTGCGATGGTTGTGCTGGGTATCTTCTACTTCATCGCGATTTTTGCAGAGATTGTTTCCCCTTTTGATCCATTGCATCGCATGCAGGAATATACGGCAATGCCACCGGTCCATGTGTACGTGATTGACCCACATGGAAAATTGCGCGCTCCATTTGTATTTGGCGTAGAACGTACCCGCGACCCGGTGACGTTGCGCCCTATGTATAAAGAAGATCTAAAGTCGATTTACCCGATCGGGTTGTTTGTTAAGGGCGATCCTTATAAAATGTGGGGCCTGATTGAGTGGGATCGACACCTTTTTGGAGTAGAACCGCAAGGTAAGAAGATCCTCCCATTTTTCCTGCTAGGGACAGACAGCCTGGGCCGAGACTTACTCTCCCGGATCTTTTTTGGCGGTCGCATTTCGCTTACGGTTGGATTGATTGGTGTGGCACTCGCCTTCATTTTGGGATTGCTGCTAGGTGGCCTGACCGGCTACTTTGGGGGAGTGATCGACGAAGTGGTCATGCGCATAATCGACGTGCTGGTTTCGTTGCCCCAGATTCCGCTATGGATGTCGCTGGCGGCGGCCTTACCGCAAGACTGGCCACAACTGCAAACATATTTCTTCGTCACAATTATCCTCTCGATCTTTGGCTGGACCAGCCTGGCCCGCACGGTACGTGGCAAGATGTTGAGCCTGCGCGAGGAAGATTACGTCATGTCCGCCAAGCTGGATGGTGAAAATGAAGGCAGTATCATCACCCGCTACATGCTACCTGGTTTTGCCAGCTATATTATCGTCTCGCTGACCATCGCCATCCCAGGCATGATCCTGGGTGAAACCTCGCTCAGCTTCCTGGGGATTGGCCTGCGCGCCCCGACCATCAGTTGGGGTGTCATGTTGCAGGATGCACAGACTCTGCAGACCGTGTCGCAGCTTCCGTGGCTTCTGTGGCCTTGTGCCTTTGTTATCATAGCGGTTTTGATGTTTAACTTCCTCGGAGATGGCTTGCGGGATGCCGCTGATCCTTATGTCACTTAACAGGGATACCTATGCCAGAAAAGAATGAAGTTCTCTTGGAAATCAAGAATCTGAAGACATATTTCTACCTCGCTGAAGGTATTGTCCGAGCTGTAGACGGGGCAGATCTGACAGTCTACCGCGGCCAAACCATGGGCATTGTGGGAGAAAGCGGCTGCGGCAAAAGCATGATGTCCCTCTCTACCATGAGGTTAGTTCCCCCACCTGGCAAGATTGTAGAAGGTGAAATTCTATATCATCGTCCGATAGAGGGTAATGGGGGTCTGGTGGATCATATCAATATTACCCAGCTCAATCCCACCGGCAAGGAAATCCGTGATATACGCGGCAACCAGATCTCTATGGTCTTTCAGGAGCCCATGACTGCTATGAGCCCGGTGCGAACGATTGGCCTGCAAATCACTGAGGCAATCATGCTGCACCAGAATTTGGATAAGAAAGCCGCGCGAGAAGTGGCGATCGATATACTCTCAAAGGTGCGTATGCCAAAGCCAGACCGGGTAATCGATGATTATCCGTTCCAATTGAGCGGTGGCATGCGCCAGCGGGCTGTCATCGCCATGGCTTTAAGCTGCCGGCCTAACTTGCTGATCGCTGATGAACCGACCACTGCCCTGGATGTGACGACAGAGGCCCAGATCCTTGACCTGATGCGCGCTCTCCAGGAAGAATTCGGCATGGCCATCATTTATATCACCCATAATCTGGGAGTGATCGCAGAGATGGCTGAAGATGTAGCGGTGATGTATTTGGGTAAAGTGGTTGAACAAACCGATGTAAAGACAATCTTCTTTTCTCCCTTACACCCCTACACTCAAGGATTGCTGGCGTCCATTCCGCAGCTCAGCGATGCAATTGGGCATACGAAGAAGGATAATCGGTTATATGTGATTAAGGGCATGGTGCCAGATCCTTACAGTCGTTTGAAAGGCTGTCCATTCCATCCGCGCTGTCCAAAGTTGATCGCTGGGGTTTGCGATAAGGTCGAGCCTAAAGTTAACCAACCTAATGAAAATCATCTTGTTCGCTGTCACCTTTATGGGTGAGTTAATCCTATCCAGATCCACATCGTTGAATATTTTGCGCTGATCGAAACCGATTAAAGCTGAATATAGAGAGGATGAACCATTATGTCAGACAAA
>Ga0315268_10004172_pt1 | contig 15753 bp, 13 predicted proteins | sample C1_top_MG_FD_204535 | JGI IMG/M metagenome (GOLD analysis project Ga0315268, IMG submission 204535) | Sediment microbial communities from Yellowstone Lake, YNP, Wyoming, USA - C1_top | ecosystem: Environmental > Aquatic > Freshwater > Lake > Sediment | place: USA: Wyoming | collected 2017-08-01
CTTGACCTTCCCGCCGGTCACCCCTTGCTTACCCAGTTTGTCAACGACTACGAACTGCACCGCCACGGCTGCGCCCTTTTTATGGGTGACCTGAAGGAGCTCCTGGAGAAGAACGAGGGTCGTGACCGGAAACAATTGATCGAGGCCTGGCTAAGGGGCGCAGTCACCACTGATGAGACAGACATTGAAATCAAGGGCATCTTCCATGAGCTGACGGCGAGCCTGCTTGAACCCGGCGCTACCGCCGAGGAAAAGGTCACCATACTTCACTTACCAGAGAGCGATCTGGCCAGAAAGCGTGTTGAGCGCCAGCTTGTACCCTTGAGAGCCATCATCGCAGGCCAAAACCAGCTTCAGGTGAACCGGTCCGCATTTATTCGCTATGTGTACGAAACTCACCGCGTTCCTCTCTTGCTTGTCTCTAAGGAGAGAAAAGAATTGCTGCTGGGCATTGACGCCTCTTTGGCGCCGTTGAGTGAAGCACCACCGGCCCCCGCCACGGTCAATCAGGGTTTGGAACTAATCGAGTCTTACATCAACAGTGTTGACCTAGCAGAATCCGCCAATCCGCTCTCGGCCAAGACCAGCATGTTTGAAGCCCTTCTCTACCTGTTCTTCGCTCCATTTGCCAACGAGTACATGAGAGCCAAGCGAGCACGATACGGCCTGATAGACACCCGTGGGCCGCGTTTTCTATTCATTTACGGTCCATCGCACAACGGTAAGACCACATTCTTAAAATTCGTATTGAAGCTAATGACCGGCCAGGTTATGGAGGCCTTGTCCCGCCAGGATTTCACCAAGACAAGAATCGCCAGCGCGGCGCTCACTGAAACTGCCTTCCCTTTGGTCTTTGATGATGTGGACCCATCTGTCACTCACGGCATTGAGGATGTGTTCAAGTCTTACTGGGAGCGCTGGTGGCGAGACCAGTATGTCTCGCCTCAGCTGATCATCACCTCGAACACCCCAAGGCTCAAGGAATGGGCGAAGTCTCGGGTAAAGAGGATAGACTTCGATGTCCACTTCATCTCAACCGAAACCTCCAGGGAAAGACTCAACAGGCTATTTGCCCAGGATAACCGGGTGTTCAGGTGGTTCTCTTATCTCTATCTGGAGGCGCTGAACGCTGGCGAACCAGCCAGCGATGATGAACTGTTGCTTGCCAGGAGGGTGATGCGGCAACTATACGAACGAGCCGCGCGGCCAATGCCGGCCTTCTACCCGAATCAACCGATTGAAAAAACCTATGATCCCGGCCGCAAAGACTGGGAGGACCTCCTTTACGGCATACGCAAAGCCACTGTGGAAGATGACGGTAAGCGTAAGCTGGTGACCTTTGCCAAAGATATGCAGCACTGGGAGATTAATGACTACCAGAGCTATCTGCCGCAGACGGTCAAACATCAGAGACGAGGCAATATGATCATAGTCGAGAACCCGAAGGAATTCGAGAAGTGGTTAGGACAACCGCCACCAAACCGTGGTTTACTGTCACGTCTGTTCAAGAGAAACTGAAGGCTAACGCGACACAATTCAAGTGATTGTGATCCAGACTGCCTATCTTGTCAAGTAGTCCGTCACATCACGGGGTGCCCCTATGATCCTCTAGCGGTCTCGGCAACCTCCGCCGGCTGCCCGGCTTTGCCCTCTTCCGACTTCCGACCATAAGTAAGGCCTCTTCCCCTTCCGGCAGTCACTAGCCTTTCTTCTTTAACGACCTTCCGCAAACTGGTCCGCAGGGCGCCGACGGAGCATGCCACACCCTTCTCCTTCAGCCGCTCTCTGATCGCCGGAGTCGACCTGGGCTCATCAAAGAACCCAGCCTTGACCTCAGCACGAATGGCGCGGGTGCACGAACGTCGCATCTTTCTCGGCTTGCCACGGGCTTCCACCTGCCTTCCGACGGTAGCGGACTGAGACTCGGGGGTTGAGAGACCTTTAATAGCCGGTGCATACCTCTCGAGGTAGCGCTGGACGAATTCCACCGGTCCCTCGAGTTGAATAACGCCCTCGTTGAGGTTGATGATGGCTTTTGCCTGGTCCATTGTGCCCTCCCGTCTACCAGATAACCTTGCATAATTATATCATAGTCTGGCCCGTTTTCTGAAGGAAAGGGGTTCCCGAAAGGGGCCGGCCGGGTAACGCCTTCGTTGAACATAATTGGACAAGTGTGACGCTCGCTGCACCTTTTACTATCTTGTTAACCCAGCATACCGAAGAGATTGGTAGTGGAAAGAACCACCGATTCCAGTCCAATAACACCCTCGTTCCGTGATCGGAACATTTGGGAAATGTCCTGAATCGGAATTGCCATTATCCCCCTGGAGACGCAACGGGTTTCTCTTCTTCTGCAGGTATAACGGGTGGCTCCATCATCCACTCATAACCTAGCTGAGCACGCCACTGAAGCATCTCTAGTCGGAAAGCATCATAGTCTTTCTGAACAGAGTCATACAATCTGGCGTTTTCCAGGGCTATGGCACCAAGGTTGGCAACCGCCTCCACGAAATATATCTCGTCATCCGAGAAGTGGTAAGGTTTTGCGGTGTATACCCTCACCACCCCTATGACCTCTTCCCGGAGCATCATGGGGACGGAAAGGATAGATGCAATGCCTTCTTTCTTGGCCTGCTCTTGGTACATGACTCGTTCATCCCCAATTACATTGAGGACCCTCACTGGCTTGCCTTCTAGTGCCTCGGAAATGCTCTTGTCAGCCTTTATCGGCCCCTTTCTAAGGTACCAGTCGCTTAACCCATGAGCAACGGTATGAAGTAGTATCTTCCTGTCCGGAGTGAGAAGCATCAATGAGCAAGCTTTTGCCCCAGTCGCCTTTGCCACGCTCTCAACCAGAGAACGAAGCACAGCCTCAGGAGCCCGCGCCGAGTTCAAGACAGACGCCGCCTGATATAGACTCTCATAGAATTTCTCTATCTTCGACATGGCACACCTCCTTCGCTTTTTCAGTTGGGAACGCTCTCATGGTTACTCTGCTTGTCCCTTCATATTGCCGTCTCTCAAAACTTGCACAGAATAAAATAGCTTCTACCGTTTATCAGTAGAAGCTATCAGCCTTCTGAAGGCAGTTCAGGCGGTTCTCGCCTGGGCGAGCTTCATCGCCATTTGTTTCTCCCTAGATTTTAGCATGATTAAGACATAAGTTCAATATTCAAGATTGGTAAACGTCCAGTCAATAAGAAAACGGTATCCTAACTGGTCATAATTATCAGTTGACGTGGGCAATCTGATTTGCTTTGCGTTAAACCACAGAGACAAGTTAACCAGTGGCAGCTATTGTCCTTGTCTCCTCATAGCAAACAGCAACCCCGATCCCGAAATAGTCAGAACAGCACTATACCCAAAACCAGCCAGGGGTGAAATGGCTGTCCAAAGTAAGCCAACGACGGTGCTGGAAGTAAAATCCCCTACTCCATTTACCGTTGCCAATGTGCCATACCCGGTCCCGCGTAAATTCTCCGGTAGCAGATCGGCGGCTACTATCTTTTCCATGGCATCGGTGATAGCAATCGCAATCCCAGCCAGCACAAAGAATATTCCTAAATATACGAGATTCCCAATATTAAAAATGAATCCAATTACTGAAATCCCGGTCAATAAATAGCCAAGGGCTAGTAAGGTCTTTTTCCCAAACTTATCCGCTAGAACTCCAACCGGGAAAGAAAGGGCAGCATAAAAAACATTATGAATTGTGTAAAGGACGATGGCTAAACTCCCCGCTACTACAGCCCCCATAGCCGGGGATAAAAGGTCAGTAGCTCTAAGTATCAGCAATGAATCCGCAAAGTTGCCCAAACCGAAGAGTCCCACCGCAATTAGATATAGCTTAAAATTCCGGGGAAGATTCCTGATGCTGATTATGAAAGAAGTGCGCTCACTCTGCTTTCTTTTCTCTTTCACAAATATGGAGATGGTCAGAAATGCCAGCAGGCTGGGGATTAAAGCAATCAGAAAGATGTAATTCAGTTTCACGGTTCGAACTAAAATGACAGCCAGAGCCGGGCCACAAACTGCTCCCAGGGTATCCAAGGCGCGGTTAAGCCCGAAGGCTTTGCCGACATGCTCCGGTATAACTGAATCGGCTAACATGGCATCCCTTGGTGGCTCTCGGATACCTCTGCCCATCCAAGCGACAACACGACTTAATAGTACGAAAGGCCAGGAGACAGCCAAGCTAAGAGAACCCACGCCGATGGCAGTAAGAAAATACCCAATCATGGCAAAGGGTTTTCTTCTGCCAATATAATCACTGTACCAGCCAGATACAACCTTCATGAGGCTGGTCGAAGCATCTGCCAGCCCTTCAATCAGTCCCAATAATGCAGCCGAGCCACCCAAAAATACTATGAAAGAAGGTAGTATAGCCGTGGCCATCTCATGACCGAAGTCGGAAAAGAAACTGGTCCATCCCATGGCCCAGATGTTTCTGTTTAGCCATTTGTTCTTATTATTAGGCATATCAACAGTCACTTTAGCTACTTCTTCAGATTATAAAATGCCTGCATTCCCGCGTATTTGGCGCTTTTCCCCAATTCTTGTTCTATCTGGAGCAGACGGTTATATTTGGCAAGGCGTTCAAAACGGCAGGGAGCGCCAGCTTTGATGAACCCGGTATTGAGCCCAACCGAGAGGTCGGCAATAGTAGTATCCCCTGTCTCTCCTGAACGGTGGCTGACGACAGCCGTCCAGTTATTCTCTTGGGCGATGCGAATGGCGGCCAGACTCTCGGTAACGGTGCCTACCTGGTTAAGCTTAATCAATATGGAATTGGAGGCTTTTTTCTGAATCCCCGTTTCAAGGCGTTGAACGTTGGTCACATAGAGGTCATCTCCGACTATCTGGACCTTATTGCCCAGCTTTTTGGTCAGGCGTTGCCAGCCATCCCAGTCATCCTCTGACATGCCATCCTCGATACTGATGATAGGATAAGCATCTGTCCATTTAGCATAAAAGTCAACCATTTCCTGGCTACTGAAAGACTTGCCTTCCTTCTCCAGCACATAACTGCCATCTTTATAAAATTCGTCGGACGCAGGGTCGAGGGCGATAAAGCAGTCTTTGCCAGGCTTATAGCCAGCTTTTTCTATAGCCGTCAATATGGCTTCAACTGCCTGGCTATTGGATTCTAGCGAAGGGGCAAAGCCACCCTCATCCCCCACATTGGTATTATATCCCTTGTCCCTCAGCACCTTTTTCAGCTGGTGATAGATTTCAGCGCAAATCTGGAGAGCATGACTGAAGCGATTAGCTCCGGTAGGAACGATCATAAACTCCTGCAAATCCGTAGAGTTTGAAGCGTGCTTGCCCCCATTCAGAATATTCATCATCGGTACCGGTAACGTGGTGGCTCCTGCTCCGCCCAGATAGCGATAAAGCGGTATCCCCAGGGAATTGGCTGCGGCATGAGCCGCTGCCATTGAGACTCCCAGGATAGCATTAGCTCCGAGGTTGGACTTATTAGGGGTACCATCCAATTTAATCATGGCATGGTCGATGGTAATCTGGTTGGTTACCTGCATGCCGACGATTGCCTCAGCAATAAGTTTATTAACGTTATTGACGGCCTTCAGAACACCCAGGCCATTGTAGCGGGACTTGTCATTATCCCTTAGCTCAACTGCCTCGTATTTACCGGTGCTTGCCCCGGATGGAACGGCGGCGATACCCAGCGCCCCGTCAGATAGCTCTACCTTGGCTTCAAGAGTAGGATTCCCCCGCGAATCCAGAATTTCCCTGGCACAGATTGCTTTAATAGTTGTCATTGCTTTCCTCCAGAAAAAAGATGATACTCCTATTTAGCCGTTTGTTCTTGTTGACTTTGGCCCCTTTGTTCATTGCAGATTCCCTCCATTTCCTCTGAAGGTTCCTGATGGCCTAACCTCGAGCCTTCAGTCTTGCCTCAGCCCTGGCAATTATATCGCGAGTAATATCAATCATGTCGGGGCTTACTGAAACCGAAGTAATCCCCCATTCTACCAGCTTTTCGGTGAGTTCCGGGTACACCGACGGTGCCTGTCCACAAATCGACGAAGTGACCCCCATGCTCTTTGCCACCTTAATTGCGTTTTCCAGGAATGTCATGACAGCCTCATCCCGCTCATCAAAGACGCTGGCTAGTCTGGCGTTGTCCCTGTCCACACCCAGGGTGAACTGGGTCAGGTCATTTGACCCGATAGATATGCCGTCAATACCCACCGCCAAGAACTTTTCCAACAGGAAGACATTTGAAGGTACTTCAACCATCATCCAGAGCTTGAAGTTGTCTGAGCGCTTTAACCCTTCAGCTTCAATAATCTCTTTGGTTCTGGCAAGCTCCTGGACAGTCCTGACGAAGGGAATCATCACCCACAGATTGGTGTACCTCTCTCTGACCTTCTTGATGGCAGCCAGTTCCAGCTTGAAAGTTTCAACATCGTGAATGTAGCGCGAGGCGCCCCGGTAACCCAGCATGGGGTTCTCTTCAACCTCCTCGTACTTGTCGCCACCCTTTAGAGACCGGTACTCATTAGTCTTGAAGTCGTTGGTCCGGTAGACAACCTGGCGGGGATAGAAAGCCCTGGCAAATGTGGTCAGCCCTTCGGCCAGCTTATCAACGAATTCCTTTCCTCTGTTCTGCTCAATCATGTATTTGGGATGCTCGCCGATCTGGGCCACCATGAACTCAGCTCTGAGCAGACCGATGCCGTCCACATCGCGAGAAGCCACTTTGTCAACCAACTCCGGTTGTGCCAGGTTTACCAGTAGCTTGGTTCTGGTCTTTACCTTGACCTTAGCTTCAACCTTTTCCTTCTGTATGATTTCTATTCTGCCCTCGAAGACCTTGCCGCTGCTGCCATCCACAGTTATCATCTGACCGTCTTTTAAGGTCTTAGTTGCTCTTTCAGTACCGACAACGCAGGGAATCCCGAGCTCCCGGCTGACGATGGCAGCATGGGCGGTCCTGCCACCGCGGTCGGTAACAATAGCCACCGCCCGCTTCATAGCGGGTACATAATCGGGGGTGGTCATCTCCGCTACCAGCACGTCTCCCACAAACACCTTGTCTATATGGGAGGCGTCGCTGACCAGCTTTACCGGACCGGAGGCAACACCTGGACTAGCCGGGGCTCCAGATAGAAGCGCCTCAGAGGTGATTTCAAGCCTAGCCTCTCCAATTCTTTCCTTTATGGTGGTTACCGGCCGGGTTTGCACTATATATATTTTGCCGCTCTCCTTTGCCCATTCGATATCCTGCGGAAATTGATAGTGCGCTTCCAAACGCTCCCCGATTCTGGCCAAAGCAACAACATCCTCATCGCTTATCTTTTGCCTGATCTGCTCTTCTGGAGTGGGAGCAATCCTGATATTAGCTTCTGCACTCTTTCCCGTCTCATTTCTTATCAGTTTCCATTCCTGACGGTTTACGTGCTTTTCAAGGATATCCAGCGTTTGCTTGCTGACAACATAATGGTCAGGTGTGGCGTCTCCTGACACAATCATTTCACCTAAGCCGAGAATAGCTTCGATGATAATCTTGCTCCGGTCGCTGCTAGTTGGCTCTACCATGAACATAACTCCGGAGGCTTCAGATTGCACCATCCTTTGTACTGGAACAGCGATGCCCACCTTGAAATGGTCGAAATCATGCTCCACCCGGTAGAAAATGGCCCGCGGTGTAAAAAGAGAGGCCCAGCACTCATGGACTGCGGCCACCACTTTGTTTTCACCGACGACATTAAGGAAGGTGCTTTGCTGCCCGGCAAAAGAGGCTTCAGGAAGGTCCTCGGCAGTAGCCGATGAGCGTACCGCGACTGCGCCACCGCCCAATTTGTTATAGGCTTGCTCGATCTTCTTGGCCAACTGGCCTGGCATCGGGCTATCCAAGATCAACTGTTGCACTCTAGCTGACACATCTTGAAGCTGTTTGCTATCATTAACATCGAGGGACTTCATTAGCTCTCTGATTCTGCTGATAATCCTGGAGTTCCGTATGAACCGAAAATAAGCTCCGGCCGTCACGATGAAGCCTGGCGGGACCGGAATGGCCGCATTAGTCATCTCCCCCAAATTGGCACCCTTGCCACCAACGGCGCCTATATCCGACTTGCCTACTTCGTTGAACCAAACGATGTCCTCATACCGTTTTCTCATTATTGACAGCCTCCTTTATATTGCCAGTGGGTTCCGTTGTTCCCCTGGCTAGTACTTTCATTTCAAAATTACGTTCCCGACAAAAAGCCCAATCCCAACTGCCAGCGCTACGAAAACAATGAGCGTGACCAACGCAGTCTGAAGGGCCATCCTCATTGCCAGCCTCTTGTCCGGGTTAGGGCCTCGCGTATGCTCTGTGTAAGCGGTGAGAAACGCTACTAATGCTGCCAGAGGGCTAAAAAATAGGCCGATTACTATTACCAGAGCAATTGGACCCATCAATTGCCTCCGCCCTACAAACAAAAATAGCTTCTACCGGTGTAACCACTAGTAGAAGCTATCAGCCTCTAAGGGCAGTTTAAGGCTTCTAACAGCTGCCGGCGAGCTTCATCGCCTTCAACTCAATCCTGAGCCTAATTCTATCAGGTGGAGTAGGACAAAATCAATCACCCTCAAATCATTGTGGTAAAGATGACGAACATGCCACTCAAAGATGCGGCTCCAACCGCGCTATGTTAGCCTCGCTACTCTCCGAGTCAGTGCCATGGTTACCGTTTCCGTTTAGCTCGACAATATCCTCAGAATGCACCGGCATGAACCATTTCTGGGCAATGAAGGTGGGAATTACGGCGCTCATTATTACCACACCTACCAGGATCGAATACTGCAGTTGGTCGATAATTCCGGTGGTAAGGCCGAAAACGCTGGCGATTGTGCCGAAGGTAAGTCCTGTACTCATCAGCAGGGTAGTATACACAGCCCCTTGGGGAATATATTTCTTCGCCAAGAAGAAAACGCCAAGAAACTTGGAGACTAGCTTCAGGCCAAACAGAAGCAGGAAGAGACCCAAGCCTGCAAGGATGAGCGGAAAAGAGACCCTCAGGCCACCAACAATGAAGAAGGTCGGGGTAATGATGGCATAGGCAACAGTCCGCAGCTTGTTCCGTACTGATTTTGTCTCTGAAGTCTCCCTGAAGTGGGGGGACATCAGAAGCCCGAGCGCGAATGCCGGCAGCACCGCTTCCCCGTCACCTAGCTGGGCGAAGAACATGAAGGTAAGCAGCAGCAGGAACAGATACTTGATTTCCGGCTCAACCACTTTGTTCTTCAGGCCGGGGTGATGAAACACAAGGTGGGAAAACTTCGTGGCGAAGATTATTATTAGAATGGAAACCACAACGAACACAAGGGTATATATTGTGGGTTTGATAAAGAGTATGCTCAACACCAGTGCCGTGCCCATGTCCGTAATGAAGGTGGCGGACATCAGCAATTTACCAACCTCGGTTTTTGCCAGCCCGGTTTCTACGAGGACCGAATAGACTACGGCCAGCGAGGTTGTGGAAAGCGCGGTCCCTGCCAGAAGCGATGCCTGCACGCTCCAACGGGCGACGAAGTAAGTATAACCAGCTACCGCCACAAAGGGTACAACAAAGGAAAAAACGCCGATGACAAAGCTTTCCCTGAACTTCTCCTTCATCAGATGGGTGTCAATTTCCGTGCCGGCCAGAAAAGTGAGGACTATGCCCCCAAAGCCCGCCAGGTAGGTCATCCAGTCTTGTACATGCAGCCCGATGGAGCCACCAACTGCTCCGAGGAGGATTTCTATGATGGCCACCGAGAGGCCAAGTTTCAAAGATATCAGGCTGGCCAGGAAAATGATGATTCCCATGGCCAAGGGTATTAAGTTGTCACTCATGGTAAAGTGTGTCCCCCGTGTTGTTCAGGCTCCTGAAGGCAATAAAAAAAGCTTCTACCGACAGGATGCCAGTAGAAGCCATCAGCCGAGCAAGGGCAGTTCAGGTGACTACCAAGAAACCTGGGTGAGCTTCATCACCCCTCAACTCATTCATAGTTTATCACTTCTTTGCTAACTAAGTCAATCGAATTACTTACATTCGCCTTGCTTTACAAGGTTAAGTGTTTCCAGTATAGTTAGAAGTAAGGCGATGAAGCTCGCCCGGGGATAACCCCGAACCGCCCATTAGAGGGACGATAGCCTCTACTAGCAATGCTGGTAGAGGCTTTTTTTATCAGTCTTTGAGAGGTCGAAAGAGCGTATCACGGAGGGAAGGAGGCTTTGCCGATGGTTTTCCAAAGCATCTTATTCAGAATACCGGGAGAAGTAACCTCCGAAGCACCCGCTTTCTTTGTTGATTTAAATCTTAATCAGATTGTCGACGCCATTACGGCTGGCAGGCAGGAATACAACCTGAAACCGTTCTTTTACAGTCCCTTGCATGACGAGGATTCTATCCAGTATCGCCAGGAAGTCATGCAGGAACTTGAAAACGAAACCATGATGCATAACATAAAATCATTTGCGGAGAAAATGATTGTTACGCGCCGGTATCTTGCGCTGGTAGATAAGCTTGACTTCAAGAACTTTAAAGAAGGGTGGGTCTTAGAGGCGGCAGAAGTCTATTGTGAAGCTGTTGCCGGCCTGGCGCATGACTTAAGCCAGGCAAATCTGAAGTCGCGTGGCTTTTTGTCCTTCCGTGAGTATCTGGCGGACTATATCAGTTCTAATGATTTTGTGTCACTTCTGGCAGATACGAAAAAACTCAAGGCAGCTCTGTCAACCATAAAGTACTGTGTGATTATCAACGGGCTCACTGTTAGAGTCCGTAAATATGAAGGAGAAACGGACTATAGCATTGAGGTCGAGAAAATATTCGAGAAATTCAAACAGGGCGCCGTTAGAGATTACCGGGTCAAGCTTTACGAAGCCTCTGGGATGAACCACGTGGAGGCCCAAATTCTGGATTGCGTGGCGAAATTATATCCTGATATTTTCGCCGGTCTGGATGCTTTTTGCGTGCAATACAGCCATTTTCTGAATGACACCATCAGCGTTTTCGACCGGGAGATACAATTCTACATCGCCTACCTGGAATTCATCTCGATATTCAAAGGAGCAGGACTAAGATTTGACTATCCGCAAATTTCCAGCCAATCGAAGGGGATTTATGATTACGAAGGATTTGATTTAGCCCTGGCCAACAAACTCATTAACGAACGGTCGTCCGTTGTCTGCAATGATTTTTACCTGAGAGACAAGGAGCGAATACTTGTTGTGTCTGGTCCGAACCAAGGCGGCAAGACCACCTTCGCCCGCACCTTCGGACAGCTGCATTACCTAGCTTGCCTGGGCTGTCCCGTTCCGGGTAGGGAAGCCCGACTATTCTTGTTCGACAGGCTCTTTACGCATTTTGAAAAGGTGGAAAACATCAAAGACCTCCGCGGCAAACTGGAGGACGATCTGGTCAGGATTCACGACATCCTGAACCAGGCTACCTCAAACAGCATTGTCATCATCAATGAAATTCTCACCTCCACCACCTTGAAAGACGCAGTCTTCTTAAGCAGGAAAGTAATAGAGAAAATAGTCCAACTAGACCTATTGTGCGTTTGGGTGACCTTTGTGGAAGAACTCGCTTCGTTTAGCGAGAAGACCGTGAGCATGGTCAGCACGGTGGTTCCCGAAAATCCGGTGCTGCGAACCTTCAAGATTGTAAGAAGGTCGGCTGACGGACTTGCATATGCGATTGCCATTGCCGAAAAGTATCGAGTTACGTATGCATCACTGAAGGGGCGCATTAAGTCATGAAGGCTTTTCTGATGTATAAAGACCGTGATTTCGACCTGCAGCAGAAATTACTGTGGAATGAGCCAGCACTGACACAAGACCTTGAATTGGGCACCCTCTTCAACGCCATGGCGCTCGGTGATGAGTTCCTATTGGAGGTGGCAAAGAAAGTCATCTTCTCTGGCTTGAATGACGGATTGGATCCGATAGTCTATCGACAAGACATCCTTAAGGACTGCCTGAAAAACACCTCCATTGTCAGGGATATCTACGGCATCGCAGTAGAAGCCATTGAAACCAGGAAAAAGTCTTGGTGGGGCATTCCCTCCAGCAATCCCTCATTGATACTGTCTAGTTCGGTAGGGGTGCTGCAGATGTTTGTGGACAGGCTCAAAAAGCTAAGGAACATCGCCGATGAACACGCCGATAAATTTGAGTCAGAGGGCTTTGCGGCGTTGTTCACAATGCTCAAAAAAGGGCTTAGCGACGAATATTTTATCAGTATACAAAATCATCTAAAGGCACTGAAGTTCCGCAAAGGAGTCTTGGTCAGCGCTGAACTCGGAAAAGGAAACGAAGGTACCAATTACGTACTTCGCAAACCACAAGACAAAAATCGGAATTGGATGAAGCGGGTCTTTGCCCAAAACCATCCTATTTACACCTTTCATATCGACCCTCGCGATGTGGCCGGTGGTGAAGCCCTTTCGGCATTAAATAATCGAGCTATTAACCTTGCGGCCAATGCTGTTGCCCAGTCAGCCGACCATGTCGATAGTTTTCTTACCATGCTACGGGTGGAACTGGCATTCTATATTGGCTGTCTGAATCTATACGAGCAACTTGCCCCAATAGGGGAACCTGTATGCTTTCCCCTGCCCGTGGCTGCTAACGAACGCCGGCATTCGTTTGTCGGACTGTACGATATCTGCTTGGCCTTAACCATGAAACAAAGGATTATCGGCAACGACGTCAATGCTGACAACAAGGACCTCGTGGCCATCACCGGCGCTAACCAGGGGGGTAAGTCAACTTTCCTACGAAGCATCGGCCTGGCTCAACTCATGATGCAATGCGGTATGTTTGCGCCAGCCGAGTCATTATCTGCCAACATCTGTAATGGCCTTTTTACACACTTCAAGCGGGAAGAAGACGTGACTATGAAAAGCGGCAAACTGGATGAAGAGCTCGGCAGGATGAGCGAAATTGCAGACCATCTTGCGTCGCATTCCATGTTGCTTTTTAATGAATCATTTGCGGCGACCAACGAAAGAGAAGGCTCGGAGATTGCACGGCAGATAACCAGCGCATTATTGGAAAAAGGCATCAAGGTTTTCTTCGTTACGCATCAATATGAGTTTGCGCATAGTGTTTATGAGCGGAGAATGGCAAACACAATCTTCCTGCGAGCTGAACGGCAGGCTGACGGAACACGCACTTTCAAATTAATCGAGGGCGAACCATTGCAGACTAGCTACGGCGAGGATTTGTATAACCGGATATTCGGGACAGACGTATAAGTGGTCATTTGCTGTACCAAAGTAGTGGATGAAGTAAGTTTACTGGGAAATCTGAGTTAGTCAACTTTCGCTTGCTTTACAACCACAAGCATTTTCCAGTATATTTAGAGATAAGGCGATGAAGCTCGCCCGGGGATAACCCCCAAACCGCCCATGGAGGGGATGATAGCCTCTACTAGCGCTGCTGGTAGAGGCTTTTTTAATGGCCTTGAGCGAGGCGACATGGATAGTTTCACCCTAAAACAACGCTTACTCAGCGAATATGATTCGCCACTGGTGGGTCGGTCCTTTCGGCACAAGGTGACCGATTATATAGAAAAGCGCTACCTCGAAGAGGACGGCGGTTATTGCTTCTATCGCATTCCGCCTTCTAGCGGCATGGACACCTATTTTGCGGTGAAGAGCCTTGCCATATTGGGACTGAAGCCCCAGCACCCTGAGGCTGTGACGAATTTTATCCTCAATCAGGTCAAGGAGGATTCAACTGCTGGCGTAACCGGAGTCTTTGCCACCGTTGAGATAATCGGCGAACTCAGCCAGTTACCAAAAGGCTTCAAAGAGTATGCTCAGCAGCACGTAATTGCCTTTCGGAATGACGCAGGGGGGTTCGGCGCCCTGGAGAACTTCGATATAGAGGTGACGTCAGAGCTACAGGAGACCTATCGCGCCGTAAAAATCTTGAAAACTCTGGACATCCCCTTTGATGAGGGGAAAGTCACTCGTTTTGTTCTCGGTTTACTTAACCCGGACGGCGGGTATGGACGAGATGGGCGTTCCACTCTAGCCTCGACTTTCTATGCCACAGCTATCCAGAAACTGCTGGGCACCGAAGACAGAAAGCTTGCCAAAACCAGAGGTTATCTTAGAAGTAAAGAGGGCAATTGGCTGGAGGCCATCAAAAAAGGACTTGTATACTACCTTGAGGACCTCTTCTGGTTGGTCGGGAGTCTAACCAACCTGGGTCAGAACTCCAATTTTCCTGACCAGGTAACAAGGTTTGTTGTAGATTGCCAGGTACCCCCATTCTATGGTTTTGCTCGTGCGACCAGGGGTATTGCCACACTGGAAAACACCTTCTATGCACTCTCCATTCTGAGGGAAGTAGGAGCCTTATAAGTAGGCCATGGCGGGAGTGAAATCAATGATAAGGCAGCGGTACGGTCAATGACTACGATCATGCTGATACGGCACGGTGAAACTGAATGGAACGTGGAAGAGACATTCAGAGGACGAGCGGATATTGAGCTGAACGAGACCGGCGTCAAACAGGCGCGACTACTGGCCAAATATCTTGAAGACTTGCCGATAGAGGCAGTCTATTCAAGTCCGCTAAAGCGGGCCATAAAGACATCAGAGATAATGGTAGGTTCCCGACGTATCGATGTCATACCTGCCCAGGAGCTGATAGACTTCGATTATGGGCAATGGCAAGGTTTATCTCACGATACGGTTAAACACAACCATCAGGCATTGTACAGCAAGTGGTTGAAGAATCCTCACCTGGTAAGAATGCCAAAGGGTGAGAGTCTGGATGACGTCAGGCAAAGGGCCGTTAAGCTGGTGACACGGGTGACCGCCAGCCATGAAGGCACCGTTGCTTTGGTGTCCCATCGAGTAGTCCACAAAGTGATAATCTGTGCTCTTGTGGGATTGGACAACTCTCATTTCTGGGATATAAAGATGGATACCTGTGGAATAACCACGTTTAAATATGGCGACGAGAGGTTCGTACTTGAAAAGCATAATGATATCTCTTTCTTGAGAGCCCTTGGAAAACCGGCGCTAAATGACTTCTGAACGTACTTCGAAGACGGGGAACAGATGGATACAAGCAAGCAGAGCGATTGCCCTTTCTGCAAAATGGTTAGCCGTGAGATCCCGGCAGTGATAGTTCGAGAAGACGACAGGTTGCTAGCCATTATGGACTTATTTCCCGCGACGCGCGGTCATATCTTGGTCGTTCCCAAGCAACACATCGAGAACATATATCTGATGCCTCTGGGCTTGGGAGCGCACATCATGGCTACGGCCATTGCTGTGGCAAAGACCGTCAAACAGCAATTGTCTCCGGCTGGCCTAAACCTGATTCAGTCCAACGAAGCAAAGGCAGGTCAGACCATTCCTCACTTCCATCTGCACATAGTGCCTCGGTACTATGGCGATCCGGTAGTGCTTCGGTTCGGGCATGGGAATGTGCCTGAGGATATCAATAGACTTGAGGAGATTGCCTCTCTACTGCGCTCGGCACTAATTCATGAATAGTTGCGTCTTGTAGCTGGATACTCCGATAGATAAATAATACATGCTGAGCAAGGTGCCTGCTGTTTCTCCTGAATTAACTCAATACTATTTCGTTACCTTTGAACGAACATCGGGATGTTTGCCCTTCCACGCGTATATTTCGGCTAGCGGTTATTAGTGGTAAAATTCCGCATCATTTAACTTTGACGATGGGCGGGACGCGATACTGGCCGTTCAGGATGGCCGGGCCGG
>Ga0315268_10004173_pt1 | contig 15752 bp, 14 predicted proteins | sample C1_top_MG_FD_204535 | JGI IMG/M metagenome (GOLD analysis project Ga0315268, IMG submission 204535) | Sediment microbial communities from Yellowstone Lake, YNP, Wyoming, USA - C1_top | ecosystem: Environmental > Aquatic > Freshwater > Lake > Sediment | place: USA: Wyoming | collected 2017-08-01
CGCGCGATCGAGTTGACGGCGGACTTTTATCTGCAACTCGAAAACTTTTCCCCGGCGCAGGTGCTCGAGAACCGGCTGAGCGCGGCCCTGGGCGGCGCACCGCTGGAAACGACGGGTAAGCTGGCGCAACTCGCGCGGCCATTCCTCGACGCGGTGGCGGCACCAGCGGCAACGCCCGGCGGAGGCTCGGTGGCGGCGCTTGCGGGCGCGTTGGCGGCGAGCCTGGGGCAGATGGTGGCCGGGCTTTCGCGGACAAAGAAATCCCAGGCTGCCTACGTGGAAAAGTTGAGCGCGGCGGTGGCGGAACTTCGCAAGTCGGCGGATGCGCTGGCCGAGGCGATTGACCAGGACGCCGCGTCCTACGACGCGGTGCTCAAGGCGATGCGCCTGCCGAAAGGCACGGCCGAAGAACAAGCGAAGCGCGACGCGGCCATCCAAGCAGCGACAAAGGGCGCGGCGGAAGTGCCGGTGCGCGTGGCGGAAACGGCACTGGCCGTTTACGAAAGCCTCGGGCAACTGGAACCCATCTCCAGCGCTTCTATGAGTTCAGACCTCCGCGTGGGGCGATTGATGGCCGCCGCGGCGGTGCGCGGCGCGCTCGAAAACGTGGCAATTAATCTGGGAGGGCTGACGGACGAGGCGTACGTGGCCGCGATGAAGTCACGCGCGGCAGGCATCGAGGCGCGGCTGACGGGCAGCCCGGTGACGGCGGATTAAAAGAATTGTCGCTGCCGAGAAGATTGCTGCTCCGGACGGAGCCTACGCAGCGGCCTGCGGCAGCGAGGAGGGCGCTTCACGCCGACTGCTTACTGCCGAATGCGCGGAATATCGGGACAGCGGAGATATGGCGTCCCTCAGGGGTTAAAACCCCTGAGATTTTGGGCGGTGTTTCGGCACGGCTAAAGCCGTGCCCTCCCGGTTGCGAGAATTCTACTTTGGACAGATTGTAAAAGGCGGGCGGATGAAAACGAAGATTGCGGCGGTGGCACTCCTGGCGGCGTTGCTGTTCCTTCCGCAGAAGGCGCAGGCGGGACGTTTGGGAACCGATATCATCGGGTTGTTTCCGAAAGACGTCGGCGAAATCGCCTACGCCGACCTGAAAAGCGCACGCAAGCAGAAGTGGTTCCCGCAGATGAAAGAGCAGATTGTGCCGAGCCGCTTCCGGCAGTTCGAGGAGTTTCTGGCCTCCGCAGGAATCGATCCCAATACACAGGTGGAAGAGGTGGCGTGGGCGGTTTCGTTGAAGGCCGGGGCCGGAGTCGAGGAGATCGTCGGCGTCGCGCTGGGCCAGTTCCAGCCAGAGTCCGCGGAAGCCTACTTCAAAGCGCAGAAACTGCCGCTGACGAATTACCGCGGCATCACGATGTTCGCCTTCGGCAGCGGCGTGGGACCGAACGATATTTTCTTCCTGTTTCTCGATTCGAATACGGCGGCCTTCGGGCACCGAGAACTGCTGGAAAGAATGCTGGAAGTGCGCTACGGGGCTGAACAAGGCCTGCTGGCGAACGAAAAGATGTTTCCGCTGGTTGACAGCGTAAACGGCCGCGGCATCATCTGGGCGGTACTGGACAAGAACTATACGCGGCTGGCGTTCAGCCAACTGGTACCGGAGACGACGCAATTCCCCGAGGCCGCCAACCTGATCGCGAGAATCCAGGCGATGACCATCAACATCGAAGCGGACCGCGGGATCGACGCGCGATTCCAGGCCGTCTGCGACACACCGGACAGCGCCAACCTGTTTGCGGCGCTGATCCAGGCCGCGGTGATGTTGCGGCGGTCGAGTGAAGCGGAGTCCAACCCGGAGCTGGCTAAGCTGCTGGAAGATTTGCGCGTGACCCCGCGCGGCGACCGCCTGGATTTGCGCGTGGGAGTCACCGAAGAACAGTTGCTGGCGTTGCTGAAGCGCAATACGTTTGCCGTGAAACTTTAGTCCCCATCGAGTCCCCGCGATAGAGGCTTCTGAACGCACCCTCGCTTTTCTCGCCGAACTTGAGAAGAAAAAGCTAACGCAGAGACGCTGAGAACGCAGAGAGTCGCAGAGAAAAACACAGGAAGCAGATCAGGATCGCTTCGTGTTGCGAAAAATGCGGCCGCAGGCCGAGATCAAATCCCTCAGGGTTTGAAACCCCCGAGTTTTGGCCGCTTTTTCGGCACGGCTAATCCCGAATCCCGGAGCTTCGGGATCGGGACTCCGCGTCGGCCTTCGGCAGAGAGGAAGGCGCTGCGCGCCGCCGTTCTACCCAGGGCTGGCCCGCCTACGTCCGCCGTAAAACTTGGCGGACTCCGGCAGTCAGGCGCCCTGGGCTACATTCTTTCGCCCCTATGGGGCTCTGATCGAGTCCAAGAGTCGAGGGTACCCACAAAGCCAGATGGATTCTAGTGTCGTCGTTCAGGATTGGGGGGCAGAGGCAGGGTGGTATTTGACGAGTTTCATCTGGGAGACGCCGCCTTCGGTATGATACTGGACGCGGTCCACGCGGGAGAGTAACGCGAGGCCGGATTGCGCGCCCTCCAGGCCCGCGATGCCGAAGGATTCCAAGCCCGCAGAGGGCACGGCTTCACCCCGGTGCTGAAGGGTGATTTCGATCCGGTCGGAAAAGTCTTCGATGGTGACACGGACGTTGGCAGCGTCGTCGGTCAGAAGCTGAAAGGTGTCTTCGCAGGCCTGCGCCGCGGCTTCGACAAGGGCTTTGCAGGTAGCCTCGTTGAGCCCCGCACGGGCCGCGAAGTATTCCACGGCGCAGGTCACGCCGCTCACCAGCCGCGGGTCGTTCGTCAGCGACATCTCCACCCGGTGGGGTTCAGCCGCCATGGCTCTCGACCGTGCGAATGTCGCAGGCTTCGCGGCAATCGGGACAATAGTACTGCCCGTCGATGCAGAGCCGGATGCTGAACTCCGCCTGGCACAAGCAGCAATACTTGTCGCAGGTGCACTGCTCTTCCGTTTTGTCACACAGAACGCAGACAACCGGTCCTTGCATAGCCCCTCGCAAGGCCACTATATTCCACGACGATTCGCGGGACAAGCAGCAACATGAGCGGAGGTTCGGCGCACCTTGGTTGACACTCTGAAACACGCGTGCTAGTTTGTTGAGCTTGTTCGTCGCCAAGAGAACTCCTTGTGACTGCTCTGACCACGGCTGAAATCCGCAAAACCGCACTCAACGCAGTCCACCGCCGAATGGGGGCCAAGATGGTCAGCTTCGGCGGATGGGACATGCCCGTCGAATATGCCGGAATCATCGCCGAGCACCTGGCCGTGCGCACGGCCGCGGGACTTTTCGACGTCAGCCACATGGGGGAGATCGAAATCCGCGGGCCGAAGGCGCTCGACCTGGTGCAGCGCGTCACTTGCAATAACGCGGCGAAGCTCGCGATCGGGCAGGCACACTACTCGGGGCTGATGACCGAGGCGGGCACATTCGTGGACGACTTGCTGGTGCACAAGATTTCCGATACGCACTACCTGCTGTGCGTCAACGCGAGCAACCAGGACAAGGACTACGCCCACATCGTCGCCTACAACATTTTTGGCAAAGACGCGGAAGTGGAGAACGCCGGGCCGCGGTACACGCAGCTCGCGATTCAGGGACCGAAGGGACCGGCGCTGCTGCAGCGGTTCACGAGCGTGGCGCTCGACCCCATCCGCTACTACCGCTTCACATTCGGCAAAGTGAACGACGTGGATTGCCTGATTGCGCGCACCGGCTACACGGGCGAAGATGGCTTCGAGATTTACTTCGCGCCGGAGCATTCGGAAAAGATGTGGAACGATTTGCTCGAAGCCGGCAAGCCCGTCGGACTGGTTCCCTGCGGCCTGGGAGCGCGGAACACGCTGCGACTGGAAGCGGCGATGTGCCTTTACGGGCATGAAATCGACGACACGACGACGGTCTGGGAAGCGAACCTCGGCTGGATCTGCAAAATGGAGAAAGGCGACTTCCTCGGCCGCAACGTCCTGGCGCGACAGAAAGAGGCCGGCGTGCAGCGCATCCTGGTGGGCTTCGAAATGACGGACAAGCTCATCGCGCGCGACGGCTGCCCGATCTTCATCAATGGCGCGGAGGTTGGGCACGTGACCAGCGGATCGCCCGCGCCGTTCCTGAAGAAAAATATCGGCATGGCCTACGTGCCGGTGAAGTCGAGCGCCGTGGGAACCGAGATTCGCATCGGAATCCGCAGCCACCAGGCCGCGGCTCACATCATTGAAACGCCATTCTACAAGCGCCCGAAATAAAGGCGCGCACCCGCAAGGAGAAATGATGTATCCGACCAACTACCGCTACACGAAAGATCACGAGTGGATCAAGGTCGAAGGGAATACGGGCAGCATCGGCATCACCGACTACGCGCAGCACGAGCTGGGCGATGTCGTCTACGTCGAGCTGCCCAAGCCGGGGACGAAGATTGAAGCCACCAAGAGCTTCGGCACCGTGGAATCGGTGAAAGCGGTCAGCGAAATTTATGCGCCGGTGTCGGGCGAAGTCCTGGAAGTGAATGCGGCGCTGAGCGATTCGCCCGAGAAAATCAACACCGACCCGCACAACGCAGCGTGGATGGTGAAAATCAAGTTGAGCAATCCCAAAGAAGTGGACGCGTTGATGGACGCCAAGGCCTATGAGGCCTACATCGCCGAGAAGGAAAAGGAAGCCCACGCCTGATGCGCTACCTGCCGAAAAGTGATGACGAACGGCGCGAGATGCTCGCGGCCATCGGGGTGAAATCCGTCGAAGAACTCTTCCGGTCCATCCCTGAACGCTTCCGGCTGAAGGCACCGCTGAATCTCCCCGGCCCGCTTTCGGAAGCCGAAATTATCGAGTACTTCCGCGCGCGCGCGGCGGAAAATTCCGTCGGCTACTCGTCGTTTCTGGGCGCGGGCATCTACAGCCACCTGCGGTCGGTGGTCACCGATGCCATCATCCAACGCAGCGAGTTCCTGACTTCCTACACGCCGTACCAGGCGGAAATCAGCCAGGGCACGCTCCAGGCCATCTTTGAATTTCAGACGTTGATGTGCCAGCTCACCGGCCAGGAAGTGGCGAACGCGTCGATGTACGACGGCTCGACCGCGCTGACCGAAGCGATGATGATGGCTGAGCGGTTGACGGGACGCAGCCGGGTGCTGGTGGCGCGGTCGGTGCATCCGGAATATCGGGCGGTGCTGCGGACGTACGCGGAAAACCAAGCCCTGCGCGTGGAAGAAGTTCCCTTCACCGCGGCTTCCGGACAAGTGGACACGGAGGCGTTGCGCGCGGCGCTGACACCGGAGACGGCGGCGATCGCCATTCAGTCGCCGAATTTCTTCGGCGTAATCGAGCAGGTCCCTGTGCTTGCTGAAATCGCGCATGCGGCCGGAGCGCTGCTCATCGTGACCATTGCCGAAGCGGTGTCGCTCGGCGTGGTGCGTACGCCGGAAGAAGCCGACATCGTGGCGATGGAAGGCCAGAGCTTCGGACTGGCGCCGAGCTACGGCGGGCCGCTAGTCGGCGTAATCGCGACGAAAGAAAAGAACGTGCGGCAGATGCCGGGGCGTCTCGCCGGGCAGACCACGGACCACGACGGCCGCCGCGGATTCGTGCTGACGCTGGCGACGCGCGAACAGCACATCCGCCGCGAAAAGGCCACGTCGAATATTTGCACGAACCAGGCGCTGTGCGCGCTGGCGGCGTCGGTGCACCTGTGCCTGCTCGGCAAGGAAGGTTTGCGCGAGCTGGCGGCGCAGAATGTGGCCAAGGCGCGGTTCGCGCTGGCGGAACTGGAAAAAATCCCCGGCGTGAAGCGCGCGTTCAGCGGGTCAGTGTTTAACGAGTTTGCGATGGAATTTCCGCGGTCGGTGAAGATGATCAATCACGACCTGCTGCGCGACAAGATTATCGGGCCGCTGGCGTTGGGACATTACTACCCGGAACAGACCAAGCGCGGGTTGGTGTGCGTGACCGAGACCGCGACGCGCGCGGAAATCGAGCGGCTGGCGGCGTGCCTGCGGCGGATTTTGGAGAAGCCGATTTAGGGCTGCAAAGGAGTTGTAGGGGCGTAGCATGCTACGCCCCTACAGAATGGATAACGCAAGAGGCCAAGAGAAGTGCAGATTCCTCGCCCGTCCGCCATCGAACTGGGCGGACGGACTCGGAATGACAAAATTCGAAGCTTTGCACGAAACCGTTAGGCCGCCAGGATGGCGGCGCTACCAAGACAAAACATGAGCGATAAAATCAAAAAGGCGGGGCGACACACCAGCCAGAGCGAAGTGCTGATCTTCGAGAAATCGTCGCCGGGCAAGCGCGGGATGGAATTGCCGCCGCTCGACGTGCCGGCGGTGAACGTCACGCAGGCGCTGGGCGCCGACTACGCGCGCGACGCCATCGGCGGGTTCCCCGAAGTGAGCGAGATCGAGGTGATCCGGCACTTCACGCGGCTTTCGACGTGGAATTACGCGATTGATCTGGGGATGTACCCGCTGGGGTCGTGCACGATGAAGTACAACCCGCGGGTGAATGAATACGTGGCGCGGCTCGAGGGCATCGCCTCCGAGCACCCGCTGCAGCCCGTCGAAGTGTCGCAAGGCTGCCTGCGCATCTTGCACGCGCTCGAGAAATGCCTGCTGGAAGTGACGGGAATGGACGGGGTCACGCTGCAACCCGCCGCGGGCGCGCAAGGAGAGTTGACCGGGCTGCTGCTGATTCGCGCCTACCTCCAGAGCCAGGGCAACCCGCGCAAAAAAGTGCTGATCCCTGATTCGGCGCACGGCACAAATCCCGCGACCGCGGTCATCGCCGGCTACGAGGTCGAGAACATCAAGTCGAACGCGCGCGGCCAGATTGACGTGGCCCTGTTGCAGAAAATTGTGAATGAAGACGTGGCCGCGCTGATGGTGACCAATCCCAACACGCTCGGCATTTTTGAAGAAAACATCGCCAAGATCGCCGAAGTGCTGCACGCCAAGGGCGCGCTGCTCTATATGGACGGGGCGAATATGAACGCGCTGGCCGGAATCGCCAAGCCGGGCGAGTTCGGCGTGGACGTGATGCACCTGAACCTGCACAAGACGTTTTCGACGCCGCACGGCGGCGGCGGGCCGGGCGCGGGCCCCGTCGCGGTGATGAAACACCTGGAAGCGTTCCTGCCGGTGCCGGTGATTGTCGAGAAGGGCGACGGCAAATTCGCGCTGGACTACAACCGGCCGAAGTCGGTGGGGCGCGTGCGCGCGTTCTTCGGCAATTTCGGCGTGCTGGTGCGCGCGCTGGCCTACGCGCTGGCTTACGGACCGGGGATGCGGCAGGCCACGGAAGACGCGGTGGTCAACGCAAACTATATCCGCAAAGGACTCGAGGGCCATTACGATTTGCCTTACAACTTGCCCTCGATGCACGAAGTGGTGTTCAGCGACTCGCGCCAGCGCAAGAACGGCGTGACCACCGTGGACATCGCCAAGCGACTGATTGACTACGGATTCCATCCCTACACGACTGCGTTCCCGCTGATCGTTACCGGCGCGATGATGATTGAGCCCACTGAGTCGGAGTGCCAGGACGAGTGCGACCTGTTCATCGACGCGATGCGTGCCATCGCCGAAGAAGCCGCCACGAACCCAGAACTGGTCAAGACTGCGCCGCACACCACGCGCGTCGGGCGGCTGGACGAAGTGACGGCGGCGAGGAAGCCGATATTGCGGTGGAAGCCGAAAGTTTCGGGGGAAGCGGCAGATTAAGGCAGGTTGTAGGTTTTAGGTGGTAGGTTGTAGTGGCGGCGCAGGCACCCACCGTTTTCCATTCCCACCATTCAACAGGCTAGAAGCCTGTTCCACCTTGCCTGATTCGAGACGTGCGGGCGCAGCATGCTGCGCCCCTACGAGACACCTTGTGTCCAGCTTATCGGGGGAAGCGGACGGAATCGATGACCGCTTGGAAGGCGCGGTCGAAGGTGTCGTAGTCGTTTTCGGGGGCGACGCAAGCGAAATAGACGAGGCCTTCGGGGCGCAGGGTGCTGACCACCCAGATGGTTTCGCGACCGCCGAGCGACGACTGGTTCGAGAGATAGGTGGTAAGCCCACGCTCACCGTCCACGCGCACGCCCGAGCTCTGGCGCGAGACACGCGCCTGCGGGTTGTTGCGCTGGACGTCGGCGAGCAGTTGTTGGTGCGCATCCTCCAGGGTGATTTGGCCGTAGCGGTCGCTTTGCGGGTCGAAGACACCGAGAATCACGCCGTAGGTCACGGCGGCCTGGCCGTTGCCGGTGTCCACGATGCCGCCGTCGGGCGCAATCGTGGCGGCGTTGCCCTGCGTGTAGGCGCGCCAGTTGTCGGGATAATTAAAGCTCACAACGCTGTTGCGGAAGTTCTGCATGCGCGTGGAAGGCGCGCCCGGCCGCTGCGAAACTCCTCCGCCGGTTCCGCTGCTCGTCGGCTGTGTTCCTGCCTTGGGCGGCGCGGGGAGCGAAAGGACGTAGCGTTTAATCTGCTGGAATTCCGTCGAATCGCTTTTGTAGTTCCGCGGCGGCCCGCCCATTTTTTCGATCTCGGTGGAAACGAGTTCTTCGCGGTTCCCGGGGTTGGGATGGCTGGAGAGCCACTGCGGCATTCCTCCGCCCTTGCTCTCGCTTTGGAGTTTCTCAAAGAACTGCGGGATGGCGCGGGGGTCGTAATTGCAGTCGTAGAGAATCTGGGAGCCCATCAGGTCGGCCTGGCGTTCGGCGTCGCGCGAATACTTCAGCAGAACCGAATTCATGGTGAAGCTGGCGCCAAGCTGCGCGAGCACTCCACCGAGCGAATTGCTTCCCAGCATCCCGCCCAGGATGGCGAGCGGCACCTGCGCGGCGTACTGTTTCGAAGCCTGATTTGTGCCGTGGCGCAGAGCAACGTGGCCGATTTCGTGGGCCATCACGCCGGCGAGTTGCGCTTCCGTGTCGGCCGATTCGATGACGCCGCGGTTGATGTAGATGAAGCCCCCCGGAAGGGCAAAGGCGTTGATCGCGCGATCGTTCACCATCTTGAATTGGTAGGGATACGCTTCGCCGGGGGCCTTGGCGGCCAGTTTACGGCCCAAGCGGTTCAGATAGTCGTCCACGCGGCGGTCGTTGAGCATGGGGAGCTGGCGCTCGGCTTGCGCGGCGGCTTCGCGCCCGAGCTGAACGTCCTGCGCCGGCGAGAACAGGTTCCAACCGGGCTTCAGCTTCGTGCGGTCGGCGTAGGCCACCGGCGCCAGCACGAGCGACGCAACCGCCAGGAATGCGAGCGCCTGCTGCGCGGCGGAATTTCGGATTATTTCTAGACCTGTTCGCTTCATCTGGCCTCCCACGGACTGAGCGAGTCCCGACCGTTTATTGGATGACGAATGCCCGCGCACGGTTTAGCGGTGCGCCACTCTTTCAATGTACCGGAATTGAAGGGGCGCGTCCATTGAAGCTGACACTCGGCACAGTGCGGGGCGGTGGTGACGCTGAGATCCTTCGCCCGTCCGCCAAACGGCGAGCGGACGAGCTCAGGATGACCGCCATTCCTCAGGGGTTAAAACCCCTGAACTTTGGCAACGGTTACGGCACGGCTAAAGCCGTGCCCTCCCGGGAGTCGCAAATTGCAGTTGGTGAAAACAAAAGGAGGACAGGTCTGGATGGTTCGACTGCGCTCACCACAGGGACCTGTCCTACCTCTCTTGCTCGGTTTTGCGCTTGCTCGAAGCAGCCGGGGCGGCGGGCACACTGGCCGGCCGGGGAATCGCCGGCAGAGATTCGGCAACTGCGGCCGCGGGCGGAATCTCTTTGCCGAGCCCACTCGATGCGGAGTTCGCGTGCGCGGCGACTTGCGGCACGGGCGCGGCCATCGGCACCAGCGCCCCTTCCGCTTCCTTCAAGAAAACGAGACGCGCCTCGACAGAATCCCAATCCACGCAGACGACGTCGCCGAGGCCGACCTGTCCGGTGGCCAGCAGGTTGGCGAGCGGATAGACCAGATAGCGCTCGATGGCGCGCTTCAGGTGCCGCGCGCCGTACTTGAGGTCGGTGCCCTCGTGGAGCAGGAAGGCGCGCGCCTCCGGCGTGACACGGAAGATGAACTGGCTGGGACCGGTGTCGAGCACGCGCTTCTGCACCATGTCGAGCTCGATGCCCAGGATCTGCTCGAGCTGCTCGCGGCGCAGCGGGTGGAAGACAACGACCTTGTCGATGCGGTTCATGAATTCGGGCGAAAACTTGCGCTTGGCGGCTTCGGTGGCGGTGCGCTCGACCTTGGTGTCGAGGTTGTCCTTGGGCAAGTCGGCGGGCTGCACGAAACCCATCCCGCCGGTCATCAACTCGGTGATGTCGGTGCCACCCAGGTTGGAGGTCATGAAGATGATGGTCTGCGACAGATCCACGCGGCGGTTGTCGCCGAGGGTGAGCGTGGCCTTGTCGAGGATTCCCAGGAGCAACTGCCACAACGCGTCGGAGGCTTTCTCGATTTCGTCGAACAGCAGGAAGCTGAGCTTCAGCTTCTCGGTGTGGTACTGCGCCAGCGCTTCCTGCGTAATCAGCGGATGCGTTTCGCGGTGTCCCAGATAGCCCGGCGGCGAGCCGATGAGTTTGGCGATTTCGTGGGAGTGCTGGAATTCGGCGCAGTCCACCTTGATGACCGCGCGCGGATCGCCCAGCAGAATCTCGGCGGTGGCCTCGACGATGCGCGTTTTGCCCGAACCGGTCGGGCCCAGGAAGAGCAGGTTGCCCACGGGGCGTCCCTGCGAACACAGGCCCGCGCGAAACACCTGGTAAAGCTCGACGACGGCGCGGACCGCCTCCTCCTGCCCTACGATCTTGCGGCGCAGCGCGGTATCGAATTCCAGCGTGTCGGTGCTGCGCCGGCCGGGGTCGAGACGCTGCGCGAGTGCGCCCACCTGATGCCTCCTACCGAAACTTGCGTTCGGCGCCGTGGCCCGGATGCCGGGCCTGCTCGAATTGCCGGAGTTTCACCTCCAGCGTGGAACGAAGCAGACGGAGCTGCGTCACCAGTTCGCTGCTGACGCCGGGCGCCTCCGCCACCTGCAACAGCGGGGGCGAGAGATCCGCCAGGTCGAGGTTGAGGTCGCGCAAAGCGGCGAGCAGCTTCTGCGCGTATTCGGACTTGAGGTCGAACAACTCGACGCGACTGTTCACCTGCTCGCGCAGGCGCTTCCAGTCGAGGTCGAGCAGGGGGTGGTTGCGGGAGACCTGGCGCATGACGTCGTCGGTGATGCGGGGGCGCTCACCGAGGGCGGCCAAGTGCAGTTGGCGGACTTTCCCCCGGCGGCGCACGTTGTGCACCAAATAGAAGGCGTTGCCTTTGCGGCGCAAAAACGCCATGTGCTGCTGCTCCTGAAGGCGATTTGCGGCGTAGTGTAAAGAGCTTCCACTACACCTGTCAAGATTGGATGCACCAGGCGTTGCGGGGTTGCCTCGAATCAGTAACGGTGTGGCGGGCGCGCGGTAAGCCCCGCTGTTGCGGCTGACTTCATGTCTGCCAGTCTTGCCGCACATCGAACACTGGCGGGCATAAAGCCCGCTGCTACAAAATCCGCAGAAGGACAGGTCTGGAGACCTGTCCTACGGAATGTGCCGGGGTCCGCTATGCAGAACCCGGCGCTACACAAAGCAGGCAATTGCGGTTAGAGTTTCGTGGGCAAGCGAAGAATGGCGGACTGAAAGTCCGCCGCTACAGGGGACCGAAGACGGTGCGACGATGAGCTGGGCGCGGGTCTACAAACTGGTGAAGAGCGTCCCGCGGGGACGCGTGGTCACCTACGGGCAACTGGCGCGCGCGCTGCGGCTGCGCGGCGGGGCACGCACTGCAGGACGCGCGATGGCCGGGTGTCCTTCCGGCCGAGGGATCCCTTGGCACCGCGTGGTCGGCGCCGGGGGGCGCTTGCTGATCCGCGAGCCGCTGGCCTCGTTGCAGCGCCGGTTGCTCGAAAGCGAAGGCGTTCAGGTGACGGAAAACCGCGTCCCTCTTGCCAGATACGGCTGGCCGAGACTCCTTCCGAAAAAGAAAGGACGCCGCGCCCTCTAGCGGTTGCTGAAAAAGCTTATTCCTTGTCATCCCGAGTCCGCCATCAAGCTGGGCGGACGGACTCGTCGGAATGACAACCAAATCACTTTTTCGGCGCCGCGTAGGCGACTTCGACGCGAGGGTCGCACGTCCGAGCCGCATTTGTTATCATCGTTGGGCTCCATGACCAGTGGCATCATTCAAGTCGAAGATCTCCGCAAAAACTACGATGAGGTGGAAGCGCTCCGCGGGGTGAGTTTCCACGTCGAAGAGGGCGAGGTGTTCGGCCTGCTGGGGCCGAACGGCGCGGGGAAGACGACCACGGTGGAAATCCTCGAAGGCCTGCGCACCGCCGACTCGGGCAAGGTGAGCGTCTGCGGGCTGAACCCGCGCGGGGGCGGCGACGCGTACAAGAAAATCATCGGCGCGGTGCTGCAATCCACTTCCCTGCCGGACAAAATCCGGGTCTTCGAGGCGCTGGAGCTGTTCGCCAGCCTCTACGGGCGCCACGCCCCGAAGGATTTGCTGAAGCGCTTCGGGCTGGAGGAAAAAAGGCACGCGTTCTATTCGCAGCTTTCCGGCGGGCAGAAGCAGCGGCTGGCGCTGGCCATGGCGTTGGTGAACGAACCGAAGTTGGTCTTCCTGGACGAGCCGACCGCGGGGCTCGACCCGCAGGTGCGCCGCGAAATCTACGACATCATCGAAGAACTGCGGCGCAGCAAAAAAACGATTCTGCTGACGACGCACTACATCGAAGAAGCCGAGCGGCTGTGCGACCGCGTGGCCATCATTGACTTCGGCCGGCTGATGGCGCTGGGCACGCCGCGCGAATTGAAGGCGCGGTCGGCGGGAACCACGCGCGTGGAAGTCCGGCTGGCGCACGCGGAGGAAGACGGCGCGATGCGGGGTCTCGAGGCGGTGGTGGATTGCCGCGAATTCGAAGGCACCTACGTGCTGCATTCGACCAGCGCGCCGCAGACGCTGGTGGCGCTGGTGAAGCACCTGGAAGCGCGCGGCAACGAATTGCAAAGCCTGGAAATTCACTCGCCTTCACTGGAAGACGTCTTCATCGAGCTGACCGGAAGGAGGCTGCGAGATTGAGGAACATCTGGATCCTGACGGAGACGCGCATGCGACTGGCGATGCGCAACCGGGCCTTCATGTTCTTCAGCCTGGTGATGCCGCTGGCCTTCCTGTTCGTCTTCGCCGGGTTGTTTGGGCGCGGCGACCCGCACATGACCGGCTACCTGTTCCCCTCGGTGCTGGCGCTGACGGTGATGGGCAGCTTTTGGGGACTGAGCATGCAGTTGGTGCTGTTCCGCGAGCAGGGCATCCTGCGGAGGTTCCGGCTGGCACCGGTGGGACCGTTCGCGATGCTGGTCTCCAGCGTGATTACGAACTACGTCCTGATGCTTCCCACCCTGGTGATTGAATTCGCGCTGGTACGATGGGTGTGGCACGTGCCCAGCTTCGGGAACCTGTGGGGCGTGTTCGTGGTGCTGAGCCTGGGGACGGCGACATTTGCAGCCTTCGGATTGATCGTGGCCAGCGTGACCAACTCGATGCAGGAAACCCAGGTGATCAATAACGCCATCTGGTTCCTGTTCCTCTTCTTCTCCGGAGCGACGTTTCCGATTGTCTTTTTCCCCGGCTGGCTGCAGCGCTTCAGCGTGTTTCTGCCCGCCACGCACCTGGTCATCGGTCTGCAATACACGTTCATCGGAGCCGCGTCGCTCTTCCGGATCGGCCCAGAACTAGTGGCCCTGGTGGCGGGGATGGTAATGGCCTTGTACGTCTCCACGAAGCTGTTCCGGTGGGAGCCGGAAGAAAAAATCGAGCGCCGGGCGAAGTTTGCAGCCGTCGCCGTGGTGATTCCCTTCCTGCTGGTGGGCATCTGGGAGAATGCGCAGGACGCGCGGCGAAGCGAACTGCGGGCCATCTACAACAACGTGATGCAGCGCGGGATGCCGACACCGAATACAACGCCAGCGACACGAGATAAGTGAGACCGGAGAATCCATAGAGAGGAAAGGGTCAGGCCCTCAGGGGCTAAAGCCCCTTTGTTTATGCGGTTTTTTCGGCACGGCTAAAGCCGTGCCCGCCCGGGCGCCACTCAGTGCAGCGTTGCCGGGGCATGAACAAGCGCGTAGGACAGGTCTGGATGGTTCGACTGCACTCACCACAGGGACCTGTCCTACAGATACGTGATAGAGCGCGGGGTGCCGACACCGAACGCGACGCCGCCCCCAACGAATAAATAAACACCTCGAAAACTGGCGGACGTGAAGTCCGCCGCCCCAAAAAGCAATTTAGGACAGACCTGGAGGTCTGTCCTACTGGGGAAGCCAAATTGGAGCTTGCGAGCCGGCGTCCCTTCGGCGAGATTGAAATGGAAGGCTCAGGGCGTGTGCTATAATCCGCCGCGGGCCGAGGAGACGCCCCTGCTGAAGCGAACACGCCAACGCGAAGAGTGTATCTTGCGCTGGCCAGGGGCCGAAACGTCCCGGCGTCTCCCCGCCTTTCCCCGCAAGACTGCATATCGCCGGCCGCCGAATGAATTCACACCGCACGGAGAGAACCGATGATCAAGAAGACAGACAAGATCTGGCACAACGGCAAGTTCGTGAATTGGGACGAGGCTCAGGTCCACGTCATCTCGCACGTCATCAGCTACGGCTCGGCGGTCTTTGAAGGCATCCGCTGCTACAAGACGCCGAGCGGGCCGGCCATCTTCCGCCTGCGCGAGCACATGCAGCGCCTGATCAACTCGGGGCGCATCTACCGCATGGAGCTGCCCTTCACAGTGGACGAGCTGACCAAGGCGGCGGTCGAGGTCGTGCGCGTGAATAAGATGGAAGCCTGCTATGTGAAGCCCATCGTCCTGCGCGGCTATGGCGAGGTGGGCGTCAACCCGTTCGCCTGCCCGATCGAAGTCTTCATCGCCTGCTGGGATTGGGGCAAATATCTCGGGCCGGAGGCGCTCGAACAAGGCGTGGACGTTTGCGTCAGCTCCTGGCAGCGCATGGCGCCCAACACCTTGCCGGCGATGTCGAAGGCCGCCGCAAACTATATGAATTCGCAGCTCATCCGTATGGAAGCGGTAGTGAACGGCTACGTCGAAGGCATCGCGCTCGACACCAGCGGGCTGGTCAGCGAAGGTTCGGGCGAGAACCTGTTCCTGGTGTACGAGGGCAAAGTGCACACGCCGCCGCTGGCCAACAGCATCCTTTCCGGAATCACGCGTATGAGCATCATGCAGCTCTGCCGCGACCTCGATATCCCGCTGGTCGAGCAGGCCATCCCCCGCGAGATGCTCTACATCGCCGACGAAGTCTTCTTCTGCGGCACCGCGTCTGAGGTCACGCCGATTCGCTCGATCGACAAGGTCACGATTGGCACCGGCAGGTGCGGGCCCATCACCAAGCGGCTGCAGGAAGAGTTCTTCGCCGTCGCCGAAGGCCACAAGCCCGACCGCCACGGCTGGCTGACGCCAGTCGGAGTGCCCGTCAGCGCCGCCGCGCGGTAAAACGGCCGCACCAACTCGCCCAAGAAAATCCGCCGCCGCTACGGCGGATGCTCCTTCCCCTATCCTTTTGCGGGCGAGAGGACCAGCACTCTTCCGGCTTCGACCTTCACCGGATAGACCTTCGCGGATTTCACCTGCTCACGCAAATACGGGAGATCATCAGGGTAGACATTGGCGGGAAATACGTTCGCACCGGTGCGAGGGTCATAGCGGAAGTTGTGCCACGGGCAGACCAGC
>Ga0315268_10004174_pt1 | contig 15751 bp, 14 predicted proteins | sample C1_top_MG_FD_204535 | JGI IMG/M metagenome (GOLD analysis project Ga0315268, IMG submission 204535) | Sediment microbial communities from Yellowstone Lake, YNP, Wyoming, USA - C1_top | ecosystem: Environmental > Aquatic > Freshwater > Lake > Sediment | place: USA: Wyoming | collected 2017-08-01
GCCATGGCAGACATAGACGGCGTGATGCAGGGGCGGCAGGCGCGTACAGAGAATGTCGACCACCGGCCCATGCACCTCCTCGATGACGCCGAGCGGCGCAGCGGCGGGCGGCGGGCAGAAGGTGGCGGGAGCGCAGTCGGCGGGGTTCATAAAAAGTTGGCGCAGGCGGGACGGCGCTTCAGCCTGCGCGACAGGCCAGCCGCGACCGCAAGGCGGCGATTTCATCTTCCATGTCGACCACCAGCGCGGCGAGTTCCGGCACGGCATCGAAGTCGCGCTCAAGTGCGCGCATGCGCCGGGCGCGCGCCAGCGCCGCGCCGGAAAAGCGCCAGACGCCAGCGGCACATTCGGCATGCGGTATCAGTCCGGCCTCCAGATGAATCAGCAGCCAGTGTTCCTCGACCGCACAGGCGGCGGTGACCTGTTCGAGCGTCAGCCAGCTTTCTTCCATCAGCGTACCGATGAGGATGTTGTCATCAGACATGCTCAACTCCTTGCGCGCGGATCGAAGGCAAGCTCCCGCGCCATGGTTTCGTAAAGTTCCTTGGCCTTGGGCGTATCGGCCGGCGGCATGACGATGCTCAGGGTGAGCAGCAGGTCGCCCGGCGGTTCGCTCGGCAGGCCCTTGCCGCGCACGCGCAGTTGCTTGCCGCCCTGCGCACCGGCGGGGATGCGCACATTGACCGAGCCCTGCGGCAGATCGACCTGGATGACCGCACCCAGCGCCGCTTCCCACGGCGCCAGCGGCAAGCTCATGAACAGATCGCGTCCATCGGCATGAAAGCGCGCGTGCGGACGAAACTGCACTTCAAGCAGGAGGTCGCCAGACGGCCCGCCATTGAAGCCGGGCGCGCCCTGGCCGGCGAGGCGAATGATCTGGCCGGCGCGCACACCGCGCGGAATCTTCACGTTCAGGGTACGGGTGTCGAGGACGACGTGCCCCTGGTCGTCCAGCTTGGGCACGCGCAGACCGATCTGCCGCGTAGCGCCGGTGAAGCTGTCCTCGATGTCCAGCACGACCTTGGCATGGTGGTCCTCGCCCTGGGCGCGGTGGCTGCCGCCGCGGGCATGGGTGCTGCCCGGCGCGCCACCCATGCCGCCGAAGATCTTGGCGAAGAAGTCGGAGAATTCCGCCGCCTCGTGTGGCGAAAAACCCTGGCCGGAAAACTCGAAGCCGGCATCCCAGTCCGGCGGCGGGCGGAATTCCTGACCCGGCTGATAGCCCCGACCGATCTGGTCGTAGGCGGCGCGCTTCTCCGGGTCGGAGAGCACGGCGTTGGCCTCGTTCAACTCCTTCATCCGCGCCTCGGCATCCGGCTCCTTGGAAACGTCCGGATGGTATTTACGCGCGAGCTTGCGGAATGCCTTCTTGATTTCGTCCGCCGTGGCCTCGCGCGGGACGCCGAGCGTCTGGTAGTAGTCCTTGAATTCCATATGCGAAGTCCTGAGGATCGCCGATAACGGTACAGGTCAAAAATAAAAGCGTGCCAGCAGCTCCAGCTTACGCTCGTTCTGCTTCTCGCCAAACTCACTGTATTCGCTGCCATGCAGCCAGGAGGCGCGCAGGCGCAGGTCGAGGTTGGTGATGCCGGTGTAGAGCAGTTCGGGCGTCAGGGAGTAACTCTTGTCGTCGAGATTGGCAATCAGCGTGACCGAGGGTGTGAAATAAACGATGTCGAATGGTTCCTTTTGGCTGGCGCGCAGGTACAGATAACGCTCGCCGACGTTGGGGCGGCTGTAGAGTGGGCCGATCTGTTTCGCCTTGGCGAAGAGTGCTGGGTTACCGCTGTCGACCAGGTAATGGAAGTCCGTAAGTTGGCTTTCCGTGTAGCCGGTGCCATTACGGTAATACTCGGCGATCCAGGTCGTGTCGCTTTCGGTGAGGTAGCGCAGGCCGATAAGATGGCTTGTGGCATCACTGGTCCTGGTGGTGACTTTGCCGGCAGCGTCGATGCTGCGCATTTCGACATCACGCATGCGCGCCCATTCCCCATGGATTTCCAGCGCGCTGGTCAAGTTGCGCGAGAAGTCGAAGCCGAAGCGCGGCGTGCGGCTACCGCTGCCCAGCCAGGTGAAGTCGATGTCGGTGTCGTGCCAGAGCAGATAGAGCTTGGCGGCGGCATTGAGATGATCCGGCTTGCCGAAGTCGTGATTGGTTTGGTCGCTGACTGGCAGCAGCACGGGCGTAAACGCCACCGTTTTTAGATCGCCATCGAAATTGCGAATGAAATCTGCGGCGACCATCGTATAGCCCTCGCGCGCCAGTTCCACGTCGTTGGGGTCTTTCATGCGCTCGACGAAGCCGACCGGATTCCAGGCGTAGCCCTTGCCCCACTTGAGCGCCTGCTTGCCGATGTCGACCGTGACACCGGGATCGGGCTTCAGCGACACATAGGCTTCATCGAAACGGTTGGTGCGTTCGGTGACCAGATTATCGTGCCGTACTTCGGTACTCGCACGTAAGTTCAGGCTGGTAATCCCTTGCGTGTATTTGGCATTGAACTTGAGGGTTGCCGTGTTGCGGTCCAGCGTGTCGAGATCAAGCCCGTTCAACTTGTAGAGGCTGCTGTCGCGGTTGAGTTGTGCCCGCTCGCTCTTGAATTCCAGATAACCGCCGAACTCAAACGGCTTCTTCTCGAACTCGCTGGCGTCGAAACTGAACTCTTCCGCCCGTGCTGCGACTGTCAGCACACAGGCCAGCAGAGTTAGCGCACGTCTCATTTACGTAAATCTTCTACGCGCGACAGGTTGTTGAGCGAGAACACCTCATCGGGGAAGTCGCGCTTCTTGATCTGGGCGTAGAGCATCACCGACTTGTAATCCTTGTAGAGCGGGCTGTCCGTTTCCAGCGTTGCGGGCCGTTTGATGCCGCCGCCGAAATCCTTGATGTCCTTGAAGCGCAGTGTCTTGATCAGCATGCCGCTGGCGGCGTAGCACTCGATGGTGACGGGCAGCAGCGCTTTCTTGTCCACCCACATCTTGAGCTTGTCATAGGCGACCTCGTTGGTCTTGGCCTTGAGCTTCAATAGATACTGGTCCTTCTCCTCTTCGGCGGACTCGACGGCATATTCCTCGGTGTAGTCGATGCGCAGGATGTCGGCGTTGTTGAAGACGCCGCCGGTGACGGATTGCAGACTGGTAATGCGCATCGGTTTGCCGACCTCGGGAATGTAGAGCCACATGTTGTCGCCGAGGCGCAGCGTGGCGCGGCCCTTGTCGCTTTGCGGCGCGAGAAATAGCGCCACGATCTTGTCGCGGCCCTTCTTCACCGAATAGAGCACGAATTCCTTCTTCTTGCCGTCAGGCTCCACGTTGATGAGCTTGCGCATCATCTCGTAGGACTCCGGCTCCAGGTTGCGGTCGACCTTTTGCAGGATCTGGGCGCCATCGATGGCCCCGGCAGATAGGGCGGGAAAGGCCAGCAGGAAGAGCAGCAGAGCAGTCAGTTTCTTCATGATGAGTTTCCGGTAATCAAACATGGCGCAAGGCGCTGATCGGATCCATGCGCGAGGCTTTCCAGGCGGGTTGCAGACTGGCGATAATGGCGACAAGCACCACCAGCGCGGCGATGGTCAGCACATCCCCGCTGGCGATGCTCGGCGCCATCACCAGATTTTGCTGCATGCCAAAGTTGAAGGTCGGTTGCCACACATTGATGCCGAAGATTGCGGCCAAACTCAGCACGGTGCCAGCGACAGTGCCGACAACACCCAGCATCAGGCCCTCGGCGAGGAACAGAGAAAGAATGCTCGAGGGCGGTGTGCCGATGGCGGCAATGGTGCCAATTTCGCGGATACGTTCATACACCGCCATGATCATCACGTTCATCACGCTCACCAGCACGATGGATACCAGCACGATCTTGATGAACACCGTCATCAAGTCGATCATCCGTGCCAGGTTGGCGAAGGGCGAGAGGTCGGCCCAGGTATGCACTTCCAGCACGGGCTTGCCTTCCTTGTTGGTCAGGTCGCCAAGGACCTGCTTGAGTTGCGTATCGACCTTGTCCAGCCGCGAGAAATCCTTGAGTCGCACGACGATCTCGCTGACTTCGGCATCGCTCATGCGTAGCAGTTCCCGTGCATCATCGATGTGGATGTAGCCGTCGCGACCACCGGGGCCGGTAACGCTTTCCAGAATGCCGCGTACCACGAAGGTCTTGCCATTCACCGAACCGTCGCGGTTGGTCGCCACCACCACCACGGTGTCGCCGACCTTGGTCTTCATGCCACGCGCCAGAAGTTGGGGAATGACAATCTGGCCCTTACCGACCAGCGCACCTTCCTTCTCGCCCTCGATCATGCGGCCTTGCAATAGTGGTGTGGTCGTTACTTCCCGTACCGGGTCGATGCCGTTGATGCGGATGCTGGTCGTCTCGGCAAAGTTGCTGAACATGCCGCCGAACTTGACGCGCGGTGACCACGTTTCGACCAGCGGATTCTGTTTCAGAGCCTCTTCTACCTTGGTGACCATCGGCGGCTTCAGGTTGAGGTTGAGCGGCAGGTTGTCGATCGAAGCGACGTAACCTTTGCGATGCACCTGAATGTGGCCCAGCACCGAATCGGTGATCTGCCCGACCATCATGGCCTTGAAGGAACCGGCGACGGCGATGAACAGCAGCACCGCGACCATGCCGATAACGATCAGGAGCAGGGTCAGCATGCTGCGACGGCGGTAGCGTAGAAGGTTGCGGCTGGCGATGCCGAGGATGTCAAACATGGGAGCCTCCATTCGTCAGACGACCGTCTTCGAGGGTGAACGTCACCTCGGCCTCGCCCATGATCTTGGCGTCGTGGGTGGAAAAAACGAAGGTGGTCTTGAACTCGTCGCGCATTTTTTTCATCAGTTCGAGGATGCGGTAGGCCGTGTCATGGTCGAGGTTGGCGGTTGGCTCATCGGCCAGCACCAGCTTGGGCTGGCTCACCAGCGCGCGTGCCACGGCGACACGCTGCTTCTGGCCGCCGGAAATCTGGTCGGGCCGTTTGTCGGCTTGGTCGGCCATGCCGACGGCGTCGAGCAGACGTAGCACCTGGGTACGGCGTTTTTCCGCCGGCCATTTCTGCACCATGCGCAGCGGGTATTCGACGTTCTCGAATACGGTGAGCACCGGAATCAGGTTGAAGTCCTGAAACACGAAACCGATATGTTCGCCGCGAAAATGTGCAGCAGCGCGACGATCCAGCGTGGCGATGTCGGTGTCGAGGACGTTCAACGTACCACTGGTTGGATGATCGAGGCAGCCGATCATGTTTAGCAAGGTGCTCTTGCCACTGCCCGAGGGACCGACGAAGGCGACGAAAGAGGCCGGCTCGATGGCGAAGTCGACGCCCCGGATGGCCGGCACGTCAATGTCGCCGACGCGGTAGGTTTTGGTGACGTTTGTTGCGGAAAGCAGGCTCATGGGATGTCTTTCAAAAGTCGGCGCTGGCGGGACGGCACCAGCACTGTATAGGGAGACGAAATCGAGCGGAAAAGGATGCAGAGCATGCCGAATGTCAAAGTAGCTCCTCCGGTGCCAGCGCACCCAGCAGGTTGCTGATGAAATGGCGCCACGCACTGGCCAGCGGCTCGGTGTCGTATTGCACGGCCTGACCATTTTCCTCACCCTGCCAGAGTAGCGCTGCCGCTGCGTTTCCAGGTTCGGTTAGCGATACATGATAAGCTTGGTCGGGTGCAACGGCCTCGTCGAACAGCGCGCCCAGTTGTGCGCCGAGAACAGGGCTGTCGATCCGTATGGCCACTTCGGTATTCAGCTGGCGCGAACGCGGATCGAGATTCATCGAGCCGATGATCAGCGCTGACCGATCCACGATCACGGCCTTGGCGTGGAGGCTCGCGCCAGAGGAAAGTCCGCGCTTCACGGTCTTGGCGCCGGGCTTCAGTTCATACAATTCGATGCCGCAGGCGACGAGGCGCGGGCGGTAGCGGGCATAACCGGCATGGACCACCGGGACATCGGTCGAGGCCAGCGAGTTGGTCAGTATCCGCACCTGCACGCCTTTACCGACAAGCGCGCACAGACCGGCCACGCCGCGTTCGCTGGGGATGAAATAGGGCGAAACGATCAGGAGTTCCCGCTTTGCAGTACTCATCGTGGCGCGCAGGGCGGAGACGATCGGCTGTTCTGCCCCTTGCGGCACGGCTTTATCCGGCTGGTCATGAACGATCTCCGCCGGAGCAGCCACCAGTTCCAGCTGGCCGCTGCGTAGAGTGCGGCCCAGGTCGGTGGCACGCAGGGCCTTGGCGTAATCGCTGTCGCGGAATATTTCGGCACGCGTCTTCAGTTGCGCCTGGATGGCAGGAAGCTGCTCGGGGCCCGGAGGCGTGGTTGAAAAGCGTTTGATCTGGATGGCCGCCGGGCTATTCCAATAGGTATCGAAGCTGCGCGATACCTCGCGCACCAAGGGGCCGGCGACGAATACATCGAGATCGGCAAAATCGCTTTCCCGGTTGGTGGCGAAGTAGGCATCACCCAAGTTCCGGCCGCCCATCACCGCGACGGCGTTGTCGGCGATCCACAGCTTGTTGTGCATGCGCTGGTTCAGGCGTTTGCTGTCGCCGAGGTATTCGAACGTCCGCGCCAGCCACCAGAAGCTGCGTGTCGAAAATGGATTGTAGGCGCGCACCTCGATGTTCGGATGGGCATCGAGCGTGACCAGCAGGTCGTCGCGATCATGCGTGCCGACGTCATCCACGAGAATGCGCACGCGCACGCCGCGTTCGGCGGCGCGCAGGGCCCGGTAGAGCAGCAGCGTGGCCGTGGCGTCGTCGGCGACAATGAAATATTGCAGGTCGAGCGTCTTTTGTGCCGCCTCGGCCGTGGAGGCGCGAACGATGAAAGCCTCTTCGCCGGCGGGCAACAGACGAAAGCCGGACAAACCCGGCGCATCGACGAGGCGTGCGGCGAAATTGCGAGCGAGCGAGGTGGTTTCCGGCTGCTCGAATGCCTGCGACGGCATCTGCGGTACATTGGGCCGGACGACCGAGCACCCTGTAACAAGCGAGGTGGCCAGCAGCGCAAAGGCTACCCGGCGCAGACCTCTGGCAAGAACCCATGAAACGGGCGATCCCGTCATACCGTGGTATTGCTCATGAGATCCTTCGCGCTGATCGCCCCGCCTCGGCGGCTTTCAAACCAGGCGCCCATGCGGAAGCCTGCCATCGCCAAAGCCGCCAGAAACAATAGGATCAGCCAGGTCGGTAGTCCCGTCAGCGCAGCAAGTGTCTGACCATTGGGTCCTTTGGACGCCAGATACAGACCTTGTAGCGCGTCGAAGTTGGCGGCGAAGAGCGTTGTGCCGATCAACATGCCGAGCATGAAAATAATGGCGTCGAGACGACCGCTAAACAAGCCCACGACGGAGGTGCCGGGGCAATATCCGCCGATGGCCATGCCAGCGCCGAGTAACGCACCACCAATAGCCATCGCCCAGAAAAATGGGGTCGGGGTTTTCAGTGCATCGAAGCTTAACCAGCCGAACACGTCGAACAACCACAGCCCTGCCGCCGCAACCACGATGGCGGTGAACATAACCTTGAACACGGTCCAGTCGCACAGCGTGAATTGCGCGGTCAGCTTACGCGGGCTACCGAGGCCGGAAACTTCGAGGAAGTAGCCGAAGAAGAATCCCGCCACGAGGACAATCAGGTTGCCGCTGTTTTCAAGAGGAAAATTCATTGCCAGAGCCTCCGTGTCAGCGCCGACAGCAGCAGACCGGCAGCAAAAAATGCGATCAGAAAAACAAACGCAGCCACCGCCAGGGTCGCGCCGCCAGACAGCCCCAAGCCGCTGGTGCATCCGCGTGCCAGCGGAGCGCCGAAGCCGGTAAGTATGCCGCCACCCAGCGCCAATGCCAGCCGGGCATTGATGCCGCTGCGCGGCCCGCGTTCAATCTTCCATTGGAAGCGCCGTGCCGTGAGGCTGCCTACCAACGCGCCGAGGGCGATTCCGACGACTTCCCAGCTGATCCATCCATCAAGCGGATGACCTTTGGCGAGATAAGGCTTGAAATAGATATTGGCCTCCACCCACAGCGGATTGACCACATCGATCAGCCAGACCGCCAGGCGCGTGAAAAAGCCGTTCGCGCCCAAGCCGTGTCCGGTAAACAGAAACATGCCCATCAGCGTCAGCCCCAGCCCGATGCCGGCAGCCAGCGGCGGCCAGAAGTTTCTTGGTTGTCTATTGTCCATATGGGTCCCCCATCAGGCGAATTTGACTCCGGGCCGGCAAGAGGCGGCGCGGCCGGATACAAGAAGATGCAATCTATCTGGCTCCTGCAAGATAGGCGGCCACCGCCTTGATGTCGCCATCGGAGAGGCGTGAGGCAATCATCGGCATCATCATGGCCTGGGTTCTCGTACCGTTTCTCAGCGCCACTAACTGAGCTTCAGTGTAGTCGGCATGCTGGCCTTGTAGTAACGGAAAACTCGCACGTCGCCCCACACTCGGCCCATCGCTATGACACATGCTGCAGGCGGGAATTTGTCGCGACGGATCACCTTGGGAGAACAAAGCGCGCCCCGTTTCGGCAAGCCGTGCATTGGCTTTCGCAGGGACGGTCGCTGTCGGCTTGCCAGACTGCCGGCTGAAATAGGCGGCCGCATCCTGCATGGACTGGTCGTTCAGACCGCCAACGATGCTGGCCATGATTTCATTCTTGCGCGCGCCGCTGGCGAAATTGCGCAACTGACCGTACAGATAGGATTCCTTTTGTCCGGCAAGCTTGGGGAATGCGGCCTGCACGCTATTGCCATCGACACCATGACAGGCGCCGCAGACTTGAGTGGCAATATACGACCCCGCCACTGGATCTCCGTTGCTGATCACCATGGGGCTCATCCCCATACCACGTCCCATGCCGCGCCCCATCCCGTGTCCCATACCCATGCCGGAATCGGGGCCGAATGTTTGGGCCGACGTTGTCGGTGCGGCGGCGATGACAAGCATCGCCAGCGCACCGACTGCCGCCACATACCTGACTTTCCTGCTATTTTTCATGACGCTCTCCCGGTTACTTACTTGAAGGTTCCGACACGCCGGTGACTCGTTTTCAGTATGGGCGGGAGCATGGCGAACGCAATGTCATTTGTGTAAGTTGCTGTAAGGGTTTGTATCGGCGGTCAGCGGATGTTGCGCTTGGAATCAAGGATCGTGTCGTCGATCCAGCTGGTTCAGCAGCTAACCGCGCCGCGCTTTTTCGATCAGTGCGTCGGCGATGCCAAGGACCTCCTCGAAACCGTGCGCATTGTTGCCGAGGACATTAAAGCGGCCACCGATCACCAGGCGCGGTACCGCGTCGACCTTGTGGCTGGAGGTCAGCGCTTCTGCGTGGGCGAGACGCGAAGCGATGCCGAATGAGGTGAAGGTGTTGCGAAAGTTTTCCTGGTCGACGCCCTGTGTGCCGATCCATTCGAAGATGGCCTTATCGGTAAACAAATTGATGCGGCGCAGATGCACGGCATCGAACACTGCCTGGTCGAGGCGGGCGAGCAGGCCTTCCGCTTCCAGCGCGTAGTAGAGCTTGACCAGGTTTGCCCACGCAGCGCGGCCAAAACTCACCGGCACGCGCTGGAGCGTCACGTCCCTGGGCAGTCGAGCAGACCAAGTGGTGACATGCGGATGCAGGTCGCGGCAGTGCGGGCAGCCGTAGGAGAAAAATTCCAGCACCTCGATCTTGCCGGGACTGTTACCGGGCTGCGGTGGTTCGACAGGCGCCCAATCGACCCCTTCCTTCAACGTTGGTGCCGCGTGCAGGGCTGGAGCACCGAGACTGGTGGCACAACCGATTAGCAGCAGGCGGTGGAAGTCGCGTCGCGTCATACTCATCTCGAAATCTCCCTTTGTGTCAAACCATACAACTCCATTGCCCATAGCCCAAGCACGAAGCAGCCCAGGTAAGCGAGAAGCGCCAGATTGGCCAGACTGAGGCCGAGGATCGTCGTCTCCACGTCTTCGCAGAATCCGGTGGCGAGGAATAGTGTCGGCTGCAGTTGACCGAGCCATTCGACGAAACGCTCGATGAGCCCGGGCTGACCGCCGACGCAGGATATGCTACCCGGCGGCTGCCATTGCAGCCAACTCTGGTATGCCGCGATACCCATGCCGACCAAAGATGTCATGGCGAAAGCACTACTCATAACCAGCATGCGCCAGCGGGAGCTCCCGAACGCGGCGATGCAGGCGAAACCGGCCAGCAGCATGAACAACAGGCGCTGGAAAATACACAAGTGGCAGGGATGCAGATCCAGCCAAATAGTCATGCCCAAGCTTGCCGTAGCGGTCAGGGCAGTACCGCCTGCGAGCAGTAACCAGATGGGGCGGGGTGTCATGTGTCTATCGGCAAAAGTCAGAGCTGGCAGGATGAAATGCCCCACAGCCGGTGCCGAGGCCTTTGATGTTCTTCATGGGATTACTCCTGTGGGTAATGAGGGGAAGATGGAATCGTGACCACGAGGCCGTACCAGATTCGACGATACTTCGGCCATTTGACTGCCGCCTATAGAGGAAATATCGGTCCCTGTCAATGTGTGCCTCCGGTACGCTCTTGTAGTCGTTGTCACGGCGTTTTCACAAGTCCTTGCAGGGCGGTTCGGGCCAGACGTAGTCGGGGTTGTCGGTGACATCCACCAATTCAATAGCGGGCCGAAAGACCCGGCGATTGAACGGGATGAGCGGCGAAGTTGCGCTCGAGCGTAGTCTCTGTACCGGCCCTGTTCATTGCTTTCTTTCCGTCACCCACACATAAAACATGGGCAGATAGAAGAGCGAAAGGACAGTGCCGACCAGCAACCCGCCGATCGCGGTATCGGCCAGGGGTGACAGCCGTTCCAGGCCGACGGCATGTTCCAATGCCACCGGCAGAAGCCCCGCGATGGTGCCGAAAGCGGTCATCAGGATGGGCCGGTAGCGCAGCTGGATGGAATCGCGCGCGGCATCCAGTGGGGCGGCACCTTCGCGTTCGCGGGTGTGGATAAAGTCCACCATCAGGATGGAGTTTTTCACGATGATGGAGAACAGCAGAATGATGCCCAGGATGGCCGGTAGGGCCATCGCCTTGTCGAACAGTAGCAGGCCCCATACTGCGCCGATGGCAGAGAGAGGCAGCACGAGCATGGCGATGCCGGCCAGGCTGAAGCTGCCGTAGGCCGGCACCAGCACTGCAAACAGTAGCAGCATGCCCAGCAGCATACCGGCCATCATGGCCTTGCTGGATTCGGTGCCCTGGCCGTTGTCGCCCTTTTCCTCCAGCGTAACACCCGGTGGCAGCACGGTGCGGGCGGCGGCTTCGGCTTGGGCGGAGAGCACGCTGGACGGCGCTTTCTCGCGCCAGGCCAGGATGTCCAGGCTGTACTGCATGCGATCGCGGGTGAGGGTGGAAACAGCCTGGGCACGGGCGAGCGTGCCCAGTTCGCCCAAGCTGACCGACTGGCCATTCGCCAACTGTATGGGCAGCAACATCAGGGTGGCGGGCTCCGCCCGGTAGGCGTCGCTGAAGTAGCTGCGCACCGGGATTGCACTTACGGTGGATAGTTTGGACAGACTGGCCACCGCGCCACCTTTCAGCGGCAGTTGCGCCACCACCGCCTCGGGGGTCAGACCCAGGCTGCGCAGGCGTTCCTCGTCGAGGGTCAGCACGGTTTCCTGGGCGTCTGCGTCCCATACTGTGGAGACGGATGTCAGCCCAGGTACCGTGGCCAACGCTTCGCGTACCTTGGCCGCCGCTTCGGGCAGGCGGCGCCAGTCTTCTGAATACAGGCGGATATCCACCGTCGCCTTGATGGTGGACATCGGCGTGATGCCGTAGCCGTAAACATCGGCGGCAGTGACGCCGGGCAGCGCGGCCAGCCGACGGCGCAGATCGGCCTCGATGTTCCAGGTGTCCTCGGCGCGCTCGAAGCGGTTAACGTAGGCCAGCGTGAACGTGGCCTCGGCCGGCAGTTGGCCGGAGCCGAGCGAGATCACGCCTGGCTCGGAGCCGAATACCAGGCTGGCCCGCTTCAGGCGCTTGTCCTGCAGCAGTTCCCGCTCGAAGGCTTGCAAACGGGCTTCCGCTACCGTCACCGGTTCGTTGGCGGAAAAACGCACATGCGCCTTGATAATGCCGCTGTCCATCGGCGGCAGGGCGTCGCGCCCCACCAGTGGCATGATGAACATGAAGCTCGCCACCAGCATTACATAGGCTGGCAACACCAGCAGCCAGCGACGCACACTGCCGCTGGCGAAGGCCCAGTCCAGCCAGCGCATGTACAGCGGCGCGCCCAGTCCCAGCGTGCGCTGATAAAGCCGCTCCAGGAAGCGCTCGAAGCGGGTTTTTTCCGGCAGGCCATTGCGATACCAGAAGAAAGACAGGCGCGGGATGAAGGTGATGGCCACGAAGTAGGACACCAGTACGGCGATGATCAGCGGAAACACCAGATGCTTGAACATCTGCTCGGTGAAATCGCCGACGAACATCAAGGGTGCGATCACCACAACGGTGGCGATGGTGCCGACAAAGACCGGGAATAGTACTTCCTCCGTGCCTTTTCGAATGGCGGTAGTGATGTCCTCATGCAGTTCGCCCAGATGCCGCTCGATGTTCTCCAGCACCACCACGGCGTCGTCCACCAACATTCCCAGGGCCAGAATGACGGCGGTGAGGACGATGGTGTTCATCTCCCAGCCGGTGAGCCAGAGCACCGCCAGTGTGATCAGGAATACGAGCGGAATGGAAATCAGCGCCGTGGTCACTGCGCGCCAGTTGCCGAGAAAGAACAGGATGACGATGCTGGTGAAAATGATGGCGTCCCGCAAGGCTTCCATCATGTTGTCATTTGAAGTCTCGATCAGCTCTCCCTGGGTATCGGCTATGGCAATCTCCAGGTTGGGGTAGCGCGCCTTCAGGTCCGGCAGTTTGGCTTCCGCTTCGCTGATGGCGCTGGCCACCGCGCCGCCGGGTGCGCGCTGGATAGCCACGGCAATAGCCGGTTTGCCGTTGCCGTGATAGGCGGAGAACGGCTCGCCCTCGCCCAGGTGGATATCGGCCAGATCACCCAGCGTCAGGCCAGTGGAAACCGGCAGTCGGCGCAGACGCTCGACGTCGCTGCCTTCGCCATAGATGGTGAGCGTGGTCGAAGCGCCGCCACCCTGCAGTGTACCCAGCGGCCAGTCGCGGTTGACCTTGGCCAACAGGTCCTGGAACTGGGCCTGGGAGAGGCTGTGACGGGCGAGTTTCAGCGGATCGAACTCCACCCGCACCGTTGGCTCATGACCACCGAATACTTCGACGTTGGCGATATGGGGCTGGGTGATGAGGGCGGCGCGCAGGTCGTTTTCCGCCAGCAAGCGCACTTGCGACAGGGAAAGGCCGCTGCCCGTCTTGGGCGAAACCGCCAGCACCATGACCGGGTTGGTGAAACTGCCGATGGGGTAGATGGCGGAAGACGGCACCTCCGGCGGCAATTTGGCACGTACTCTTGATAGCGCATTGGAAATGTCCACCAAGGCGGCATTCAAGCCCTTGGTGTACTCGAACTCGGCCTTGACGATAGACACCTCGTTCTTGCTGGTGCACTCGACATTGCGCACACCGGACAGGGCATAGAGCTCCTGCTCGATGGGCCGCGACAGCTTCTGTGCCACGGTGAGCGCCGCCGCCCCCGGCAACTGGGTGATGACCGTGACCTGCGGCCGTTCCATATCCGGATACATGTTGCGCGGCAGCTTGAAATAGCCTACCACCCCGAGTAGCGAGGCCAGCAGCAGGATGATGGCCAGCAGTTGGGGGCGGGCGTGGAAGAAGCGGAACATGGCTTACTTTCCGACGACGTAAGGTGCGCCGGCCAGCAGCCGGGTCAGGATATCCGGACTGGCGCAGGCGATATGTATGCCGACTAGATTCGTATCCTGACTCGCCACGCCTTCTTCGCCCTGAGCGGCCACGGCCACTTCCAGGCGCTGCACCCGATTTTGGTCGAGGAGTTTCAGCACCGTGGCCTGACTGCCCTCGTCACCCAGCAGGCAGGCGCGCGGCAGCAGCACCGCCGAGTCGGCTTGGAACACTTCCAGCCGGCCCGTCGCGCGGGTGCCCGGCTGGAAAGCGGCACGGCTCTTCGCTTCAAAACGGGCCATGCCTTGTCCCACCGCCTCCGGCCAGGCGGTCAGCGACAAATTCTCGTCGCCAATGTGCAGGGTCTTGGGATGCAGGCCATCCGGCACGTTCACCAGCAGGCGCATGCCGGCGGACAGGTCCATCACCTTGAGTAGCGACTTGCCAGGTGCGGCCATGTCGCCAGATTGGGCCAGACGCTGTGTTAACACACCGTCGAAGGGCGCGGTGATGACGCCGTAGCGCAGGTTCTCGCGTGCGGCGGCGGCTTGCGCCTCGGTCGCCTGCAACAGGGCGCGGAAACTCTTTACCGCGTTGCCGGCGGCGGTCTCGCGGGCACGCGCCGCCTCCAGCGCGGCATGCGCAGTCTGCACCTGTTCAATGGAAATAAACCCGATGGCGTGCAGAGATTCCCGTCGCCGGCTTTGCTCATCCGCGGCCTGCAGATTGCTGCGCGCGGCAGCCAGATCAGCCGTGAGCGTGCCCTCCTGCAGGCGTACCCGCGCCAGCTCGGCTTCGGCGCGCAGGCGGTCGGCCTCGGCCTGAGTCAGGTCGAGGCGTACCAGCACGTCCCCCTTTTTGAAGCGGTCACCTTCGATGCGGGTCAACTCGGTGATGTTGGCGGAGAAGCGGCTGGCCAGCACCGCCTCACGCACCGCCAGTACTTCGACGCTGATGGGCAGGGATAGCGACACCGGCCCGGCGGCAAGCTGCCGCGCTGCCACCACCACGGCTGGAATACCGGCGGCAGGGCGTTCGGCCACCTGGGCGCGCTTGTGTTTGACGGCCAGCACGGCGCCGACGATCACGACCAGAAGGGCTACGACGATCAGGAGTTTCTTCTTCATTTACGTTCCAGTGCCTCAATGTATTCGGTTCAGGATACGCCCGTCAGCCCCCGGGTAACGGACCAGGCGTGGCTGGTCAGTAACAGCAGGACAGTGAACAGGGCTTTCATGGCGCATTCCGGGAAATGTGGGCGACGAGCTTATTCATGGCGCCTCCGGGCTTCTAAAAAACTGGGAGGAAACACGGAAAGTCACGTCGGGTCGACGTGGCGCCCAGGAGAAAGATGCAGGCGACCGAAAAAGTCGGCGCTGGTGGGACGGCGGTGCGTTCCATCACACGCGCAGCCACCGCGTGATGACCGCGCCGACGATGCCGAGCGCGCAGGCTGTCAGCAGCTCGCCCACGGACAGACTGGCAAAGCTGAATACAGCAGCCAATGCGGGCAGATAGAGCGCCAGTGCGAGCAGACCCAGGGTGCCGCCGGTCACGATCCACAGCAAGGGATTGTTCGCCCGCAGCACCCTCTGCACGGAGCGTGAGCGGTTGGCGAAAATCAGCGCCAGGTTGGCGACGACCAAGACGGTGAAGGCGAAGGCGCGCGCCCCGGCTTCGGCCAGACTGGCGGAAGCCCACACATAGGCGCCGAACGTCAGCGCCAATACCGCGCTTCCCTGTAGCAGCGCCCGCCACAAGGTGGCACCGCCGAACAGGCGCGCCTTTGGGTCGCGCGGCGGGCGCTGCATCGCGTCGGCTTCGGCCGGTTCATTCTCGAACACCAGCGAGCAGGAAGGGTCGATGATGAGCTCCAGAAATGCGATATGCATCGGCAGCAGCACGGCCGGGTAACCGAACAGCACCGGCAGCAACGCCAT
>Ga0315268_10004175_pt1 | contig 15749 bp, 3 predicted proteins | sample C1_top_MG_FD_204535 | JGI IMG/M metagenome (GOLD analysis project Ga0315268, IMG submission 204535) | Sediment microbial communities from Yellowstone Lake, YNP, Wyoming, USA - C1_top | ecosystem: Environmental > Aquatic > Freshwater > Lake > Sediment | place: USA: Wyoming | collected 2017-08-01
GCCGACCAAGGCTCCGGCGGCCAAGCCGGCAGATAAGGCAGCGCCCGACAAGGCGGCCGCGCCGGCCAAGCCACCTCAGGAAGAGGAAGAGACGACCGAACCGCCACCGGCACCCGCGCCGGCGCCAGCACCTGCGCCAGCGGCAGACGAGCCGGAGCCGGACGAGCCAGCGGAATAGGGCAGCGATTGGCCTGGAAATATGGGATTGTGTTACTCTGATACGAGGATTTTCAGGCGCCGCGGAGGGAATCGATGAAAAAGCGGTTGCTTATGCTTGGTTGTCTGGTCGTGGGGCTGGGGCTGGCAATGCCGGCACTGGCCCAGGACGAGGCCCCGGGCCAGATTTTCAAGAAGAAGACGATCATCAATTTCGAGGACGACACCATCGAGGGCGACCTCAAGACTCCCGATGCCGAGTACCTCGAAGCGCGCAAGCGCATGCGCCACGCCAGCCTGATCAAGCTGCGGTACAACTTCAGACGGCGCGTGTTGCAGTCGGTGGGCGACCTCTGATCATTGCAACGTGGGGAACTTTGAGCGCAATTGTGATGTCTTTGTAGCAGTGGATCGGTGGTAGAACCTCTTTCCCGCGCGTTTCCACGGGGGAGGCAGGACATGGGAAACCAACTTTCCCTCAAGATCTTCAAAGGCAGCGAAGAGGTCGGGACCGAGACCTTCGATCGCGAGATCATCAAGATCGGCCGGCTTGCGTCGGCCCATCTGAAGCTCGACGATCCCAAGGTCTCGCGCATCCACGCCGTGATCGAAGTATCGCGCGGCGGTCAGGATGTCTCGATCATCGACATGGGTTCGGCCGAAGGCACTTTCGTCAATGGCGAGAAGGTGACCAAGGTCAAGCTCAAGAACGGTGACGAGATCCGGCTCGGTGACACCCGGCTGGTGCTCGGCCTGCCGGGTGATGGCGCACCGGCCGCGGCTGGCGACACCACTGGCCTGATGCACGCGAAGTCCAACGGCGAGCTGGAGGCTCTGGCCTCGCTCAAACCGCCGCCCGACGACGGCGACGTCTTTTCGGGCGAGACCGTCGATCTGCACGGGGTGACGCCGGCGCAGCCAACCGTGCTACCTCCGGGTGTTGCGGTTCAGCCCGCCGTCGCCCCGGCTGCGGCGCAGCCGTCCATGCACCAGCCCATGGTTGCCGCGGCAGCGGTGGCGAGCGTGCCGCCAATGGCCGCGTCGATGTCGCAGGCGGCGATGATCAACCAGGCGATGTATGACACCGGCGACGAGGACAGTGGCATGTCTCTCGGCTACGGCGGTGGCGGCGGCGGTGTGTCGGCCGTGCAGTATGCGCCGAGCGAGCCGATCGCCTATGGCGAGGCCCCGATCATCTGGTACTCGGAGTACAACGAGATCCCGGACATCAAGATCGAACCCGAGGGCGCAGTCACCCAGACCAACCGCGCGATCGAACTGGCTGTGCTGTGGGGTGACCAGGTGCTGACGGTCAAGCACTTCAAGGCACCCAAGAAGCCCGTCACCATGGGCGAACATGAGAAGGCCGACGTCTTCGTCACGGCCGAGGGGCTGCCCGATCCGGTGTTCCCGCTGGTCCGCTACATGGACGGCGAATATGTGCTGACCTACTGCGACAACATGACCGGCTCGGTGGCGACGCCCGAGAAGCTGACCCCGCTGAAGGAGCTGAAGGGCTCGCCCGACGGCCAGTACAACCGCAGCTTCAACTACCCGCTGCCGATCAATTCGGTCACCAACATCGAGTACGCCGGGCTGACCTTGCAGCTGCAGTTTGTGCCGCCGCCCGCGATCGTGGCGGCGTCGCCGTTTAGCAACCTCAATTACAACTGGCTCAACGTCTTCTTGATCTCGGCGTTCGCCCACATCGGCATCTTCACGACGGCGGCGCTCTATCCCTACGACACCAAGTCGCTGGAAGAGGACCTGCTGTCGTCGCCCAACCGGTTCGCGCAGTTTTTGCTCAACGCGCCCGAGAAAAAGAAGAACAACTCGCTCGACAAGCTGATCGGCAAGGAGGGCGAGGCGTCGGCCAAGCACACGGGCGGCGAGGGCAAGGCCGGAAAAAAGGACGCCAAGGACACTGGCAAGCGCATGGCGACCAAGACCGACAAGCCGACCAACGAGATGGTGGTCGCCAACAAGCTGGCGCAGCTGTTCGGCAAGGACGGCGCCGGCGGTGGCGTCGGCACCATCTTCGGCGGCGCGCTCGGTGGCGAGCTGGTCGGCGCCATCGGTGGCGTGACCGGCGAGCAGATCGGCGACTCGTTCGGCTTTGGCGGTTTGGGCATGCGCGGTCACGGCCCGGGCGGTGGCGGCACGTCGACGTCGACGTTCGGTGTCGGTAGCATCGGCACCCGCGGCCGTGGCGGCGGTTCGGCCGGTTACGGCTCGGGCGCCGGCGGCCTTGGTGGCAAGGCCGACCACGGCATTCGCATCTCGCAGGGTACGCCCGTGATCATGGGCTCGCTGGACAAAGAGATCATCCGGCGCGTGATCAAGGAGAACCTGTCGCAGATCCGCTACTGCTATGAGCGCGAGCTGGCCAAGTCGCCGGGTCTGTACGGCAAGGTTCAGGTCAAGTTCATCATCGCTGCAACCGGTCTGGTCTCCAACTCGCAGATCGACGAGAGCACGATGAAGAACGCCAATGTCGAGCAGTGCATCGCGCAAAAGGTGCGCGGCTGGCGCTTCCCAAAACCCAAGGGCGGCGGTATCGTCATCGTCACATATCCGTTCATCTTCAAGCAGAGCGGCTGATACAGCGCCGAGCTCGACGAGGACAACCCATGCGGTGGTACGGCCTGCTGGCGCTGGGCGCCATCCTATCCTTCTCGCAGTTGGCTCACGCACAGGGCGAGGTCAAGGGCACCGAGGAAGTCGGTGCCGCCGAGGGCGAACAGACCGTCGGCGAAAGTCGCATTGCAAAGATCCACAACGTCGAGCGCGGGCTCTGGTTCCAGGTGGACTACGGCCCCTTCTACCAGCTACCGCTTGGGATCAAGCAGGAGCTTCCGCTCACGTGCCTCAACGACCTGTGCGTCTTCCCGTCGCTGGGCAGCCAGATCGGGGTGCGCGTCGGCTACGACATCCTCAACAACCTCGAGCTCGACGGTTTCGTTCGCGGCAGCTACGCGAACTTCAAGGCCGACTACGCGACCCTTTACTCGGGTGACGTCGCATCGCTCTACGGCGGTGTCGGCGCTCGCTTCTCGTACATCACAACCGATCGCTTCCACGCCACGCTGAGGCTCGGCGTCGGCGCCGCTTACCTGATGCCGGCCGAAACCGTGCGCGCTCCGATCCCCGTCAGCCCGACCGCGGATGCCGCACTCGGCTTCGAGTACTTCACCCGGCTGCGCCACATCTCGATCGGCGCCGAGGTGTCGAGCGTCATTTTCATCATTCCATTCAGCGTCGGCTTCTCGGTCCTGCCCACGTTCAAGTACACGTTCTAGCCCACCCATTTCTATGAGTGGTTCCGGCCGCGTCCGGACGGGCTCCCAGCTCGCGACAGACATTGATGTTACGGGTTGAGATCAAGTCCAACCCTCTGTTATAAATGCGCATTTCTGCATAGAGGGCGCCCGCACCGACGCGGCGCGGGTGGAGACGTGTCCGCCCTCTGTGCTCGTCGACAGGCGTCTGCATCATGGAAGAACAGATCCGTACGCACCTGAAGGCACTTGAGGCGAGCCCGGCCAATCCCGAAGCGCTGGCCGCGCTGGACGCCATCTACACGCAGGCCGCGAGCTGGGAACCGCTCGCCAAGGTCTACGAAGAGAACGCGCAGCGTCTCGCCGACACGGCGCGCTCGCCTGATCTCTATCTGCGTGCTGCCGAGATCTACCAGGGCCGGCTCAACCGCGGCGACAAGGCGGAGCGCTGTCTGCGGCGCGCCCTCGACCTCGACGTCAAGCACCGTGCGGCGCTGGCGCAGCTGTACCCGGCGCTCAAGGCGGGCGGCCGTTTTGCCGAGGCTGCCGATGTGCTGGAGCGGCTGGCCGAGTCGGCCGTCGACAACCATGAGCGGGCGCGTCGTCTCGAGGAACTGGGCATCCTGCTCGACGAACAGCTCAACCAGCCCGATCGCGCACTGGTCGCCCTGCAGGCCGCTTTTTCCGCCGACCACACGCTCAAGAGCGCGCTGTTGCGCGGCGTCACTATCTACCAGCGGCGCGGCCGGCACGAGCTGGCCAAAGGACTGCTCGACGTGCTGCTCGACGTGGCCAAGGATGCCGAGGACGCCAAGCTGCTCGCCGCCCGCTACGTCGAGGTGGCGTTCAAGCTGCTGCTCAGCCCGGCTCGCCACGATGCGGCGCGGGACGCGGTGGCGCGCACGCTGGTGCTGGTCCCCGATCATCCGGATGCGGTGGACCTGCGCAACCGGCTGGAGAAATACGGCGCCGAGTGGGAGACGCACGTGCGTCTGCTGCGCGACGGCGCCATGGAGGCGCGCGACAAGACCACCGCCGCCACTCGCTACCTCTCGATCGCCGAGCACTACTGGATCTACGGCAACAACTTCGAGCGCACCGCGGAGTTTTTGGAAAAGGCGTTCACCCTGGTCCCTGGCTACTGGCCAGCGGTGCGCTTTCTCGAGCGCATCTGCCGCGAATCGAAGAAGACCGAACACCTGCTGCAGCGCCTGAACAAGATGGCGCTCGATATCACCGACGTGCGCATCGGCGTCGACCTCTACCTGTTGATCGCGTTGCTCGAGGCTGAGGCGGGCGCCGACCGCGAGAAACTGGCGCGCATCTACTCCAAGGTGACCGAGATCGATCCGGGCAACAAGAGCGCGGCGACCGCGCTGACCGAGCTTCACCTCGAAGCTGGCCAGTTCGAACAGGCGGCCATGGTTCAGGCGCGCTTCGCGCGCGAGGTGCGCGACCCGCGTCAGCGCCGAATCGCCCATCTCGCCGTGGCGCAGCTCTATCTCAACCAACTCGACAATCTGGCGGACGCGATCAAGCACTACGAGGCGGCGCGCGAGGTCGACCCGAACGACCGCGAGGCGGGCGAAGCGCTCGAAGAGCTGTATGGCAAGATAGGCCGGCACACCGATCGCGCGCGGTTGGTCGAAAAACGTATCGAGCACACCACCGACCCGCGCACCCGGGTCGCACTGTACGACAAACTGGCCAGCTGCTACGCCAGAGACCTCGACGACCCGCTGCTCGCCTTCGATGCGATGCGCAAGGCCTACGCGATCGAACCACGCGGCGCGCGCGAGTCCGAGCTTGAGCGGCTGGCCGACTCGCTGGCTCGGATCGGCGATCTGGCGCAGACCTACTTCGTCGCGGCCGGCCACGTCGACGACGCGGGCGAGCGCAAGCGGCTGTTGCTGCGCGTCGCCAGTCTGGCCAACCAGGCCAGCCAACCGCAGCTGGCGCGCGACGCGCTGAGCCGCATCCTGACCGAGGATCCCGAAAACGAGCAGGCGCTGGCGGCGCTGGAGACGCTGGTGGCCAAGGGTGCCGACGCTCGCGGCCTGGCCGACACGCTCGAGGCGCGGTTGGCAGTGGCGCGCGCGACCAAGGAACGCCGCATGCTGCTCACGCGGCTGGCGCAGATCTATGTGCAGGAGCTGCGCGAGTCGGGCAAGGCCATCGATCGCTACCGGGCACTGCTCGAGATCGATGGCAATGACGCCGAGGCGCTCGAGGCGTTGGATGGCCTGCTGCGCAAGGAAGAGCGCTGGCGCGAGCTGTCCCAGGTGATCGAGAAGCGTGGCGCGCAGGCCGCGGGCCCCATTGCGGCCGAACTCAAGCTGCGTCTGGCCAAGCTGTTCGAGGAGCGCCTGGACAAGCCGCGCGAGGCGCTGGCGCTGTACGAGGAGTTGCATTCGGCAGCGCCCGACCGCCTCGATCTGGTGGCCGCGCTCGAGCGTCTGCTGGCGCGCGGTGTCGAGCCATTCCGAGTCGCCGGTATCTTGCAGCCGCACTACGCGGCGGTCGGCGCGTATCGCCGCCAGGTCGAGATGATCGAGCTGCGGCGCCAGGGCACCGAGGACGCCAAGCTGCGCAGCCAGCTGGCGCGCGAATCGGCGCGCATCCTCGAGTCCGAACTGCGCAATCCGCGCGAAGCCTTCAGCGCGCTGTGCGCGGCGCTGCAGGACGACCCGGGCGACCCCGAACTGCCGCGTGATCTGGACCGACTGGCCGAGGTAGCGACCGCGCACGACGAGCTGGCGGCAGTGCTGCTCAAGGCGAGCGCCGCGCTGCCCGAGTCGCCGGCCAAGGTCGCGCTCGAAGCGCGACGGGCCGCCATCCTCGAATCCCGGCTCGGCAACGCCGAGGCGGCGATAGCAGCCCATCGCAGCCTGTTGCGGCAGAACCCGGGCAACCTGGCCTCGCTGGACGCACTGATCGGGCTGCTCGAGCGCACCGATCAGGCCGAAGAGATGGTGCAGTGGCTCGACGTGCGGCGGCAATTCGCCACCGTCGACGAGCAGCCGGGCATCGACGAGCGGCTTGGCCGCGTGCTGGCCGACCAGCTGGGCAAGCCCGAGGCGGCGATTCCCGCCCTCGAGCGGGCGCGCGCTGCCAGCGACGTGCGCGTGCGCGAGCGCGCGCTGGTACTGCTTGACCAGATCTACCGCGAGCGCAACGAGACCGCACCGCTGCTGCCGGTGCTGGTTGACCGATCAACGCTGGCGGTCGGCACCGAGCGCGCCGAGCTGTTCGCGCGCATCGGCGAGCTGCATCTGACCACCGGCGAGGCCGAGCCGGCGCTCGCAGCCTATCGGCAGGCGATCGAGCTGGACGGCCGCAACAAGCGCGCGGCCGACGGGCTGACCGCGTTGATGAATGCTGCCGCGATCGCGCCCGCGATCCGGCGCGAGGCGGCGCTGCTGATCGAGCCGCTGCGCCGATCGGAGCAGGACCTGGCCAGCCTCGCGACGGTGCTCAGAGTGCGCCTGGCCACTGCCGATCAGCGGGCCGAACGACGCGCACTGGTGGCAGAGACCGCGCTGTTGATGGCGCAGGACCTCGACGATAGCGACGGCGCGCTGCAGCTGCTGTTCGATCAGCTGGCGAGCGATCCCGAGGACACCAAGTCCGAGCAGCTGGCCGAGAGCATTGCCATCGCCACCGGAACGCTCGATCGACTGCTCGCCCAGATGCTGCAGATCGTCGACGCTGGCGGTGCGCCGGCTGAAGCCTACGGCCGACGCGTCGCGGCGCTGGCGGTCGAGCGCGGCCAGCTGGCCGTGGCGCGCGCCGCGATCGAGAAGCTGATCGCGCTGCAGCCGGCCAACGCCGGGCTGTACGCCGAGCTGGTCGCCACTGCACGCCAGGAGAACAACGCGGTGGCGCTCGGCGGTGCCCTGGTTGCACTGGCCAAGGTGGCGACACCGGAGCAGGCGCGGGCGGCGCTCGAAGAGGCGGCCGAAGTCCTCGTCAACGCCGACGAGTACGAGCGCGCGATCGAGGCGTTGCGCCAGCACCTGGTGCAGTTTGGATTTGAACTGTCGGTTGCAGATCGACTGGCCACCTTGCTTGCCGGCCAAGGACGACACAGCGAGATTGGCGGCCTGTGGCACGAGGCGCTGGGCATCGCGGCACCGCAGCAGGTGGCCGAGATCGCGCTGCGGTTGGGCGCGGTGCAACTCGGTCCGCTGGAGAACCCGCCGGCCGCGGTCAAGAACTTCGCGCTCTGCGTCGAGCGCTCGATCGACGAGGACCTGACCCGGCGTGCAGTCGCCATGCTGGATGGCGTCGCCCGCGGCGAGTCGTCGGCGCGGGACGTGGCACGGGTCGCGCTCGCCGAACACTATCGGCGCACCAGCAACGCCCGGCCGCTGATCGAGATCCTGGAACACATGGTCGAGGCGACCGCCGGCGTCGTCGAGCGCGCTGCGCTGCTCGACGAGGTGGCGGTGTTGCGCGTCAAGCTGGAAGAACCCACGCTGGCCTTTGCCGCCGCCGCGCGCGCATTTCGTGCCGCGCCCAGCGAGAACCGGCTGGTCCAGCTGCGCGCGCTGTCCGAGCAGGCGGCAAGCGAGGAGGCGTACATCGCGCTGCTCGACGAGATCGCCGAGGAGACGCGCGATCCAGCCACCGCGGTCGTGCTGCTGCACGAGGCGGCGCAGGTCGCGGCCGGCAAGCTCAACGACCGGACTGCACGCGTGCGGCTGCTGCAAAAGGTGCTGGCCGTGGCGCCAGGCGACCAGACGGCGCTGGCGGCACTGGAGGAGGTGCACCGCGAAGCGGCCGAGACCGGCGAACTGGTCGCTGTGCTCAAGCGCAAGGCCGTCGCGACCGCCGACAAGGAGGAGAGGTTTGCGATCCGGATGCAGATCTCCAAGCTCCTGATCGACGACGGGGATCTGCAACAGGCGGTCGGCGTGCTGCGCGATCTGTACTCCGATCATCAGGACCGGCCCGAGGTGCTGGCGGCGCTCGACGTCGCTTTCACCCGCATGGGTGACCACGCCGGTCTGGCGATCGTGCTCGACCGACGCATCCACAACGAGCCAGATCTGGCGGCGCGCGGCGTGCTGGCGACGCGGCTCGGCCGTACCCACCTGGCGACCGGCCAGCTGCGCGAGGCGCTGGATGCGCTGTGGGCGGCGGCGGCTGATGCTCCGCGCGACCCGGCGCTGGCCGCGGCGCTCGGCGAGTTGCTGCAACGCGCCAAAGAGTCCGGCACGCCGGCACCGGCCGAGGTGGCCGATGTGCTGGAGACAGTGTTGCGCGCGGTCGGTTCGCTCGAAGATCTGCCGCCGGTGCTCGAGGTCAAGCTCGAGGCGGCGACCGACCCGGTGGTGCGGCAGAAGCTGCTGCTCGAGGTCGCCCACGTCCAGGAGACCGTGCTCGGGCAGGCGCCGCTTGCCTTTATGACCGCGTGCCGCGCCCTGCGCGAGGCGCCGGGCGAGGCCGAAGCGCTCGACCGGCTGGGCCGGATCGCGCGCCGCAGTCGCTCCGAGGAAGAGCTGGTCGACGTGCTCGAGGAAACCCTCGACGACGTCGAGGATCCGATCGTGCAGGCGCGACTGCACGCGCGGGTGGCCGAGTTGCAGGAGCTGACCAACCAGGCGCCGGCACGTATTCTCGTGCACCTGGAAAAAGCGCATCAGCTGTTCCCGGACGACCAGGCGGTCTCCGAGGCGCTGGTGCGCATCGGCCGCGGCAAGGCGGTGAGCGCCGCGCTGGCGAGCGCCATGGCGAGGGTGGCAGCGGCGGCCGCGCTGGCTGGCGAGAGCGACAAGGCGCGCGAGTTGTGGCTGGAAGCGGCCGAGATGCACGAGGAGCAGGGCAATGTCGAGGGCGCGCTGGCCAATCTGCAGGCGCTGGTCGATTTCGATGGCCGTTACCTGCCCGCGCTGCGCTCGCTCGACCGGATGTACGAACGGCTGGGGCGCCACTTCGAACTGGTGCGGGTGTTGGAGCAGGAGATCGAACTGGCCGAGACCGTGCAGCTGCGCGGCGAATTGATGCTGCGCCTGGCCGAGCACAAGCGGGTGGCATTGCTCGACCCGGTTGGCGCCAGCGCGGTGGTCGAGAAAGTGGCACTCGAGATCCCGGGCGCGGTCGGTCTGGTGGCCGCGCTCGAGCGCGTGGCCGCCGACCTGGCCGCAGTGGCTGGACCCGAGGCGGGCGAGGCGCGCGCGCGCGTCGCCGGGATGCTGGCGCCGCGCTACGAGGCGAGCGGCGACGCGTCCAAGCTGGTCGAGATCCTGGAGGCGCGGCTGGCCGGCATGACCGAGGTCGGCGAGCGGCGCGGCGTGCTGCTGCGGGTGGCCAAGTTGCGCGGCTCTCTGGGCCAACCTGAACAGGCGTTTTCGGCGCTGTCGCGCGCGCTCAAGGAGTCGCCGAGCAACGACGTGCTGCGCAACAGCGTCGAGCAGGCGGCAGCCGAGTCGGGCGAGGTCGAAAGCCTGGTCGGCCTGTACGAGGACATCGCGGACAGCGGAACCGAGCCCGAGCTGGCGCTCGACTACCGGCGCCGCATCGCCACGCTGTGCCGCGGGCCGCTCGGCGACCCGCTGCGCGCGCTGGGGCACTACGACCAGATATTGCGGCTGCTGGGCGCACCCGAGGAGGACGACGAGGGTCGTCGCATGGTCAGGCTGCAAGTGGTCGAAGCGATGGCCGAGATCTCGCGCGCGGCCGAGGCATGGGGGCCGCTGGCCGCGGCGCTCACCCGCAAGGCCCAGCTCGATCCCGACGCCACTCGCCGGCGCGCGGCAGTGCTGGAGCTATCGCGGCTCAATCTTGGCCCGCTCGGAGACATCGCCACGGCGCACGCGATGGCGCGCAGCCTGATCGCCAACAACCCGGAGGATATCGAGGCGATCGACCTGGCGTTGCAGACCAGCGAGCAACAGGGGCGCTTCGACGAGCTGGCCGAGTTGCTGGCGCAGCGGGTCGAGCTGACCGAGCAAGCGCCGCAGCGGCTGGCGCTGCGCTTCCGGCTCGGCCGGCTGCTCGACGAGACGCTGGATCGGCCCGAGCTGGCGATGGAGCACTTCAACGGCATCCTCGAAGCCGACCCAGCGCACGTCGAGACGCGCACTTACCTCGAGGAGCGACTCAGTCGGCCGCGCTCGGATCGCGTGGCCTCGGTCGACACGCTCGAGGCGGCCTACGCCAAGACCGGCGACTGGAAGAAGGCGATCAGCGTCATCGAGGGTCAGGTGCAGGAGGCTGAGCGCCGCGGCGACATGACGACGGCGCGCCAGCTGCTGCTGCGCATTGCCGACATTTACACCGGGCGCATGGGGGCACCCGAGCTGGCATTCGTCACGCTGACTCGCGCCGTCAAGGCCGAGCGCGGCGAAGAGGTCCTGCGCTCGCGATTGCACGAGCTGGCGCTACAGCTGGAGACGCTGGACAACCTGGCCGAGCTGTACGAGAGCACGGCCGAGGCCGCGCTGGGCGCGGGCCGCGAAGACGTCAGCGCCGAGTTGCTCGAGGCGGCCGCCGGCATCTACGCCTTCGATCTGAAGAACCCGGACCAGGGGCTGGCGATCTACGAGCAGGTGCTGGCCAAGTATCCGGGCCGCATCTCGGCGCTCTCGGGTCTGGACCGGATCTACGAACGGACCGGCCAGTCGCAAAAACTCGAGCAGGTGCTCCGCAAGCGGCTGGCGCTGAGCGAGGACGACAGCGAGCGGGTCGATCTGTACTTCCGGCTCGGCGTCTGCCTGGCCGACCACCTGGCGCAGCCGGCCGAGGCCATGGCCGCGCTCGAGCGCGTGCTTGCGATCGATCCCAAACACCTGGAGGCGCGGCGCACACTGGCTGACCTGTATGTCGACGCCAACGAAGACCTCAAGCTGCGCGGCGTGCTCGAGTCGCTGCTCGCCGATGCCGAGGTGGCCGGCGAGGTCGCCGAGATGCAGCGGTTGCGCACCGTGCTGGCGCGTCTGCTCGGCGCGCGACTGCGCGACAACGAGGCCGCGGCGATGCACTGGGAGGCGGTGCTGCGCGTCGACGCCGCCAACGCCGAGGCGCCGCGGGCGCTCGAGGATCTGTACGCCAAGCTGGAGCGCTACCAGTCTCTCAAGGAACTGCTCGAGAAGCAGATCGCGTCGACGGTCGACCCGTCCCGGCAGGCGCAGCTGTCGTCCAAGCTGGGCATGCTGCTGGCCGAGCACCTCGACGATCCCGACACCGCGATCGCCAAGTTCGAGAAGGTGCTCAACAACGACCCGCGCAACCGCGATGCGCTGGATTCGCTGCGCCGCATCTATGGCGGTATGGGTCGGCACGAGGACCTGGTCGGCGTGCTGCGCCGTCTGCTGCGGCTGCAAACCGATGCCGCCGGCGTCAAGAAGGTGCGCTTCGAGCTGGCCGAGGTGCTCGGCGGGCCGCTCAACCGGCGCGCCGACGCGATCGAGGCGGGCCGCCGCGTGCTCGACGTCGAGCCGCACAGCGAGGAGGAGTTGCAGCGGCTGGAGTCCATCTTCCGCTCGTGCGAGGCCTGGGAGGAGTGCGCCCAGACGCTGGACCGGCGCGTCGACCTGGCAGCCGAACCGGGCAAGCGCATCCCGATCCTGTACGAGATCGCGGCGCTTTGGGAGGGGCCAATCGGCCGCCGCGAGGCCGCGGCACGGGCCTACGAACGCATCCTGTCGATCGAGCCGGGCGACCCGGTGGCCTACCGCGCGCTGAGCGACCTGTACGTCAGCGCCAACGAGTGGCGCAAGCTGGTGGCGCTGAAGGAATCGCGGCTGCCGACGGTCGACGCCAGGGGCGAGCGGCTGCAGATGCTGCGCGAGATCTGCGAAGTCTACGAGGTCAAGCTGGCGCAGAAGGACCTGGCCTTTCTGGCCGCCTGCCGCGCCTTCCGGGAGGACGTGCTCGATCGCGAATGCGGCCGGCTGATGGAGCGGCTGGCGATCGAGACCGACAGCATCGAGGAACTGCTCGACGTCTACGACGACGAGGTGCAGCGCGTCGGTGACGAACGGCGAGCGATCGAGATCCACCTGCGCATGGCCGCGCTGTGTGCGCAAAACCTCAAGGACCCGGCCGCGGCCGAGGGGCACCTCAACCGGGTGTTCGAGTACGACGCCAAGAACCACGACGCACTCGATCAGCTTTTCGGCCTGTTCGAGACGCAGGGCCGTTTCGAGGATGCGGTGGCGGCGCTGGAGCGCAAGGCCGACAGCGCAGCCGACCTGGATGGCAAGAAGTCGATCCTGTTCCAGATCTGCAACCTGTACGAAGAGCGGCTCAACCGGCGCGAGGACGCGGTCGAGGGATTCCGCCGCGTGCTCGAGCTGGACGGTACCGACCGCCGCGCCATCAACAACCTGGCGCGCCTGTACGAGGCGCTGGGTCGCTGGCAGGCGCTGGTTGGCATCCTGCAGCGTGCGGTCGAGGTCGAGGAGGACCTCGGCGAGCAGGTCAACACCCGCTTCCGCATCGCCGGCATCTGGGAGACCGAGCTCAACAACGCCGAGCAGGCAATCGCGGTCTACCGCGCCATCCTGGAGATCGATCCGACCCACAGCCCGTCGCTCAAGGCGCTCGAGCGCATCTACACCCAGCTCGATCGCATGTCCGAGCTGCTCGGCGTCTACGAGAAGCAGGTCGCACTGGCCACCAGCATCGACGAGCAGGTCCGGCTGCTGGCCAAGATCGCCAGCATCTGGGAGGAGCGCTTCGAGAACGGCGAGCAGGCGGTGGCGGCGACCGAGCGCGTGCTGTTGATCTCACCCATCAACGAGGCGGCGATCAAGAACCTGGAGCGGCTGTTCAAGCAGACCGCCAACTGGCAGCGCCTGATCGACGTCATGCGCCAGCACATCGAGCTGACGCGCGAACCGCAGGAGATCGTCACCCTCTACCTCGAGGTTGGCGACATTTACTATCGCGAGGCCAATCGCGCCGACAAGGCCGAGGAGATGTACCTGGCTGCGATGGACCACGACCCGCGGTCGCGGCGCGGCATCCATTCGCTGGGTCAACTGTACGAACGTTCGGGCAACTGGTTCAACGCCCTCGAGAAGCTTGCCGTCGAGGCCGACCTGCTGGGCGCTGAGCCCGAGGCGGTCGACATCCATTACCGCATGGGCAAGATCAACGAGGACATGCTGCTCGACACGCAGAGCGCGCGCACCAGCTACGAGCGTGCGCTCGACCTCGACCCCGGCTACCTGCCCGCGGTCAAGGCGCTCAAGGAGATCCACTACGCTGCCAAGGAGTACGAGTCCTACCTCAAGTACCTGATTCGCGAGGCCGAGCACGTCGAGGACAGCGAGGAGAAGACCGAGCTGTTCACGACGGCCGCGCGCTTTTTGCAAGAGCGCAATGGCGACCTCGACGCGGCATCGCAGTACTACAACGACGCGCTGCGCTTCACGCCCGACCACATGCCAGCCGCGGTGCCGCTGGCCGACATCGAGTTCCGGCGCGAGAGCTGGCAGCGCGCGCACGAGCTGATCGAGATCATCGTCGGCAAGCTCGACGTTGCGACCGACACCGCCGAACTGGTGCGGCAGCACTACCGCCTGGGCTACGTCAACCAGAAGCTGGACAAGCAGGCCGAGTCGCTGCGCTCCTTTCAGCGCGCCTTCGACCTTGACTCGACCTACCTGCCGGCGCTGGAGGCGTACGGCCAAGCGCTGGTGCAGGCGCAGCGTTTCGATGACGCGCGCAAGGTCTACACGACGCTGCTGATGCACCACAAGGACAACCTCACCGACGCCGAAGTGGTCGACTACTTCTGGCAGCTGGGCGAGATCAACCGCCAGCTCAACCAGGCCGACGCAGCGCTGCGCAACCTGGAAAAGGCGCTCGAGCGCGATCCGTCGCATGCGCCCAGCCTGCGCCTGCTGGGCGATCTTCAGGAGGGGCTGGAGGCCTTCGAGGAAGCGTACGAAGCGTTTGCCCGGCTGGCCGGTCTGCTTTCCGGCGACGAGCGCTCGCAGCTGCTGATGCATATCGGCAAGCTGGCGCAGACCAAGCTCAACGACCCGTACCGCGCGATCGACGCCTTCGAGGACGCCAATCGCACCAGGCGCGGCGACAAGGCCGTGCTCGAGGCGATGTACGAGCTGTACCGCGAGACGCGTCAGATCCCGCGTGCCACCGAGGTGCTCGAGGAGTTGCTCAGCATCGAGCCCGACGAGCAGACGCGGGTCCGGTTGAACCACGCGCTGGGCGAGGTCTACCGCGATGAGCTGAAGAACGACATGCGCGCGGTGCAGTACTTCAACGCCGCGCTCGATCTCGACCCGACCTACGTCAAGGCATTCGAGGCGCTCGAGAAACTGCTCACTGCGCGCAAGCAGTGGCAGCTGCTCGAGGAGAACTACCGTGCGATGATCCAGCGCACCCCCAAGGACTCGGGCAAGATCCGCGGTGTGCTCTGGCGAAACCTGGCCGAGTTGTACCGGCGCGTGCTCAAGCAGCCGCTGCTGGCCAGCCAGGCCTACACCGCGCTTTGCCAGCTGGACCCGACCAACGCCGAATACATGGAGCTGCTGGCCGAGCTGCTGGCGCAGATCCCGCAGAAGGTCGACGAGGCGATAGCGACCTACCAGAACCTGGTGCCGATCTCGCCCGAGCCGGCGCGCGCCTACCATGCGCTGCGCCGGCTCTACCTGGCGCGTCAGCTGCACGACCGCGCCTACCTGGCGTGCGCCGCGCTGCGCGCGCTGGGCAAGGCCGAGCAGGAGGAGCAGGAGCTCTACACGCACTACGCAAAGTACGCGCCGCAGAAGGCGACCCGCGCGCTGACCGATCGGTTGTGGGACGCGCTGCTGGTGCACGAGCAGGCCAAGAGCCACCTGGCGACGGTCGCTGCGCTGCTCTACAAGCACGCCGCAACCGAGCTGCTCGAGGACCCGCGCACCTTTGGCCTGGGCAAGAAGGGCGCCTGGGAGCGGCCCGACTCGGGCAAGTACTTCGTCAACCAGCTCAAGTACGCCCACGACGTGCTGGCGACGCCGCCGTTCGAGCTGTTCGAGCGCAAGCGCTCGGACACCGTGCTGACCGTGCTACCGGTGCCGGCGCCAGCGCTGGGTCTGGGCGAGAACAACGAGCTGTTCAAGGAAGTGCCGCCGCGCCACATGTGGTTCGTGGCGGCGCGCATGCTCACCTACACCCGGCCGGCGTTCATGCTGCCGTTCGTGCTCGGGCCGGTCGATTTTCAGGCCGCGTTAGAGGCGGCGCTGCTGTTCGTCGAGCCGCGCTTTCAGGGCAAGGCCGATCCCGAACACATCGCTGCTTTCGCGCGGCGGCTGCAGCGCGTGCGCGAGCCGCTGGGCGAGGCGCTCAAGTCGGTGTTCA
>Ga0315268_10004176_pt1 | contig 15745 bp, 14 predicted proteins | sample C1_top_MG_FD_204535 | JGI IMG/M metagenome (GOLD analysis project Ga0315268, IMG submission 204535) | Sediment microbial communities from Yellowstone Lake, YNP, Wyoming, USA - C1_top | ecosystem: Environmental > Aquatic > Freshwater > Lake > Sediment | place: USA: Wyoming | collected 2017-08-01
AGAACGTGATCTCCAACGCCGAGCGCCGCGCCATCCTGCACGACGAAAAGCTGGTGGTGCCGCGGATCGGCGACATCTACGCCGCCATGCCCGCCATCACCGGCAAGCTGGAGCTGGAATACGAAGGCGAGACCAAGGGCGCGGATTTCGTGGTGCGCGAGCTGATCCGCACCGCCGTGGCCAAGACCTATGACGAGTATTTCCACGGCGCCAACATGCAGCAGATCGTGCAGTGGTTCGATCTGGGCGGGAGCGTGAAGATACAGGACGCGACGCCGGCGGCCGAGGTGCTCAAGGAGCTGAAAGGGATCCAGGGACTGCTGGAGAAATTGAGCGCGGTGGAGGTGAAGCCACGCGACGCGGCCGAGGTGCAGGTGTCGGCGGCGGAGTTCCTGCTGGAGGGCCTGCACGCGCACAAGCGCATCGGGCGCACCGAGGAGCGCGTGTTTACCGCCGGCGAGAAGCAGCCGGGGCGGCCGGAATCCGAAAGGGTGCGCGGCGAGGAGCCGCCGCTGCGCAACAGGAGACCGTTCAACTAGGCTTTAGGCTCTAGGCGCTAGGCTCTAGGTTTCAGACCTGGAGCGGTCCCGCCTAGAGCCTAAGGCCCAAAGCCTAGAGCCTTTTTCATGAAACGCGTTACTTACGGCAAATACGTTCCCGACCCGGCGTCGGAGATGAGCATGGAAGACCTGCTCAATGCGCTCTCCGATTACCTGCTGCAAAGCGGGTTCCAGAACGCTTACGGTTTTTACGATATGCGCGACGCGGAGCAGACCATGGATGAGCTGCGCCGCGCCATCGAGCGGGCGCTGATGAATGGCGAGCTGGTGGACGAGCGGATGCAGGAACTGCTGGAGCAGATGCAGGCCGAGGGCAAACTGGAAGAACTGATCGAGCAGCTCATCGAGCGCATGCAGGAGGAAGGCTACATCTCGGTTGACGAGCCGCCGCAGGAGCGCGCGCAGGATTCGTCCATCGGCGGGCAGGCAGGCCAGTCGCAGGCGCAGGCGAAATTCGAGATCACCGACAAGGGCCTGGACTTCCTCGGCTACCGGACGCTGCGCGACCTGCTGGGGTCGCTGGGCAAATCCAGCTTCGGCCGCCACGACACCCGCGACCTGGCCACCGGCATCGAGACCAGCGGCGCCGCCAAGCCCTACGAGTTCGGCGACACCTTCAACCTGGACATCACCGCCACGCTCAGCAGCGCCATCCAGCGCGAGGGCGCGCAGGTGCCGCTGAATCTGGAGTATTCCGACTTGCAGGTGCACCAGTGCGAGTACCAGTCGTCGTGCGCGACGGTGCTCATGCTGGACTGTTCGCACTCGATGATCCTTTACGGAGAAGACCGCTTCACGCCGGCGAAGAAAGTGGCGATGGCGCTCTCGCACCTGATCCGCACGCAATATCCCGGCGACTCGCTCTCGCTGATCCTGTTCCACGATTCGGCCGAGGAAGTGCCGCTGTCGCAACTGGCGCGGGTGAAGGTGGGTCCGTACTACACCAACACGCGCGAGGGTCTGCGGCTGGCGCAGCGCGTTCTGCAGCGTCAGTGCAAGGACATGAAGCAGATCGTCATGATCACCGACGGCAAGCCCTCGGCGCTGACGCTGGAGGACGGGCGTATCTACAAAAACGCCTTTGGCCTGGACCCGCTGGTGGTGAGCCAGACGCTGGAAGAGGTCTCGAAGTGCAAGCGCGCCGGAGTGATGATCAACACCTTCATGCTGGCGTCCGATTACGGGCTGGTGCAGTTCGTGCAGAAGGTGACGGAAATGTGCCGCGGCAAGGCGTATTTCACCACGCCGTATACCCTGGGGCAGTACCTGCTGATGGATTACATGAGCAGGAAGACCAAGACCATTCATTAGGCGTTAGGCGTTAGGCGTTAGGCTTTGGGCTTTAGCAGGCCGCTTGTTTGTGTCATTCCGAGGGGACGGGACTTGTCCTCCGGGACTTGCAGATTTGTTGGCCTGGTTCCCAGCACTGAAGTGCTGGGCTATTTTCATTCTGCCCCTACGGGGCGTCGCGGGCGAGGGCGCCCGCGGCACATCTTCCACGCGCGAGGGCGGCCTTCGACTGGGCTGAGGAGGCCACACCCCTTGCCGAATCGTCGGCGGCGGAATAATCTCCTGTGATCAATCTGTCGTGTCAGGAGCAATTGATGCCAGAGCCGACATATGATGAACTGAAGGCACGCATCGAAGAACTGGAGAAGCAGGCCGGACGCAAGCGCGGGACGCTGGAATTCCGGGTGAGCGAAAAGGGCGCGGTGAGCGTGTACGGCCTGGGCCGGTTCCCGGTGACGCTCTATTACGAGCAGTGGGCGCGGCTGCTGGAGGTGGCGCCGCAGTTGCGCGAATTCCTCAACGAAAACAAAAGCCGGCTGAAGCTGAAGACGGCGGCCGAGTAGACGTCAGTCTTCCGTCGTCAGCCGCCAGGCGTCTGGGTTGGGGAGCCGGGCGTTAGGTGCTGCCGCACACGCGGCAGCCATCATGGTATAACCCTGTAATGAGTCAGTGCCGCTGGAGGTGGCTAGTGAAACGCACCGTGTTTGGCCTGTTCACAGTGGTTTTCCTGCTGTTCTGTTTCGTACCCTCCCAGGCTCAAACCATCACCATCGGATTCACGGTTTCGCAGACCGGCAGTTTCAAAGTCGACTCGATCGAGCAATACCACGGCTTTGAACTCTGGCGCGACGAAGTCAACGCCAAAGGCGGAATCAAAGTTGGCGGCAAGAGCTACCAGGTCAAGTTCGCCACCTATGACGACGAGTCGAAGACGCCGCGGGTGCAGCAGCTCTACAGCCGGCTGATCCTGAACGACAAGGCCGATTTCCTGTTCAGCCCATACTCCTCGCCGCTGACCGCGACCGCGGCCATTATTACCGAGCAATACGGCAAGATAATGCTGACCACGGGCGCGGCCGACGACAAGACGTACAAGCTCGGCAACAAGTACCTGTTCCAGATGTTCGCTCCGGCGCCGGCGTACCTGGCCTCGGCGCTGGACCTGCTGAAGAGCAAGGACCCGAAAGCCAACGTGGCGTTCGTGTACGCGGACGACGCCTTCTCCACGGCGGTGGTCAATCCCGCCAAGGCGTACGCGCAGAAGCAGGGATTCCCGGTGGTGTTCAGCGAAGCCTACGCGCCCAGCACCACCGACTTCAGCGCCATCCTGGACAAGATGACGGCGTCGAGGGCCACGGTGCTGATGGGCGGCGGCCACTACGCCGACGGCTCGACGCTGGCGCGGCAACTGTTCTCGCGCAAGTCCAACCTGAAAATGATTACGCTGCTGGTGGCGCCCGACAGCCCGCAGTGGGTGGAACTGGGGGATGCCTCCTATGGCGTCAGCGTGCCCTCGCAGTGGGAACCGCAGTTGAGCATCAAGCCGCAGTTCGGGCCGACGGTGGACGAGTTCGAAAAGGCCTACCGCGCCAAGTACAACGCCGATCCCAGCTACGAATCGGCCGGCGGGTATGCCGCGGGGCTGGTCCTGCAACACGCCATCGAGCAGGCGGGGAGTCTGGACTCGGCGAAGGTGGCGGGCATTCTGAACAATATGGACGTGACCACGTTCTACGGACGGACGAAGTTCGCCACCGCGGCCAACGAACATGGCCTGCAGATCGGCCACACGATGGTGGTGGCGCAATGGCAGAAGGATAAGTCCGGGAAGTTGGTCAAGCAGGTGGTGTGGCCGGCGGACGCCAAGAGCGCCAATTTCCTGTACCCGATCAAGTGAGTCTTAACCGCGGTTTTACGCGGATTCACACGGATAAAACGAACGAAGAAGACCATCCGTGAGAATCCGTGTAAATCCGCGGTCAGTACCTGCGAACAGCGGTCAGAGCTTCGCCGCAGTTTTCCTCAGCGGCTAAAGCCGCATAAACGGCGGGTGTGAGCGGCACGGCTGAAGCCGTGCCCTTTCAAAAAGGGCTTTTGGAATCAGTTCTGGAATACGGCTATGTCGGGCGTGCTCGCCTCCATTATTGATGGCGTGCTGGTCGGCGCGGTCTACGGACTGGCGGCCATGGGCCTGAGCCTGATCTGGGGCGTCATGGACGTGATCAACCTCACCCATGGCGCCATGATCGCGCTGGGCATGTTCGGCGTGTACCTGCTGTTCACCAGCCTGCACGTGATGCCCTACCTGCTACTGCTGCCGGTGCTGGCGGGCGGATTCCTGGTGGGGGTGGTGATCTACTGGATCGCGGTGCACCGGGTGCTGGGCCGGTCGCAACTGGCCACGCTGCTCTCCACCTTCGCCGTGAACATGATGGTGATCGGCATCGGCACCACGCTGTGGAGCACCAGCCCGTACAACGTCAATTACAGCATTCCCGGCATCACTATGGGCCGGTACACGTTTACCGGGAATCACATTGCGGCGGCGGTGGCGGCGGTGGTGATCGCCGCCTGCTTGCAGTTGTTCCTCTACCGCACGCGGCTGGGCAAGGCGATCCGGGCCGTCACCGATAATCGCGACGCCGCCGAACTGATGGGCATTTCGGCGGCGGCGGTGCTCACGGTGGCGTTCGGCATCGGCATCGCGCTGGCGGCGGCTTCGGGCGGGCTGGTGGCCACCCTGTTCCCCTTCACCATCCTCTCCGGGGGCGTGTACGAGCTGAAAAGTTTCGTGGTCACGGTGCTGGCGGGCCTGGGCAAGCCGGCAGGCGCGCTGGTGGCGGGCGTGCTGCTGGGGCTGCTGGAAGGCGCCATCACGCCATTCATCGCCGTCAGTTGGATTCCGGCGATCGAGTTCGGCCTGTTCGTGGCGGTGCTGGTGCTGTTTCCGCGCGGGTTGTTCGGGAGGACGGGGTGATCCTGAAACGGCCGTTCTTCTGGATCACCATGGCGGTGACGGCCGCGTTCATGCTGCTGCCGTGGCGCGGCAACAACGTGGAGATGCGGGAAACGCTCATTCTGATAGCGGTGGCGATCATCCTGGCCAGCAACCTGAACCTGATGATCGGCTACACCGGGTACGTGAATTTCGGCAACATCGTGTTTTTTGGCCTGGGCGGCTACGCCGGGCTGTACCTGGTGACGGGGCGCGGCTGGCCGCTGATCGGGGCGGCGCTGGCCGCGGGCGTGGCGGTGAGCATCTTTGCCTTGCTGCTGGGGCTGGCCATTCTCCGGCTACGCGGGGCGTACTTTGCTCTGGCCACGATTGGCGTGCTGGAAGCCGTGAGGGCGTTCGTCTCCAACTTCGAGCCCTGGGGACGTTCGGCGGGGATGTACGTGACCTTTGACGTCTATCAGCCGCTGGGCGGGCCCATGAAGGCGCTGTGGACGACTTACTTCCTGGTGACCGGCGTGATGGGGCTATCGCTGCTGCTGAGCCTGGGCATCAAAACATCCAAGTTCGGACTTGGGCTGTTCGCCATCCGCGAGAATGAAGACGCGGCGGTGGTGCTGGGCGTGAACACGGCGCTGTACAAGGCGATCGTGTACAGCGCATCGGCCTTCCTGCCGGCGGTGGCCGGCGCGCTGATCTTCTTCAAGAACGGGATGATCGAACCCGAGCAGGCATTCGACCTGACGCTCTCGATTGAAGCCATCGTAATGATCATGCTCGGCGGCCAAGGGACGGTGGCCGGCAGCGCGGTGGGCGCGGGTTTGTACGAGCAGTTGCGCGGCTACCTGCTGACCCAGCCGACGCTTTCCAATTTCCACCTGGTGATTGCCGGCGCGCTGCTGCTGATTATTGTGCTGTTCGCGCCGCTGGGGCTGATCGGCTGGACGCACCGCTGGCGGCCGATGCGGAGGATGCTGGAGTGAGTGCGATCCTGCAAGGGCGCGACGTGAGCAAACGCTTTGGCGGGCTGCTGGCCGTGAGCGAGCTTTCGTTTGAAGTCGGGCAGGGCGAGATCCTGGGCCTGATCGGCCCCAACGGCGCCGGCAAGACCACGCTGTTCAACGTGATCAACGGCGTGTACAAGCCCAACACTGGCGAGATCACGCTGGCGGGCCGGAACATCACCGGGTCCCCGCCCAACAAGCTCGCCCACCTGGGCCTGGCGCGCACGCACCAGATTCCGCAGCCGCTGAACGAAATGACGGTGCTGGATAACGTGATCGCCGGGGCGTGCTTCGGCCGCGAGTACCTGCGGCTGCTGCCGGCTGAGAAAGTGGCGCTGGAAACGCTGCAATACGTGGGGCTGGCCGAGCGCAGCCATGTGCTGGCGAAACATCTGACGCTGCCGGGCAAGAAACGGCTGGAAGTGGCGCGCGCGCTGGCCGCCAAACCCAAGCTGCTGCTGCTGGACGAGGTGCTGGCCGGGTTGAATCCCACCGAGGTGGGGCAGATGGTGGAGCTGATCCGTGACATCCGCAAGCAGGGGGTTTCGATCATTATCATCGAGCACCTGATGCACGCGATCATGACGGTTTCCGATCGGGTGATGGTGCTGAATTTCGGAATGAAAATCGCCGAGGGCCGTCCGGATGAGGTGGTGCGCGACCCGGCCGTGGTCGAGGCCTACCTGGGCAGCGCCGATATCGCCGATCAGTTGCGGGAGGGCCAATGAGCGAGATTGCCCTCGAAGTGGACAACCTGGAGTCCGGCTACGGCGAGGTGCAGGTGCTGTGGGGAGTTTCGCTGAAGGTGCGCGCCGGGCAGCTCACCACCATCATCGGCGCCAATGGCGCGGGCAAGACTACCACGCTGCGCACCATCATGGGCTGGCTGAAACCCTGGAGCGGACGCGTCCTGCTCGACGGCGCCGACGTGAGCCGCGTCTCCATGCACGGCAAAGCGCGGCGCGGCGTGGCGCTGGTGCCCGAAGGACGGCAACTGTTCGGCGGCATGACGGTGCAGGAAAACCTCCAGATGGGGGCCTACTCGCCGCGCTCGCGCCGCGAGGTGGAGCGGAACCTGGAGCGCGTGTTCGCCCTCTTTCCGCGCCTCAAAGAGCGCATCGGGCAGCGCGCGGGCACGCTATCGGGCGGCGAGCAGCAGATGCTGGCGGTGGGCCGCGGGCTGATGCAGTCGCCGCAGGTGCTGATGATCGATGAGCTGTCGCTGGGCCTCTCGCCGCTGCTGGCACAGCAGTTGTTCCTCACCCTGAAAAGGCTGAAGCAGGAGGGGCTCACCATCGTGCTGGTGGAGCAGAACGTCCACCTGGCGCTGGCGCTGAGCGACTACACCTACGTTATGGCCGAAGGGCGCATCCGGCTGGAAGGCCCGTCGCAGCAGGTGGCGAATATGCCCGAGGTGCGGGCGGCGTATTTGGGGCTGTGATGCGCCGCAATTTCAGGCGCGAGCCTTCGTGCAACCTTCGTGCCCTTCGTGTGAAATTTTTCTGGAGTTCACACGAAGGACACGAAGTACACACGAAGGCGATGCTCAATGCCCTAAACACTCGGAGGTGGTTCAGCTCTGAGCCTTGTCGGCTGCCTTCACCGCCGCTTCCGCACCCTGGAACCCGATCTTGGAATGAGTACCGTCGCAGAAGGGCTTGTTCACCGAGCCGCCGCAGCGGCACAGGGAAAACGCTGTTTTGCCGGTGAGGTCGTATTCGTTGCCGTCGGCATCCACCAGCTTGACGGCGCCTTCGGGAGCTTCCACACGAAAGGGGCCGTTCCTACGAACAGTAATCTTCACCACTTGTTCACCTCCCAAAGGCGGATCTAGGCTTTAGGCTTTAGGCGTTAGGCTTTGGGCTTTAGGCTCTGGGCTCCAGCAGGTTGTTGAAAAACTCTGAAAAGCAGGTTCCTCGGGGACTAAAGTCCCCTCGGAATGACACCCATAAAGGACTTGTTCGGCGCGGCTGAAGCCGCGCCCCTTCAACAGGAACCTCCAATCGAGTTTTTCAGCAACCTGCCAGAGCCTAAAACCTAAAGCCGGCTCACGCAATGGCGCGCTGCTTTCCCTGCTGGCCGAGGATGTCCTGGTACAAGTCCGCGTACTGGCGGACCATGTGGTCCAGCGAGAACATGCGCTCGGCGTAGGCGCGCACTTCGCGGGGTTGGAAGCGGCCCGCCTCGGGGATGCGGGCGGCCATCTCGTCCACGGAGCGGCAGACAAAGCCGGAGACGCCATCCTTGACGATCTCGGGAACCGATCCGCCGGGCATGGCCAGCACCGGGGTGCCGCAGGCCATGGCCTCGATCATCACCAAGCCGAAGGGCTCGTCCCACTCGATGGGGAACAGCATGGCCAAGGCGTTGCCGAGCAGGTCGTTTTTGGCGGCCAGGCCGGCCTCGCCGATGTAGGTGACTTCCTTGTCGTCAATGTGGGGCTCGATCTCGCGATTGAAATAGTCGCGAAACATGGGCTGCACCTCGCCGGCGATCTTCAGCGGGACGCCGGCTTTTTTGGCGGCAGCGATGGCCAGATGCGTTCCCTTCACCGGAGCGATGCGGCCGATGAACGCCACGTACGGCTGCTTGGTCTCGGTGAGCTGATACTTGCCGAGGTTCAGCCCGTGGTGGACGGTGTGGATGCGCGGCAGGTTTTCGAGATGGCGCTGGAAGTGGCTGATGGTGACGAAATTCACATCCGGATAATACTGGTAGAAGCTGCTCAAGCCATCATCGTGCGGGTGATGGATGGTGTAGACAAACGCGGTGGACAGGAAACGCGAGTGCACCAGGCCGGGCGCATTGTTCAGGTGGATCAGGTCGCAATCCGGAGCAGCGTCCCGGATCGCCCAGGCGGTGTGGTTGATGTCCTTGAGGCTGTCGTAAACCTCGCCCTTGATCGGCCACTCGGAGGCGGGATAGATCCAGCGCCGCTCGACAGGCACGGTGGACTCACCATTGCTGTAAACCACGACCTCATGGCCGAGGGCTTTCAGGCCCAGGGCCAGCTCGCCGATAAACAGCTCTGTCCCTCCGTAATTGGTGGGGGGCACAGGGATAAACGGCGGGGCGATAAGGGCAATACGCATGAAGCCTCTAAGAAATCAGGGTACCGCAGCTATTCGAACGGACGCGGTGGGAGGACGTACTGTTATGAAGATGCCGATAGCGGGCAAAGCGTTGGCGGGCCAGCTCAGCGAGAGAGCGCAGCTGGGAAATCGGCGTCCGGCTCGCCCTGGCGCAATGACCTGGCCTGCTCAAGGGCAGCCTCGAACTGCTGCGCCCGCCGGCGGTTGCTGTGTTCGGCCAGCACGCGCTGCTGGCCGCGCTCTCCGATGCGGCGCAATTCCTGCTCGTCGTAGCCGGTGATGTAGCGGGCGACGTCTTCGCCGCAGGTGGGCAGCAGGATCTCCTGCTGCGGGCGAAAGAAGGTGTCGAGCCCGGCCCAGTTATCGGAGACCAGGCAGGCGCCGCAGGCGGCGGCTTCGAACAGCCGCACCGAGGGCGAATAGCCGGCCAGCACCATGTCGCGCCGGGTCAGGTTCAGCGTCATGCGGGAAGAGGAATAGAACAGGGCGTGCCAGCGCGGGTTCAGGTGAGTGATGCGGCGCACGTTCGCCGGCCAGCGCAGCGTTTCCGGATACTGCGGTCCCGCAAGGATGAACTTACGCACGGGCAGGATTTGCGCCGGATGGCAGAAGAACTCGTCGATCTTCGGCTGACGATCCGGAGCATAGGTGCCCATGTAGCTGAGGTCGCAGGCGAAGCGCTTGTGCGCCGGAAATGTCCGGTACTGCTCGGGATCGAAGGAGCAGTAGAGCGGGAGGGCGAGGCGCGCGCCGAAGCGGTTCTCGATCTCCTTGAGCATGGGGCCGCCGGTGAAGCTGAAGTAGACGTCGAAGCCGGATATCTGCTCCCGCAAAAGATAGGCGGTGCGGCCCTGCTCGCGGAGTTGGCCGACGGTGATGGGCGTGTCGATGTCGTAAAAGGCCTTGCACGGGGCGGGCGAGTCCAGCACCTCGGCGATGGCGGCGATGCCGTCAGGAAAATAGGAGCCGACGAGGGCGACGTCGCAGTGGCGCAGTTCGGCGCGCGCAGCGGGCAGGACCGCGCGCCAGTCCTGGAAAATGCGCGTGTCGCAGAAACCGGGCTGGGGCAGATCGCGGTTGTGCGCGTACCATTCGGTGTCGTGCTCGAAGAAAACGATGCGATGGCCGCGGGCGTGCAGCGCCTTGCACAAGGCGCGGAAGGTGGTGGCGTGCCCGTTACCCCAGGAGGAAGTGATGGAAAGTCCGAAAATCACGATTTTCATAGTAGGCTCCACTTCCCCGCCCTAGCCAAAACCGGGCTAGGACGGGGCACCCTTCAGGCCGCAGGCTCCAGGCTTGGAGTATTGCTGGCGACTTCAGCTTCAACAGCACGCGGGGCGGCCAGTATCTGGTCCACCAGGCGGGCGCGCAGCGAGTAGGTGTGATCGCGCAGGGCGCGCCGGCGCATGGCAGTGCCGACCTCGGCGGCTTCTTCGCGGTTGAGCGCCCGCAACCAGCGCACCACGCCTTCGGCGGAAGAGGCGACCAGAATTTCCGTGCCCAGGGCGAAAAACTCGTCCACGCCGGGCCAGGAGTCGGTGATCAGGCAGGCGCCGGCGCCGGCCGCCTCGAACACGCGCGTAGGCGGCGAAAATCCGATCTGCGCCATGGACTGGCGGTTGATGTTGAGCACCATGCGGGCCGAGCAGTTGACGCGGTTGTGATCGGCGGTGCCGACGTGCCCGATCCAGCGCACGTTGGCGGGCAGCGGCTTCCCGGCCCATCCCTCGCCGCCGAGAATGAACTTCAGCTCCGGATCCAGTTCGGCGGCGCGCAGGAAGAATTCCTCGACGCGCTGCTCGCGGTCGGGCAGGCGATGGCCGACAAACGCCAGGTCGCAGGCCAGCGCCGGGTCGGGCGCAACCGGATGGTGCGTCTGCGGATCAAGCGCGTTGTAGATGGGGTGGCAATTGCGCGCGCCCAGGCGGAGATAGTGCTGCACCACGGGAGGCCCGCCGCCGTAGGTGAAAACCAGGTCGTACTGCGGGATCAGCAGCCGGAAGGGATCGGCGGGATTCTCATCCACGCGGGCCAGGGTTGCCGGCGCGTCCACGTCCCAGAAGGCGACGCGGGTGAGCGGCGAACGCAGGCTGAGCGCCGCCTGCTCCAGGAACGCGTCGTCCGCGCCCACGCCGCTGTGCTTGATGACCAGGCCCGCCGAAGAGGCTTCGGCCAGCATGCGGTCCAGGTCGCGCGGCGTCTGGTAGACCAGCACGCGCGCGTAATCAATGTGGCCGGCGTCGCGATTTTTCTGGCGGTCGTAGATGTCGGGCTCGGCGAAGATTACGTCGTGGCCGAGCGCGCTGAGATTCTTGTAGATGCCGCGGTAGTAGGTGGCGGCGCCGTTCCAGTACGACGAGGTCAGACTGGAACCGAAAACGAAGATTTTCATCTGCCCAGTTCCTCGCAAATCTCAAGCAGTCGCTGCGCGCGATGGGCGCAGGTGTGACGTTCACGCACCGATTGCAGGCCGTTTTCCGCCAACTGGCGGCGCGCGGCGTCGTCTTTCAGCAGACGCTCGATTTCGGCGGCCATGGCCTTGCCGTCGCGCGCGCAGAGGTAATCCTCACCCGGGCGGAACAACCCTTCCGTGTCCTGCCAAGGCGAACACAGCAGCGGAACCCCGCAGGCCAGGGCTTCGAACACGCGAATGGTGGGAATGCCGCTCAGGCCATTGGTGTACTGCCGGCGCGGCACGTGCAGGGCGAGCCGGCTCTCAGCGTACGCCCGGGGGGCGAGCAGGTTGGGGATGTAGCCGCGAAACTCGATGCCGGCCTGCGCCAGTTTCTGCAGCCCGGATTCGGGATAACGGACGCCGTGAACCACCATCTTGCGCCCGCGCAGTTGGCGGGCGGGAGCGATGAGAAATTCTTCCAGCTCGCGGGTGCGCTCTTCGTCGCCCCAGTTGCCGATCCACAGCAGGTCGTTGCGCTTCTGCAGCGGCAGGGGCCGGAAGGCGTCCACGTCGGCGGCTTCGTGGAAGGTCCAGGCGCGAGACATGCCGAAGCCGTCCAGGTAAATGCGCTGGAGGGCTTCACCGAAGGCCAGCACGCCGTCGAACAGATCGAGGCGGAAGCGCAGGATGTCGCGCGCGTTGGTGTAAGCGCGGTGATGGGTGTCGTGCAGCAGGGTGCGGAAGCCGAGCGCCGATTTCAGGGCAAGAATGCTGTTGACCACCGCGGGCTCGTTCCACTCGTGGATGATGACCACGTCGGCATGGCGCAGGCGCTCCACCGCGAACTCGGCGAAGCTGGCATCGGCGTTGTAGAAATGAATATTCAGTTCGGGATAAACGCGGCGGAACTGGTCGATGGCCTCGATGGCGCGCTCACCTTCCTGCCGCACCAGGTTGGAAAGCGACCAGGAGCCCAGTTGCTCGTAGCACTTGACGTTATGTCCCAGGCGGATCAGGGAACGGGCCAGGCCGCGCAGGAAGTGCGCGTTGCCGTGGTTCCAGTCGGAGACCCAGGAATGGGCGAAGTAGTGGATGTTGAGCCTTCCGCTCATACGACGGCCGCTCCAGCCGGCACCAGGGATTCGTACAGGTTCATGTAGTCGTCGATCATGCGCTCGGCGGTGTAGCGCTGGCGCGCGCGGTGGTAAGCGAGATTGGCATAAGTGAGGCGCAGCTCACGGTCGGCGTGCAGCCGCTGGATGGTGTGCGCCAGGTGATCGGCGTCGTTGTAGCGGAAGTAGCAGGCGGTTTCCCCCCAGATTTCGTGGAAAGTGGGAATGTCGTTGGCCACGATGGCGCAGCGGGAGAGGGCGGCTTCCAGCGGCGCCAGACCGAAAGGTTCGTAACGCGAGGTGGCGGCGTACATGGAAGCGCGGCTGTAAAGATGCGCCAGTTGGGTCTCGCTCTGTTGACCGTGGAATTGCATCCCGCGGCGCGCCGGCAAGGCGGGCCGGGCCTCGCGCAGGACTTCGTCGGGATGCTTGCCCGAGCCGGCGATCGAGATCGGCACCTTGTGATCGCAGTGGCTGAGCAGGGTGACCTGCTTGGCGGGGTCCCAGAGACGGCCGACGCAAAGGACGAGGTCGTCCTTGGTGGCGTGGGGATTGAACAGCCCGGGATTGCGGCCGTTGTAAACCACGGCGCCGCGGTTGGGGCGGGTGTAGTAGGCGCTGACGGCGTCCAGCATCCAGCGCGAGGGCGCCACCACCAGGTTGGCGCGCGCCAGCCCGCGGGCGACGGTTTCGCGGTACCAGCGCAACCACCTGGTGGGGCGCGGTTCTTCGCCGTGCACCGCGGCCCACCAGCTCACCACGTCGCTGTGCGCAACTACCAGGCGGGGCGTGTCCACGGCCAGATCGCCATAGCAGTACTGGCTGAAATGCAGGACGTCAGGCCTGGTTTCGCGGACCACCGAAGCCAGGAACTCAGAGGAGGCGGCCAGGTCCTGCTCCGCTTCCTGCATCCACTCCAGGCGGAAGGCGGTGGCGCGGAAGTCGAATCCGCGCAGGCCTTCCATCCACTGTGTCTGCGAGGGAGCGGGGATTTCGCCCAGGCTGACCAGAGTAACGCGCAGGCCGCGGCGCACCAGGCCGGTGACCAACTCCCGCGTGTATGACCAGACGCCGCCAACGGTGTCGGCGGTGACTAGCACGTGCATCTCAGATCCTCAGTGCCGGGGCGGCAGATCTCATGCCGCTCCCGGAAGCTCTTGCAAGGCCGTGCCGGCCAGGCGCTGCGGTTGCGCCGCGGGCACGAACAATTCCTGGTTGCGCTTCCACCAGTCGTAAATCTGCTCCAGGGTCTGGCGCACGCCGAGGCGGGGCTCCCAGCCGGTGTCGCGGCGGATTTTGCCGCAATCCGTGATGTAGACGAGCTGGTCGCCGGGGCGGCGCTCAGCGCTCTGGAAGCGCACCGGCCGGCCGGTAAGATTCTCGATTTCGCGCATCAGTTCCAGCAGCGAGGTGGTGTTGGCGGGACCGCCGCCGATGTTGTAAATCTGACCCGCACTGCGCGCCCGGTGCTCAGCAACGGCTTCGCAGGCGCGCACCAGGTCGGAGACGCTGAGCACGTCGCGCACCTGGCGGCCGTCGCCGTAAAGCACCACCGGCGCGCCGGAAAGCGCGGAATAGAGAAAATGCGCCACCCAGCCCTGGTCTTCGGTGCCGAACTGCCGCGGCCCGGCAATGCACGACATGCGGAACACCACCGCGGGAATGCCGTAAATGCGGGCGTAATCGCGGACGTACTGATCGGCCGCGCCTTTGGAGCAGCCGTAGGGAGAATGGAAATCCAGCGGCTCTGATTCGGCGATGCCGTGGGTATCGGCGTACAGGTAACGCGAGGGCTTGCCGATGACCCGGTGCGAGGCCATTTCGCCGTACACCTTGTTGGTGGAGGTGAACAGCATGAAGGGACGGCGGCCGTGCTTGCGGGCGGCCTCCAGCACATTGAAGGTGCCCTGCAGGTTGACCTCGAAATCCAGGCGCGGGTCGGCCACGCTGGTGGTGACGGCAACCTGGGCGGCGAAGTGATAGATGTCGGTGGCGTAGCGCGCCGCGCGCTCCACCATGGCCGAGTCGCGCACGTCGCCGAGGGTGATGTGCAGGCGGCCGGAGCTGCCAGCCAGTTTCTGCAGCGAGACCAGATTGTTGCGCGCCCCGCTGCGGGAGAGATTGTCGAAAATGTGGATCTTCGCGTCCGTCGTTTCCAACAGCCGTTGGGCCAGGTTCGACCCGATAAAGCCGGCGCCCCCGAAAATCACGACGGAACGGAATTCTAGTTTGCTCATGGCCCTTTTCTTCCCTTACTGACGTTTCGCCCGCGGCCAAAAAGCGCCGTGGACGCACAGGCGCTCAGGCAATCAAGCCGTAGAGCCCGAGCTCCTGGGTGGCCTCGGCGACCCGGTCCTCGGCGGTCTGCTGGCGCAACCACTCGACCAGTTCGCGGATGCCCTCGGCAAAACGCACCCGGGGCTTGTACCCCAGGACGCGCGCGGCGGCCGAGATGTCGGCAAAACAGTGCCGGATATCGCCGGCGCGATACTTGCCCGTGATCTCCGCGGGGATCGCGCTCCCCAGGGCGGCGGCGAGCAGGCGCGCCACCTCAGCGATGGTGACCGGCTCGCCCGAGCCCACATTCAAAGCCATGCCGTTGGCCTGCTCGCGGTCCATGGCGAGCAGGTTGGCTTGCACAATGTCGTGCACGCTGACGAAATCGCGCATCTGCCGGCCGTCTTCAAAGATCAGCGGGGCGCGCCGGTTGAGCAGGCGGGAGGCGAAAATGGCCGCCACGCCGGTGTACGGGTTGGACAGCGCCTGCCGCGGGCCGTAGACATTGAAATAGCGCATGGCCACCACCGGCAGATGGTAGGTGCGGCCGAACAGCAGGGTCATCTCCTCCTGGTCTTTTTTGGAGAGCGCGTAAATGGAGCTGCACTGCAGCGGCTTGTCTTCGCCGGTGGGGAGCGGCGTGAGCACCTGGCCACAGCGCGGGCAGAGGGTGTCCCACTGCTTATCGAGCAACTGCTGCTGGGAGCGCACGGGCGGCGCCACATCGCCGCACTCGGAGCAGCGGTAGCGGCCTTCACCGTAGATGGACATGGACGAGGCCACGATCAGCTTGTCGAGCTTGATCCTGGTATCGAGCAGCGCCTGCAGCAGGTTGGCGGTGCCCTGGGTGTTGACGCCGGTGTAGTGCGCGATCTCGTACATGGACTGGCCCACGCCCACGGCAGCAGCCAGGTGGAAGATGACGTCAAGGTCGCGGACGGCGTGGCGCAGCCGGTCGGGATCGCGCATGTCGCCGCGAATCAACTCGACGTCGCCAGCCAGATAGCCGGGCAGACCGGCGGGATGCACCTGCGGTCCCAGGCTGTCGTAAACGCGAACCGT
>Ga0315268_10004177_pt1 | contig 15744 bp, 16 predicted proteins | sample C1_top_MG_FD_204535 | JGI IMG/M metagenome (GOLD analysis project Ga0315268, IMG submission 204535) | Sediment microbial communities from Yellowstone Lake, YNP, Wyoming, USA - C1_top | ecosystem: Environmental > Aquatic > Freshwater > Lake > Sediment | place: USA: Wyoming | collected 2017-08-01
TCGAACGCCTGATCGAGCAGTGGATCACACCCTACGACAAGACGACCTGAGCCAACTTACCCCGCAAGAACTCGGTACTCACGCGTGAGGGGGCACGGGGGCCGATAAGAAGACACCGATACGGCTGAAGTGCCGGGCGACCCTTGGTCCACCGGCAGCAAGGGTTGTTAGAGTAAGCCTGGACGCTTCACTGCAGGAGGTAGTCCTGTGAAAGGAGTCCCAGATGAGGAAAAGAACGCTCCCCTTGTCCCGCGTCTATCGGCTACTCGAGCCCGGCCCGGTGGTGATGGTCACGACGGCCCTGAAGGGGCACGCGAACATCATGACCCTGTCGTGGCACACCATGATGGAATTCGAGCCACCACTCATCGGCTGCGTGATCAGCAACCGGAACCACACCTTCAGCATCCTGAAGGCCACCAAAGAATGCATCATCAACATCCCGACCGTGGAGTTGGCACCCAAGGTCGTGGGGTGCGGTAATACGTCGGGGCGGCGCGTCGACAAGTTCGCGGCATTCGACCTCACGGCCGCGCCGGCCTCCCGCGTCGGGGCACCGCTGATCGCCGAGTGCTATGCGCATGTGGAATGCACGGTGGTGGATACGCGGCTGGTGGCGGAGTACAACTTCTTTGTCCTGGAGGGGGTCAAAGCGTGGATCGACCCGTCGAGGAAGCATCCGCGCACGATCCATCATCTCGGCTCAGGCACATTCATGGTGGCGGGCAAGACGATCACGCTGCCCTCCAAAATGAAATAGCGCGCCCCAATTGCGAGGTATGTGTCCGATGCCGGGCGGAAACCGATCTGGCGGTACGTGGTCCGCACCCGGCTCAGCGTCAGCATGACGTACCCGTGCTGCCGAGATCACCGTTGTCGGCGAAGCTGTAGTGGCCCTCGGCGCCGACGATGACGTGATCGAGGACGGTGACGCCCAGCAGCGCGCACGCCTCGCAGAGGCGCCGGGTAATGGCGTGGTCTTTGTCGCTGGGCGTTACCGAACCGCTAGGGTGTAGTGAATGAGCACAGCAGCGGCGGCCGAACATAAAATGAGCGGCTTTAGAACCTCTCGTGGATGCACGAGCGATGCCGTGAGCGTGCCGACCGACACTTGATGCGAAGCGATGATCCGGTTGCGCTGGTGCAGGACGGCGAGCCAAAACTCCTCCCGATCCCGATCGATGAGAAACTGAAACGCCCTGGCAACGTCAGCGCTCGTGCGCAGGGTGTCGGTAGTGAACACGGGGCCGTCGGCCTCGCGGACGAGGGCGATCCGCCAGCGTGGTGGGTTATGTGGTGTCACTTGTCACTCCTCTCTACCGCCAGGCACCAGAGAGGGTCATCGCGGGTGGTACAAGCACGGGTACCGCCGCGACTACGACGACTAGAGGTTAGCGAAAGCTACGGGCGCCCTCAGGCACGCGCTCAGCGTGCGGAGGGTACCCACCTCACGGCGGCAGGGCCGCCGTCGACCTGCGTCTGCCGTATGCATGGATCCTCACCTCGACTGCCGCGTGTGAACTTCGCGATGTCGCGGCGTCCCTTCTTGGACGGACGGCCGTACGCATGCGCGGGGTGGACGGTTGCAGCACGCACTTCGGCGCGTAGACGCGCACGCTCGGCCTTGCTGGCTTCTGTCTCCTCGTAGAGCGACGCCGCCTCACGGGCCGGCCGGCGCTGAGCGCCGAGGCCGCGCACGACGACGGTCAATTCGTAGGGGCCCTGGCGGATGCTGAGCGTGTCGCCCACGCGCACCTGTTTGGCAGCCTTGACGCGAGCGCCGTTCAGGTGGACCTTGCCGCCGCTCACGGCCTCGGCCGCACGCGAGCGCGTCTTGAAGAAGCGTGCCGCCCAGAGCCACTTGTCTAGGCGGACGCCAGCGCTGTCCTCCGAGGAGGTCACTGCTCCCGCACCCGTTCGATCATCCCGGCGGCGACGAGATCGGCGCAGAGCGCCTGGATCACCGCTAGCGCCGCTCCTGCAGCTTGGAGAGCAGGCGCAGGATCTCGAGGTAGAGCCAGACCAGCGTCACCAAGAGCCCGAAAGCGGCGTACCACTCCATGTACTTCGGGACGCCGCGCTCGGCGCCCTCCTCGATGAAATCGAAGTCGAGGACCAGGTTGAGCGCTGCGATGCCCACGACGAAGAGGCTGAAGACGATACCGAACGTGCCGCTCCCGTGGATGAGCGGGATACCGGCCCCGAAGAAGCTCATGACGAAGCCGATCAGGTACACGAACGCGATCCCGCCCGTGGCCGCAAAGACACCGAGCTTGAAGTTCTCGGTGGCCCGGATCAGGCCCGATCGGTAGGCGAGCAGGAGCGCACCCAGGGTGCCGAACGTGAGAAACACCGCCTGGCTCACGATGCCCGGGTAGGCCGCTTCGAAGGCGACCGAGATCCCGCCGAGTGCGAGACCCTCGAGGGCCGCATAGATCGGCGCGGTGATCGGCGCCCAGGTCTTCTTGAACACCGTAACGAGCGCGGCGACGAGACCACCGATCACGCCGAGCATCGTGTACACGCCGACGCTGGTGTCGTGGGAGGAGCCGAGGTTCCAGGTATAGGTGGCGGCGACGAACAAGAGCAGCAGGCCGAGGGCGGTCTTGTTGACCGTCCCGCCGATCGTCATCACGTCCTCTCCCACGGCGGCGTGGGTGCCGCGGAAAGTGTCCGCTGTGAGGGCGGGATTTCCCGACCGCAGCGCGAGATGTGTGCTCATGTGGTCACCTCCAACGTGCACCATACTCCATAGGTGGACCGGATCCAGGGTGACGGCGAGGCAACGTCATGGTCGACGGTGGCGCGTCATTGCCTCGTTGCCCGCTCGATCATCCCCGCGGCGACGAGATCAGCGCAGAACGCCTCGACGTCGACGATGCCCAGGCCGAGCTCCTGAGCTGCGGCTGTGAGCGAGCCCGCGGGGTGCTGGCCGAGCCACTCCAGGAGGCGCATGTGATCGTCGGTGAGGTCTGGTCCGGCTCAGGGCTGTCTACATGCCGGTGCGCTGGTTCTGGAAAGCGCGGCGTGGTACTCACGGCCGCGTGTTCTCGGCCACCGCACGCATCTGCGACCATGCGACCACCAGTCCGCCGGCAACCGCGGCACGTCGGTTCGCGCCCCGTCGAGAAGGGGCGAACGTCGGATAATCGGGCACCGGACCAGCGCCCTGCCGAGAGGCGCTTCGAGTTGCCTATCAACCCGAGCCGCTAGACCTACTGAAAGGTTCTTGCCGCCATCAACTTGGCGTCCGAAAAGGAGGATGCTTATGACGCAACCGATTCCTTCTCTGCTTGTAGCCATGCTTGTGACGGGCACGGCCTCGGTCGGGGCGGCGGCCGTGATCGTCGTGCCGGCGACATCCAACATTCTTGGCGCCGGACATGGAGCACCTCCGGGAGATGGCACGCTCCCGCCCAGTGTGCACTTCGTGTTCGCGCCCGGTTCGGTGATCGCTATTCAGAGCGCAGCCGGTGCCGTCAGTTGCGGCTCCATATGTCGCGCGGGCAACTACGCCGACGGCGGATCTTACGCGCCTTTCAATGTCGCGAATGGCACCAATATTCTCCCCTCGAATAACGGCCTATCGGGTGTCCAGTTCGCTGGCCGGCAGATGTTTCTAACGGGGGTCTTCCTGAATTCCTCGCTGGGTGAGCCTTCGGGGGCCGGCCCCGCAACGCTGTCCTACACCGATTCTTCCGCCAATGGAGCTTCCTTTTCGCCGCTGCTTGGCCAGATGTTCTTCATTGGCGACGGCCAGAGGCCCGCTGGGCAACAGGCATTTCTCGTGCCTACGAACGCCAACAGGCTCTACCTCGGCTTTGCCGAGGGTACGAACTTCGTTGGCACCCCCGGGGGTTACCTCGACAACACGGGCACCATCACTGTTGACGTCCGCGTTACTGGGGGCGTAGTTGCCGAACAGTGCGACAACTGCGTCGACGACGATGGCGACGATCGCGTCGACCGGGAAGATCCCGACTGCTTGACGCCTGCTAATGGCGGCAATCAGGGGATCGGCGATGCCACGCGCGGGAAGGTGCTCACCGGGTGCGAGAAAGCCATCCAGAGGGCCGGCCAGAGCTTTGTCCTCGCCAAGGTGAAGCGCATGCAGAAGTGCCTCGATATCGCCTCGACCTGCGTGCAGCTCAAGCCCGACGACGGGGCGTGTCGGGCGAAGGCAATCGTGGGATGCGGGAAGGGGCTCGCGGGGATCGGAGCGGACGCACTGAAGCTGGAGGCCGCGATCCTGAAGGCGTGCGACGCGGACGGTCAGGGCCTTCCCGACCTGCTCGATCTGAAGGGGATCGGCTTTGCGGCTGAACAGGCGTCGTGCGCCGCCGAGGGCACGGCGAGCCTCGGCACCGTGGCCAGCGTCGCCGGGTGTATCCGCGCGCAGCATAGCTGTCGCGCAGAGCACCTGGTCGCGATCGCTGCACCGCGGGCGGGCGAGCTCTTGGCGTTCGCCGGCCGCCAGCCGGGAGCCGAGTTCCCGTGCCTCGGTGATGTTGCCGGAGCGATCAGCGGGAACAGTGGGGTCACGCCGGCTCCGAAGGCAAAGGCCCTCTTCAAGTGTGGGAAGACGATCGAGAAGGTAGCGGTCGATCTCACGAAGGCAAGAGCCAAGTCGGCGCAGAGCTGCATCCTCGCCGGCATGACCTGCCTCCAGGTGAAAAGCGACGACCTGCTGTGCCTGCCGAAGGCCAGCATCAAGTGCGGGAAGCTTCTCGACAAGCTGAACGACCCTGCGAACGGAACGCTCGCGAAGCTCGGCGAGAAGCTCGTCAACGTGTGCAGCGATCCCGAGCTGAGCCCCGTGGACATAGGCGACCCGACCGGCCTCGGCTTCTACGAGCAGATGCTCCGCTGCGGAGAGCTAGGTTTCGGATCTCCGGGTGTGGACGGCCTCGTGGAATGCCTCAACGCACAGCTCCTCTGCAACGCAGGCCGGATCGCGGAGCGCGAGGTGCCGCGCGTGCGTGAGCTCGCGACGCTCCTCGGCGTCGAGATCCCCGGCATTTGATAAGGCACCAGGCGCAGGCAGTGGAGCCGGCCGGCATCGATCCTTAATGGCACGCTACGATGACGGCGAGTGGCAGAGTAGCTGCTAACCCGCCGCTCCAGGAGGCGCATGTGGCTGTCGGTGAGTTCTGTTTCCGGCTCGGAGATGTCCACGCGCTGGGGCGATAGCGCAGGGTAGGTCAACTCGGCAAGGCGCCCCAGCGTACGGTGCTCCGTTGCGACGTGTGAGGTGGTCGCCCTCGGGTTTTCCGAACCCTGGGTCGGCAATCGCGAAGTGCTTGATTCCCGAAGCTGACCGGACAACGGTGACTCACAGGGCGCAACATCCCCGTGGGTCGCCTGTTCACCTCGCGCGGAGGTTCTGCGAATGCGCAAGATGCTGATCGCTCTTGGACTCGTTGCGGCCGCGACGTTGGCGACGCCCCACCAGGCCTCGGCGCAGGTGGGGATTTCGATCGGTCTCCCGGGCTTCGGACTCTTCATCGGTGCGCCAGCGCCCGTCTACTACGGCCCCACCTACTACGGCCCCTCGTACTACCGCCCGGCGTACTACGGACCCGCCTATTACGGTGGCGGCTACTATCGCCGCGCGTTCTATGGCCGTCCGTTCTCTGGACGCGGGTTCCACGGACGGGGCGGCCGTGGCGGGCATCGCGGCCGCTGGTAGGCCGCCGCCGCACGAGGGCAGAGCAGCGACACAGAGATTGAGGAGTCCGGTAAGGTGACGCGTTCCCACAACGGTTGCCTTCCGTCGATGTAACCCTGGACTCGACTTCTGACCCTCGATAGCTTGATCGGAGATCGACAGCCAACGCCCCAGCGGCGACGTACTCCGTACCGCACCATCCGCGACCTCGCGGGCCATCTCGCGACAGTCGGTCGTGCTCTGGTCTCCTGGTAAGGCCTTCCCGCGGCGCCCCTCGACACCCGCGGGCAAGAGTGCTGCAGTGTGCGCCGTATGGTGTTCGTCGCGTTCGCGCTCAGCCTCCTGGTGGCGGTTCTGGGTGCCGTCGGCATCGTCGTGCCCGCGTCTCTCCTCACCATCGCCCGGCCGTTCCTGACCCCCGCGGGTCTCTATGCCGCAGCCCTCATTCGCCTCGTCCTGGGGACGACGCTCTTCGTGGCCGCGCCCACCTCGCGTGCCCCCAAGACCCTCCGCATCCTCAGCGTCGTGATCATCGTCGCCGGTCTGATCACGCCTCTCATCGGGGTCGAGCGCACCCGCGCGATCGTCGAGTGGTGGGCGGGTCAGGGGGCCGCGTTCCTGCGCGTCTGGGCGGGCGTCGCCCTCGCGTTCGGCCTGTCTCTGGCCTACGCCGTTGCCGCGTGGAAACCGCGGTCGGACCGCCTGCAAGAGTGACCCCGACGGCAATCTGAGCAAGCCGCCTGGCGTCCGTTCGCCGGACCAGCGCCTCTACCGAGTCGGAGGCGATCCAGCGCTCGACTACTACACGGCAGGATTTCGTGGCCAGCAAGTAGCTCAGTTGATTGCCAATCGAGTGTATTCGGGCAGGATTCGATCCTGCGTAAGATTGCTGAGGCGCGGCCGTCATCATAGAACGGTGCCCATCGTGCGAAGTCGCCAGACCCGAGGTGAGATCCTCACCACTCTCGGGGTCGCTGCCGCATTCAGCATTCTGACGGGATGTGGGGACGGCGGGGGCGACGAACGCCACCGGGTTCCGTCCGTCACGACAACACCGCAGGCATCGCCTTCGCCTAGTCCGACATCGACAGCGACACCCGCCGGTTCCGCTCCGCTCGCGTGGGCCGCCGGCGGCCTTCACTTGCTCCGGTCCGAGGACGGCGGCCTCACGTGGTCCGTCGCGATGAACGCGCAGGTTAATGCCGTTGACTTCGTGGATCGCACTGTTGGGTGGGTCGCTGGCGCTACCACTGAAGGGGGGCATCTCTTCCACACGACGAACGAAGGTCGGAGCTGGACTGACGAGGCAGACACCATCGCCGAGTCAACACCGCTCTTCTTCGATGTAGAGGCGCTCGACCGTGAGCGGGCTGTAGCGGTGGGAAGCGAAAACGGCTTTCTGCACCCGAGCGACTTCCATCGCGGGCCGCCCGTTATCGTGTTCACCAACAACGCGGGAACAGCGTGGCAACGCTCCACGTTGGTTGGCGTTGATCGCGGCCGTTTCCGAGACAGCGAGCTGGTGAGTGTCTGCCTGACGCCGTCGGGCCACGGCATCGCAACGGGTACTGACTTTACGGCGTCTAGTGGATCTCTTGTGCTTCTGACCCACGACGCTGGCGCAACTTGGACGATCGCCAGCGAGCGCTTTCCGAGCGTGTTGTTCGCGAAGGTCGCCTGTGCGGGAGATCGTGATCTGTGGATCGCAGGAGGCAGTGGCACGCTCGTCCATTCCCCTGATGCGGGCGCGAGTTGGCGCGACGACACTGCGCTCCTGCCCCGCGACATCTGGCCGGCCGCCATCACGTTCCAAGACCCCTTGGACGGCTGGCTCGTCGCGGATCGCCTCGTCGGGGATAGTCTCGTCACGCTCCACACCACGGATGGGGGACAGCATTGGACTGAATACGAGATCACGGGAACGACGGGACTTATAGAACTCACCGTCGGCGTGGACTTCGACGGTCCCAATGGTGTGATTGTCTTGCAAGATCTTCACCCTATGAGCATCGGACGTTCGAGTTTTGGCGTGACGTTTGCGACGCGGGACGGAGGCGAGACCTGGATGGAGACGGTGCTGCCCGAAGGGATCAACGCGATCTGGGATGTGTCCCTGATCCGATGAGCGAGACCAGACGGAGGACGACTGAGGGTCGTCGGGGGGCGGTGAACTCTCCGGCTTCTCTCCGGGTTCAGCTACCGACAGCTCCCCGAACGCACAATGAGCGCATCCGGGGCGCTGTTGTAGTTGTCGGTAGTTACGTGCGGCTTTCTGGGAGGTGTCGCAGCCTGGAGAACGAATACCATTCAAGCGCTCTCCCAACTGAGCTGCGGCGGCGCTGCGTGGCCTTGGTCATCCCCCCTGAGAGCGGTGCTGGGGACGAACACCAGCGCGAGGGCCACCATCAGTCAGCATCGCTCCACCCACTCGTGCCCGCACGGGCAGAGGCGGTGATAGTGATCGCCCTACGCCCGTGAGCATGCGTGGTCGAAGCGGATCATGTTCGGGAGATCAGGCAGTTGTGGGATCCTGGTTGTTGCGGTCCGCAACAACCAGGATCCTGGACGTCCACGCGAGGCGGTGCCTGCGGTCAGGTGAGTTGAACGGGTGCAGCAGGAGAGCCATCGCCGACGTCGTCCTCGGCGCGCCGTGGGAGCATCGCCCACAACGGACACGCGCGAGTCGGGCACGTCACAGCCAGCACCCGTTGCCAGCCGACGCACTCGAGGCAGAAGAGGCGGATCGCCGTCCTCGGGCCCGCCTTGCCTTGCATGGCGCGCACGTAGCTCCGGCGGTAGCTGGCCGGCATCTGGCGGAGGCGCTTCGAGTCGACGCCGGGCGGGAGCATCGCCTCGACCGGAGCAAGCGGTCCCCGCCAGAAGGTCCGGGGCTCGCCAGCCTCGAACAGAGTCAAGCGCAAGGAGTAGAAAACTCGACCCGGAACCGTTCCGGGTTTTCCGGGTCAACCGGGGTCAGAATGGGACATTGCGGGAATCACCGATCCCCTCGTAACTACGTAGAACATCGAACTTTATCAACGATTCCGTGATCTTCGTCGCGACCGCTTTTGTAGCTTCCCAAGCTCCACGTCGCCGGTTCGACCCCGGTCGCCCGCTTTTAACGAAGGCCCCGCGTCGCGGGGCCTTTCCATTCGCGCGGCGCGGGGCCCTCTTTCGCCTTTGAGACGGCACGCGCGTCCGTCCCTCCGCCGCCGCTGCGCGCCCGCGTGCAGATCGGGAAGATAGCGCCGCCACTATAGAGAATGATCGTCGAGCCTCCAGCGAATCAGCGTCTATTTCAGCGACTGCTTCATGACGTATTCTTGTTCTCGAGCCGTCGGCGAATCCCGAAGCTCCAGCAACGCCGCCTCGCCCTCCAGCCGCGACGGTGAAAGGAGCAACGCCATGAGAACGGTCAGGCTCTCAGTCGCCCTGCTGACCGCCGCCCTCGCCGTGGTTCTCTCGCCTGGCGCTCCGCACGCGCAGACCTTCCGCTGGGTCACGTCGTCGCTTCCCGAGAGCACGACGAACGCGGCGTACACTGCGCGCTTGATCACGGCGAACGCGAACGGCGACGTGACGTACTCGGTCGCGCCGAGCATGCCGCTCGGCCTGGCGCTCGACCCGAAGACGGGGATCATCACCGGTAGGCCGGAGTCGGCGAGCAACTACGACGTCACCTTCTCCGCGACCGACGCGTCGGCGACGATCGACCTCGACGTGACGCTGAAGATCAGCGCGTCGGGCGGTGGCGGCAACGAGGGCATCACGTTCGTCACCACCGCGCTTCCCGACGGTCGCGTGGGCGAGATCTACGGCCAGCTCGTCGACGTGCAGAACGGCGTTGGCCCATACGTCTACACCGCAGACAACCTGCCCACGGGGCTCTCGCTCGACGGGCTCACCGGGCAGATCTCGGGCCGGCCGACAGCCCCCGGGACGTACTACGTGGCGCTCTCCTGCACCGACCATGGCGAGGGCGAGAACAAGGTCTTCACAATCGTGCCGCTGCTGGTGCTGCCGGCGACGAGCGACTTCCAGTTCACGACCGCCCTCCTCGACAACGGCGAGGTCGGGACGCCGTACTCGCACACGGTGCACACGATGGGCGCCGCGGGCGCCGTGGTCTACAGCGCGGCGGACCTCGCGCCGGGGCTCGCGATCGACCCCGCCACCGGCGAGATCTCGGGGACGCCCACCACCGCCGGGACCTTCCTGGTCACGATCGGCGCGTCCGACGGCACGGACGCGATCCTGGCGAACTTCTTCCTCTGGATCCTCGCGTCGGCGAGCAGCGACTTCTACTGGGACTTCTTCGGCTTCCCGCTCGCGCTGCAAGGCGTCGAGTACGGCCGCCAGCCTCCCATCACGGTGGCGACGGCCGGGGGCACAAGCGTCACCTACGCCGCGGCCGGTCTGCCGCCCGGCATCGACTACGACGCGCTCACCGGCGAGCTCTCGGGGATCGCGTCGGAGATCGGACCGTACTTCGTCACCTTCAGCGCGACGGACAACCAGGGCGACATCGATCCCGCCAACGACGAGGTCATCGTGCTGATGGCGGACTTTTTCGTCCTGCCGCCGAACGGCGGCAGCACGAACGACCTCCCCTCGAACTTCTGGGTGAACAAGCAGTCGCTCAAGAAGGGCGGCCCCGGCAAGGACGCGTGGAAAGCGACCTACATCTACAACGCCGATCGGCGCACCGGGAACGCGTTCGATCCCGCTGTGCAGTCCTTTCTCGTGACACTGGCCGCTCGCGGGATCGCGCTCGACCCCGGGACCATGACCGTGGGCAGCGCCGGGAAGTTCACCTTTGCCTCGCCGCGGGGCGAGGTTCCAGCGGTGAAGGTGACGATCGATCCTCCCAAGCAGACGGTGGCGGTCTCGACCAAGGGCGACACGATCGACGCGTCGGTGCCGACGGTACTCCGCAACACCATGCTCCTCGGCCCGAAGAGCTATCGGCTCGACGAATACTTCGACGTGCGCGGCAAGTTCCGCACCACCTCAGGGTATCGAAAGATCGCCTTCGTGTGCGACAAGACAAAGGCGACCATCAAGGGGCCGGGCTTGGATGCCGTGAGCTTCGGGCTCCTGCTCGGCGATCCGGGGTTCGCGTACGAGTCGGGCGTGACCGAGCTACGCATGCGCGTGCTGAGCGAGGGGGCGATGGTCCTCGACAAGACCTTCACGACCCTCGTCACCGCGACGCAGAAGGTGGACTCGCGCACGGGCGCCATCATCTTCAAGCTCAAGTCGCTGAAGGACCTGGCGGTGACGAGCCGGCTCAAGAAGTTCTCCTACGACAGCGGCAAGGGGAAGATGACGTTCGCGCTCGCCGGCACCACCCTCGTCCTTCCCGCGGGCGAGGCACACGTGACGATCGAGCTTCAGGTGGGGACGAAGACCTACTTCACGAGCGTGACGCTCTTCGAGGTCGCGCCCGGCTCGTACGCGACGAAGCCGTAGCCCAGAGTCGCGCTTTCTGTGGCGCCTCGGGGGCGACGCAATCGACGCGGCGGACGGTCCGTCAAGAAGGGGCAACGTCGGATATTAGGGCGTAAAGCAGGGCGCGTCGAAAAGGCCGTCATGACGCCTTTGCCGGTGCGGACAGCTCGCGGTCGCGGCGCGCATCGGCCTGCGTCATCGTCATGAGCGCTGCCTCCCCGTGGCGTACAGGGCGACTCCCGAGCGATTTCCCGCGTCGGACGGATCAGTACGGGTGTAGAGTGCCCCCCGGGCCCTTGCGTCGTTCGTGGCATCGCCAGAGGCACTCTCAGCGTGGCACAAACGACCACCGCAGCCCATGGATCAGGCAGGTGTGGGACGCTGGTTGTTGCGGTCCGCAACAGCCAGGATCCTGGACGTCCACGCGAGGCGGTGCCTGCGGTCAAGTGGGTTGAGCGGGCGGAGCAGGGGTACCAGGTGGCGCTCCGGTTGACACGGCTGGCGCTTCGGACGGATAGCGGGCGGTATGATGCTGCGTCGAGAGGTGGCCATGCTTCGGATCTGGCTGGTAGCTGGGATCGTGCTCGCGGCCGCCGGTTGCGGCGACAGTCACGGCGGTGGCGGCGGCGGTGGCGGGACGTCGTTGCGTGCGTACGCCGCGTCGGATGCGTGCCACCACTACACTGACACGGCGAGCTGCGCGGCAGACTTGGCGTGCGCGTGGAGCGCCATCGAGGCGTGCCCCGCGGGCGCCCACTGTCCCGATGGTGTCTGCGGCGAAGCGGACCCGTGTGCCGGGTACGCGGACCGCGCGGGCTGCGAGGCGGCTGGTGGCTGCGCGTGGGCGGAGCTGGGCACCGCGCTCGCGGCGTGCTCCGGCGGGCACAACTGCGGCGGCGGCGCGTGCTACACGCCGGGCAACGGCGGCGACGCGTGCCTGTGCGCGTGCCCGGCCTACTGTCCGGCGGGTGCGGACTGCCCGCCGTGCGCGTGCGACTGCCCGGGCGGCAGTACGGGCGGCGGCGGAACCTGCACGTGCGCGTGTGCGCCGTGCGCGCCGGGCGAGGCGTGCCCGCCGTGCGACTGCACGTGCGACGGCAGCGGCTCGGGCGGTGACGAGTGTGGCGGTACGTGCGTGTGCGGCTGTCTCGCGTGCACGCCTGGTGAGACGTGCCCGCCGTGCGCATGCGACTGCTCGGGGGGCGGCGGAGGCGAGTCGCCACCATCAACGGAGACATGCGCATGCCCGCCGTGCGGGCTGGGCGAGACGTGCCTGCCATGCGACTGCGGCATCACCGACACGTGCAACGAGCACACGGACCTGGCGAGTTGCGCCACGGACACGGCGAATATGTGCATCTGGTACGCGATCGGCATGCCGTGCATGCACGGGGGCGAGTGCATGAGCGGCGTCTGCCAGCGAGCTATGAGTGGTGGCGGCAGCGGAGACGGTGGCTGCTTGTGCGCGTGTCCGGCATGCGCGCCGGGCGAGAGCTGTCTGCCGTGCGACTGCGACTGCTCGGGCGGGATGGGCGGGAGCGGGTGCGCCGTGGCGAGGGGCGGGAGCTCGGGCGGCTCCAGCGGCTCTCCCTAGCGTCAGAGGATCTCGAAGCCGCGCATCTCGTTGAGGAGCGTGGTGTGCCGCATGCCGAGCACACGCTCGGCGCCCGCCTGGTCGAGACCGCAGCCGAGTGGCGCGTGGCGTCCCGCGCGTGATGCTCTGGACGGCGGAGCGGAACGCGACGGCCCAGCGGTTCTTCGAGCGTCTCGGCTTCTGTCGCACGATGATCGAGATGACGCGGGAGGCACCCGCGCCGGGGCCGTGAGCCACCCCGCAGGGTGCTCGTCGAGCCATGCCAGGAGTCACACGGGATCATCCAACATGCCCACGTCGCCTTGATGCGCCCCGGGGTGTGCGGCCCGCACAGGCGCCGGGCCGGACCCGCAACGGGCGGGTGCTGGATCCACGCGAGGGTGCTGCTTGCGGTCAAGCGGGTTCGGCTGCTGGAGCAGAGGCGCGATCACCGACAGTGTTCTCGGTGCGGCGCGGGAGCATTGCCCACAACGGGCATGCTCGGGTCGGACACGTCACAGCTAGCGCCCGCTGCCAGCCGTTGCACTCCAGGCAGAAGAGCCGGATGGCCGTCCGTGGTCCCGCCTTGCCCTGCATGACGCGCACGTAGCTCCGGCGGTAGCGCGCCGGCATCTGGCGCAGCCGCTTTGGGTCCACGCCTTCGGGCAGCAGTGCCTCGATCGGTCCGAGCGGTCCCTGCCAGAAGCTCCGGGACTCGCTACTTTTCGCGTGGGCGCGGCTCAGCTCTTCCCGCGAGAAGGTGCGGTGTCGTCGCGTTTCATGAACGCTTGGCGATTTTTCCGCGCTTTTCGTGCCGAGGTTAGATGGTAGGTGCCAACTGAGTCATTCGCGTGTCTCCTGGGTTGCTGGACTGGTTGCTAGAGTGTGCCCGGCGACATTTCCGGCAGGGTCCGTTGCCCGCTTGGTCGCCAGGCAGGAATCGGGCGTCAGCAACTTGCACACCTTCCGTTCGAGGCCGAGGTTGCGCAGTAGGGATTGAAGGTGTCCGACCATCGACAGGTGCTCACGCACCACGGGCAGGAGCGCCCACTTCGCCTTGTTCACTAGCCACGGTTGTGCCGGCACCCACGCGTCCATGTTGTCGAACACGAGATTCAACTTGACCGTGTCGTCGACCGGCGTCCGTTGCTGCGTCGAGAGCGCGTCCATCCCGCCTAGGTCGGTGGCGAGGTTGGCTCGCCAGGGAGTGAGTACTTTTCCGAGCCTTGTGTGCCCGCCGATTACGCGACCGCCGAGGGTGCGCATGGCGCGCTCGAGGACGCGCAGGCGGCGTCTTCCATCATGCGGCAATCCGTAGCGAACGTGTGACACTCGACGCGGCTTCTCGGCGCCATCCCCGACTCGGTCCGCAACGAACGGGCGCCCCGGTGGACACCCGTTCGGTCGCGGACTCGGACAAAAGGCGGACAGTGGAGCGTGTCGAGCACTGCTGGCAGAAGCTAAGTGCCCGACAGAATTGAGCGCGCCCGGGGTGAATCGAACACCCGACCTACAGATTCGAAGTCTGCCGCTCTATCCAACTGAGCTACGGGCGCGAGCCGCTCTATGTGGCACATCTTCCGTGGGTTCGCCACCAGCGGCGAGATGGCCGCATTGGTGAACTGTCCGCCTGTTGTCCGAGTCGCCGGGCGGGGATGATCGAGCGGGCTCGGATGCGCTGACGCGACGCATTGGTCGTCGACCAGCTTGACGCGACACGATCCTCGTAGTTGGGATGCGCGTTGCCCGGAACCCAATCAGGGAGGAACGCCGATGACGTTCGATCGGTTGGACGTGTCGTTTAGCAGCCAAGGTCTCAACTGTGCGGCGTGGCTCTACTTGCCTGATGGCGTGGAACGGCCGCCGGTGGTGGTGATGGCCCACGGCTTCGCGGGGACACGCACGCTGTGGTTGGCGCAGTACGCGGAGAGGTTCGTGCAGCGCGGTCTGGCCGTGTTGGTCTTCGACTACCGCCACTTCGGCGACAGCGAGGGCCATCCCCGCCAACTGATCAGCGTCCGCAAGCAACTGGCCGACTGGCGGGCGGCCGTGGCTCACGTGCGGGGCGTGCCACGAGTCGACGGACGGCGCATCGCGCTCTGGGGCACGTCCTTCAGCGGCGGCCACGTCATCGTCACTGCGGCTCGCGAACGAGACGTACGGGCCGTGGTGGCGCAGGTGCCCTTCGTAGACGCTCGGGCTTCACTTAGGACCCTCGGCCTGAGGTCAGTGGCTCGCGCACTCGCGGCAGGCCTCCGAGACCTGGGACGCATGTTGGTAGGTCGCTCTCCCTATTACGTCCCCGTGGTCGCGCCACCGGGCAGCTTCGCCGCTCTGAACACACCGGGCTGTTACGAGGCCTTCCAGACCCTGGCTCCACCCGAGCTCTCCTGGCGCAACGAGGTCGCTGCCCGCGTGCTGGTGACGCTATCAAGCTACCGGCCCACGACGTGGGCAGCCACGGTGCGCTGTCCCTTGATGCTGATTCCGGCTCGCTACGACAACCTGATTCCCGTGGCAGCAGTCAAACAGGTTGCCGCCAAGGCCCCGCAGGCCACCCTGCGGGTCGTCGATGCCGCACACTTCGACGTCTACAGCGGCGCGCTCTTCGATGAGATGGTCACCCTCGAGGCCGACTTTCTAAGCGATCACCTGCGGGGCGACCGCACGCCCTCAAGTTAATCATCGCGGGCGGCTGCCACCGGCGGTTCGTTGGCCGTGAACACCGGCGCGAAGCCGCCACCGCCCGTACGGAAGTTCGTCGTCTGACCCCGGTACAGCCGCGCCGCGACCAACTGCACTTGAGCGTCGTACACGTAGTTGCACACGTCGAGCTTGAGCGGAATCTCGGTTGAGGAATTGATGTTGAGGATACGGTCCCCGACGACCGGCTCCTCGGCTTCGTCGGCAAGTCCGTCAGCACGAGGATCATCAGGCGGACATTCTCATTCCGGTGGAAGTCTGATAGGCGCCGCCGAAACGCCTGGGTCAGTAACGGCGTGCAACTGGAGGTCGGATGATGCGACGACGAGAGGCGAGAAGACTCCGCCGC
>Ga0315268_10004178_pt1 | contig 15742 bp, 17 predicted proteins | sample C1_top_MG_FD_204535 | JGI IMG/M metagenome (GOLD analysis project Ga0315268, IMG submission 204535) | Sediment microbial communities from Yellowstone Lake, YNP, Wyoming, USA - C1_top | ecosystem: Environmental > Aquatic > Freshwater > Lake > Sediment | place: USA: Wyoming | collected 2017-08-01
CCCATGCCACTGACGGCACCCGGTTCACCCCCACGCGCGTGGAGAAATCTGCTGCAGATCGGCGAGGTCGACCGCCGGGAGCGGTTCACCCCCACGCGCGTGGAGAAATCGGCCGGCACAGCCGAGCCCTTGGCGCGTGTGCCGGTTCACCCCCACGCGCGTGGAGAAATCGAGGAGTAGAGGATAATGGCGTTGCCCTCTTTCGGTTCACCCCCACGCGCGTGGAGAAATCTTGAACAGCTTCTGCAGAGAAGCCTCGCTCGCCGGTTCACCCCCACGCGCGTGGAGAAATCCCTTCCATATACGGGTTGGCATCTCTGCATCCCCCACATCTGGGAGATGGTCGCTCAGTCAGGAATCTGAATCAACTGTAACCCCTCCATGTCAATGACACGGCGTTTTGTGTCGCCATACGTTCTGATCTTGAATCTTTGCTCTGTGTTGGTTGCCCAGGCCTGCACCACGCCGCCTGTCCTGCAGCCCTTGCAGCACTTGTCCCACAGGCGGTCTCGCACCATTGCCGAGACGTGCCCCATGAACACGTTCGGATAAGGCTCAATCAGCCAGCGAGACAATTCACCCCGCACGGACGCTGGCACTTTTTCCAAGATGATAACCATCATGGTCTGGCTTCTTGTTCCATCGGCGTGGGCGGCGACCAAAGCAACTCGGGCAGTGCAGGATCAGCATCCATGTCGGCGGTCCCCGCCAAGGCTTCCATCTGAATACCCAGCAGCTCGTCAATATCGGGCAGAATCCGTTCCAAAAGCCTCGCCTCTTTGAACTTTTCTCGGCAGGCCATCCTCGCGCGCCGCTCGGCATTTTGTGACGACTCGGCCACGATCTGGAAAGCAACTGGAATAGTCAGCTCGGCCTTGTACAGATCGGCAATGTCATACACGAATGACAGCTGCTTCCCTGTGTGGATAAAGCCCAGTCCAGGCGAATAACCACCCGACACGATACCGGCATGGCACACACCATTCAGAAGCGCGTTAGCTGCCGAAAGCGCGCGATTAACCGGATCGCCCGCGCCCCAGTCTTGGCGATCATACCTCCGGCCTTGCCAGGGCACGTTGTACTGGCAGCTGGCTTCGGCGTAAGCTTCGCGCACCCGCACGCCTTCCAGTCCTCGAATCTGCTCGATGCTCAAGGTCGGGTCGAGGTCCCAGTCGAAACGCTTTTGATACATCCGGCGCACGACATGCATCCGCTGGTGCGGGTCGCTGACCAGCTCAGCTTGCCGGAGCAGGTGAAAGGCTTTGCGCGTTTCGCCCATGCCCTGGGCGTAAAAGTGCATAAACTCTTCGCCGGTCCACAACGTGGAGCAGCCCGCTTCGGCCAGCACCTTGATCGCCGCGTGCGTGATGCTGGTGCCCGGCCCCAGCATCAGCACGCACAGCGAAGCGACCGGGATCAGCGTGCGCCCATCTTTGTTGATGAACTCGATCGCGCTTTCCTTGCGATCCAGAATCGCATGTTCGACGTAGAGATAGCTCAAGCTGTCACGCAGCTTGGGCAGCTCGTGCAGGTCTTGCATGGTATTTCCTCAGACCCCAAGGGTCTCGGAGACCCTTGGGGTCTAGTAGTTTGTCAATCTTCATTTTACCTGTGGCTTTCGGCGCGTACATACGAGAAATCGGCTTTTGTCACTGGTAAAATGATCCTTGACAGACCACTAGCGTAGCTTTTGCGCAACCAGAAGCCGAATCGTTGAATCAGATGCGATTTTGCACAAAGTCAGCCGAAGCGAGTAACATCGTGGGCGGAGGAACTGCCCATGAACACTTCTACTTCGGACTGGCCGACGGCCAATACTCAGCATGGAATGCTGGTCGCGTTTGGTGAATTTCTCAAGCAGCATGGTGTGATGGATCGGTTGATGGGCGTGACGATTCAGCAAAAGACACGCCGATTTGCTCCACAGACCAAACTGGTCGAATTTCTGGCGGGCATCCTGAGTGGTATGGAGTACCTGCAAGATCTGAATGAAGGGCCGCACCCATTGGCGCATGATACGGTTGTCGCCCGTGCATGGGGTCAGCCTGGGTTCGCGCACTACAGCACAGTCAGTCGGACGTTGGACACATGCGACGAACAAACCGTGCAGGACGTTGAGCGAGTGATCGCCGAATTCAGTCGCCCGTTCATCGCCACGGCGGTCCACGAGTTGTTGCGACGGGGCGCGCCCATTGTGTACGATTTCGACTTGACGGGGCAAGCGGTCAGTTCGACCAGTACCACCTATGAAGGGGTTGGCTTTGGCTGGATGGATGACAGCGTCAAGCTGGGTTATCAGATGGCCCGTGTTTGTCTGTCGGCTCAAGATGACACACGTGTCTGGCTGGCCGGCTTTCATCATCCCGGCGATACGATGTCGATGACGTGCTTGAAAGAACTGGTGCGGGCGGCTGAAGCGCAAACCAACGTTCGACCCCGACGACGTACGGAACTGGTCCAGCAGCGGATCGCGTCGCAGGTCGAGGTCATCGCGCGCTGGCAACGCTTGGCGGATCAGCAGCACACCAAACTGAATCGCCGGCACCAGACAGCCCAGGCCCTGATCGGCAAGGTGTATCATGCTCAACAGACCTTGCCAGAGGCCATTTCCCCTGCAAAATCGGCCCGTTTGACGGTCCACATCGAGGGTTGGCAGAAACGTCAAGCTCGGCTGGAAATGCAAATCGCCCAGTGTCAGGAGGTGTGGATCAAACACCGGACTCAATTGGCCGAGCAGGAGCGCATCCTGGCGGATCTGCGAGCGTGGCAAGCTCAACTGGTCGCAGACAATCAGAACAATCCTGACCCGCCCCCCTATGTTGAAGCGCGCATGGATGCTGGGTTCGTCTCGGGTGAGAACCTGACCTGGTTGCTGGAGATGGGGTACTGCCCCAACACCAAGGCGCCGAATGACCGCACGACGACCGCGCTGCGCCAGCAAGTCTCGCCCCAAACCAAGTGGGTCTTCGTCGGCCACAATGCTGAGATGACAGCGTGGGGCGACTATTCCCTGCATGGTTGTCCATTCCCCATGACGGTGGCCCTGGAGCGCTTCAAGGTCGGCCAAGAGTTCAAGTATGCCACTCTCATTCACTATCGAGATGATGGTGTCTTCCCGACCTTGCCCGTCTGGTTTCATCATTACAACGAACGCCAAACCATCGAGGCGGGCAACAAAGAGATGAAAGGCACTTTCCACGTTCAGCATTTGATGAGTCACTCTCTGGCGGGCATTCAAATCCAGGTGCTTTTCACTGGCTTGGCGGCTAACACTGTGCGCTGGTGTACACCTTGGTTGCACCATTGCTCGACCACAACCACGGTCAAATGGGCTCGCACCTTGGAGAGTCCCAAGCACTTGGTGCGCGTCGCTGCCAACACGACGGCGCTGGTCCAGAATACCCACTTTGGGATGGCTCTGCAATTCGCGCCGGAGAGCCCCTTCCCGGGTGTCACCCTGTTCATGCGGGGCGTTCCGGCTTTTCAGCTCGCTCTGGGCTTCAACCAACCGTACAGAATTGAATCCGGATGAACGATTTGCCGTCTGGTTGCGCAAAACTTACGCTAGGCAGGCGCGAGCGAAAGCAATCCGAACCCGTAACCTTTGGCCGCGCCGATTCCACACTCGACAACCTCTTTCAGTCGCCCCGGGTCCTGGGCTTGCAGCACGCCCTCGAACAGCACCGCAAAGTGCGTCGCCACGTGTTCGTCTTTGGCTGGATTCTTGTCGCAGCGCTGCAATCCGCGCGGCGCGGCGATAGTGCTCACGAGTTTCGCTCCGGCATCTTCCATCTTGCGCGTCAGCCAGGAGCGTTGATCCTCTTCCTTGAACAGACCTAACCGGTTGCCATTGCGCTTGACCGTGGGATTGGCCAGCAAGCGAAAGCGATAGACGCGGCCAGGTTGCAGATGCAGGTCAAAGGCTTTGTGCTCCGGCGGGCAGCGCAATACATCAAAATCGTGGAAGGCCAATTGCCAGTTTGGCTCGACGTGCGATTGGACCAGAACCTGTGTCTCCCCTTCGGGCGTGTCCTCGATCCGAAACAGCAGGCGCGGGTCGCCATCGCACGCCATCATCAGGCGTTGGTGGACACGGTAAGGGTTGGATGCCCAGAGCGTGGCGATCCTGCTCTGATTGAGTCGTAAGCGCGCCAGATACATCAGGCCTCCTCCGGCTGCACTGTCACGGTCAGCCGCGCGTCGCGTGTATAGCGCGGGAGAAACGTGCGCCGCGAACGCGAGTCTACTTCGTCACGTCGGCGCACACCCTCGGCTGGCAGGCATTCGATGACGGCGCGCACCTGCGCCGTCGCGCGCTCAGCGTCGGCGCGCCGCCAGGGCCAAGCTGTTAGTGCCACTTCCAGCGACGGGTAGTCGCCCACGCCTTCAAACGGTGGGCAGCTAGGCGGGCAGGACTTGCGCCCCAAAAAGATCGGCCAGTGCGGGCTTTGCACCGCTCCGGCTAATCGGGCGACCAGTTCCGGCTTGCTTTGCACGACTACCAGGAAAGACGCATCGCAGAGGTAGCGACGCCACGAAAGCACTGTGCTGCTTCTGATTTTGCCTTCCAACATGACGCCATCTACCACTGTGTGGTAATCCACCAGGGACGTGCCGGGCTGGTCGCAGCGCACGCCGATGCGGATCTGCTGCGAAAGCTGGCGCAAATCCTCATCGGTGTTCAGGCCCAACGCACAGGCCAGAAAGCCTACGACGCCGGATTTGGTCGGCTCAGGAGCCGTATCGCGCACACTCCAATGTGCACGCTCGCCCCACGATTGCATCGGTCCTTCGAGCCTTAGAAACAGTGTATTGGGCATGGTTATGCCTCCGGAAGTTGCGCTTCAATCCACTTTTGCAAGGCTGGCAACGAAGCCTGCGCCTGAGCATCGGGCAGCACGTAATCTTGCACGGCGGCAAAAGCGCGTTTTCCACCCAAGTCGTAGGTCTTGGACACTCGCTTGATGTATTCGGCCAGCTTGTCCACGGAAGCATCCACCAGCGATTGGTCGCCGCTAGGTCGAGCCGGTTTGAGGAATGCGTTGGCGCAACTCACGGGCAGGTTCTTGGCGCTGACCTCAATCAGCACCAAGTCGGGCAGGTTGTTGGCAGCAAACGAGTTTTGCTTGCCGCTCGGTTGAGCCGTGGCGGCGGCCTCCACAAGCGCCAGCACAGCCCGGCGGGCCACGGCCACATCGCCGCCTAGATTCTTGACCAACTGCTCCCAATGCACGTTGAGGTACTTGTAGTAGGTGGAGCTATTGAACTCGACATCGCCGATCATGCCAGCGCCAGATTCGCCGGAGAGGTCGTCCACAGCGGTGTAATAGTCGAACTCTTGCGTGAGCGCGTTGGTCGAAAGCGCGTGCGCCACCTGCACCGCCGCCTGCACGTTCTCGAACGCTTCGGAGGTGGTCATCCGCCCGAACATGGCAATATCCACCGAGCGGGGCAAGCTGCTTTCGAGCGATTTTTCCAATTCGACTTTAGACCACTTTTTCGGGCCATTCTCGTTATAGAGCGCCAGCAGCTTTTCGGCCATCGGGCGCAATTCGTTCCGAGCGATGAAGATGAGTTGCCTCATCGCGGTTTCGGCCTCACCCTGTTCTGATTCGCCCTCTTCTTCGCCTTCCTCTCTGGCGCGGGCCTTGTGGCCGAGATCAGGCACGCGCTGGACAATGGCTTGAATCACTTCGGCTTCCGCACCCATCGCCTGTAGTTCCTTTTCGATCAGATCAGGCAGCAGCTTGGTGCGAATGCCTAATAGGCCATCCACCTCAAACGCCTCAGCAAACGCCGCTGACCTGCGGATGCTGCGCTTGAGACATTGGCTGGAAATGCGCCCGCGACGATAGCCGCCGAACACGGCGTCTTTGGGCGAGCCAGTGTCATCACGGTTCAAGTTGGAGGGAGCATAGTTTTGTAGCATGTGCATTTGGATCAACATTTCTTCGTCTCCTCAGAATGGGAATGGTGGTGAGATTCTTCGCTCCCTGCCTTTCGGCGGGTTGCTCAGAATGACACCTGCGATTCGGCAAAATACGAGCGCGCCCACTGGCGCTGGATGAACCGGTCGGGGTGAGTCCAGTAGAGCAAGTCGCCTAGCAAGCGCGGCCAGTTGACTCGCACGCGGTTGGACTGCAAAAAGTGAATGGCCTGGCGCAGGCGGAACGGCAACTGCGCTTCGTCGGAATCGAGCAAGATTTCCACACGGCGGTCAAGCCCTTTGGTGTTCTTGCTCTGTTGCGCCTGTCGCAGCGAGTTGCCCAGGTCGCCCTTGCCGGCGCCTTCGGCCATCGGATACAGCGTGGCGGCCAGAAAGTACATTGCTTCCTGGTAGGGCGGCACGCCGGGCGGCAGAACGTGGTAGAACAACCCGATCACGTCACGCGCCCCGGCCAGGGGCTGACCAGCGCTGCGCTTGAAGCGCGCGCGCTCCCCGGCGTCCAGCCGATCCAGCCGCTCAAAGAACGCAGCAACTTTGGAGTCGAGTTCTCGTTCAGTCATTCGATTCCTCCTCTCGTGGTGGGTACTGCTTTTTCTTGTAGCCATTCAATTTGATGGCGCACAGCCGCTCGCCCTCCACGCGCTGGCGGAGATTGGCGGCATCATTGCCCACGGCGTCGGCGGCGCGTTTGAACGCTTCCAACGCCCGGCGGGTCACGGTGTCAGCCCATTGGTAGAGTTCGGCTTCCTGGCGCTCGGCGGGTTGCGAGGCCAACACCAAGATGAAACTTTGGAAGGGAGCGGCCAGCGCGGCCCAATAATCATCCTCCATTTGAACCCTGAGTCGTTTGTGGCGCTCTGCTTTTTGGGATTTGCCGGCAAACTTGGCGCGAAAGACGCCCGCGATGATCCTGCCACAGTCGGTGGCGAACTGGATTGCCACGTTGACCCGCAAGCCTGCTCCTGCGTCACGGAGCAGCGCGGGCGGCACATCAAAGCCAGCGTCTATCCATTCAAAGACTTTGGCTTTATTATCCGTCCGCAGCCCGACACAGCGGAAAGGATACGTCGGCTGATCAAAGTCGAGTTCCAAGTTGGCAATCTGATCCAGCACGGACGGGCGTTTTGTCTTGATCTTGGAATCGTCGGTAGCAGGTGACTGCAAGAACAACCCGGCAAACTCGCGCCACAACGCCCGCCCGACATCCGGACGAATCGGAGTCGGTGGTTTGTCTTCCCGCATCCGATAAGCGGCAAACGGATCGAACCAGAATGCGGCTTCTTTGGGGCGGCTCTCGCCCATTTCAAAGACCATGGTGCGGACACCCCATTCGCCAGTTTGCCCGCAGCGAGTGCAGGCTGTGTCGAGCGGTTCAGGATGCAACCGTACGCGCCGGGCCGGAAAGGTCAGGCTGTGCAGATAACCCACTTCGCGCACCTCGTGGCTCTTTTTCACAACCGGGCGGCGCACCCACCAGGCGTTGTCGCTCTTTTTGGAGGCGACGGTAGGTTGATACTCCGGCGTGACCAGCGACGCGGCCAGGCTTTCAAACAGCGAGTTGCCGCCAGGCAGGACATAGATCGGCGGCACGCCGTTGATGGACGGCTTGAGTCCCCTACCGCCCGACGACGTAAAGGCAGGAATTATGACCAACCCGGCTGCTGCACATGCGGAACAAAAGAACTCGTCATTGGAGCGGCCATGACGGTAGTGCTCGATGGTGGTGCTGCGCGATGTGTCTACGGTCAGGTAAGAGACGCTTTTGGTGTCATCATCTTTGTCCGGTTGCAGCGAAAGGTCGGCGCTTTGCAGAAACGGCGCGTCCTCTGAAAACAAGTCGTATCGCCCGGCGTATTGCTTGCCAAAGTCTCGCACGGCTTTGGCGGGAAACTGGCTGGCGGCCCAGAGCCTTTTCAGGTCGGCGTCCTTTTGCGGGTCGAGCGCGGATTGCAAGATGGCAACCAGCAGCCGGTGAATACCGACCACCACGAGTGGTGACGGTTCGTAGATGCTCCTGAACTCGTGCGCTCGGAGCAAAGTCTGCTCGATGCCCAGGCGCTCCAGGCTGCCATCGAGCCGCTCCAGCGTGATCCAGGATTCAGTCCACAGGTTGAATGTAGGCGCAGGAACAAACGATTTTGGCATACGTTACCCTCCTTCTTTGTCTTTGGCGATCACCAGCCCTAGCTTTGGATCAAGCGTCAGGCACAACGTGCCTTTGGTCAGCGGCAAGACGGCCCTGCCATCCTTCAACTCCAGCGGCAGGCAGCCTTTGAGCAACGCCGATTCGGTGAACAGCCGGGGCAATCGGTCCCGCTCAGCCTTGAGCGCCTGCACGGCCTCGCGATTACTGATGCGCAGGCTGCGGCGCAGCATTTGTAACTGCACGGCGCGCGGCGCGGCGGCGTCGAGGCTCACCGCCTGGCCATGGGGAACGAGACGCACCTTGTTTTCGATTCGCTCGATTGGGATGACGGTCAGGCTCTCTTCGCCCAGCCGCGTTTGAGCCACAATCCAGGCCGCGCTATTTTCGTCTTCGACGAATTGCACTCGGGCAGCCGCAGGGCCACAAAAGGCATCCTCCGGGTCAGGTGCAGGCAACAATCGCTGGTTGGCTTCGCCGATCGCATTTGCCTGTTGTTTTTGCAGTTTGTCCCAGGCCTGCCACAATGAACTATCAGGCGCGGGTTCCTCTGCGCCATAGACCGCCTCGATGAGCGGGCGATAATCGGCCGGCAGGCTAATCTCGGAGCGTCCGGCCAGCGTCAGCCGGGTTTGCCGCAAGATGAACTCAGCGTAAATCCAACGGTCTACCTCCACGACTAGATCACCTTTGCCGTCGAGTTGAGTGTTGATCCACAGGCGCGGGACAGTGTGGGCCAATGGGCGTTGCCGGTCGTGGCGATGCAGGCGACCAGCACGTTGGAGCAGCAAGTCAACCGGCGCGAGGTCGGACGCCAACACGTCAAAATCGAGGTCGAGGCTTTGTTCCAACACCTGTGTCCCGATCACAATGCCGTGCGCCGGGCGTTGCCCGTCCTTGCCATACTTGCGGGCGAGTGTTTCTTCCAGAGCTTGGCGCTCGTCGAGCGGAAAGCGCGCGTGCAATAACATGCGATCAACATCTGGTCCGGCGAGCTGGTCAAGCTTCTCAAACATCTTTTGCGCGCGTTCGACCGTGTTGGTCATCCAGCAGGCGCAGCCGCCATTGGCTGTTTGTCCCAGCAGCCAACGCGCCTTGTCGGTGTGATCTTGGTCGTCGTCGCGATAGTGCAGCGATTTCACTTCAAGCCGCCGGTCAAGTTGTTGAGCTGGCGGCTCGGCGTGGCAACTACCTGCTCGCCCCGTTATCCACACACTGGGGTAGGCAGCTAGCTTGTCTGCCGCCGTTTCCGGTTCGACGCCATAGGCGCGAGCCAGAGCCGCCCGGCGGGCCTGTGGGAGTGTCGCTGAAAGCAGGATAACCGAGGTGCCCATCGCCGCCAACCAGTTGAGCAGCCGCTCTACAATCGTGGTCATGTAGGTATCGTAGGCGTGAACCTCGTCCACGATGACAACTTTGCCAGCCAGCCCAGCCATGCGTAGCGCGGTGTGCTTGACGTTGAGTGCGGCCAACTCGGCCTGGTCAATCGTGCCCACACCAAACGGCGCAAGCAGCGCACGCTTTTTGGGGCCGAACCATTCCATTGCAACACTCGACTCATCGCTGCCGTTGCCCAGTGGCTCTATCCGCAAATCGTCTTCAATCAGGAAAGCTTGGCCGTGCACCAACTTGGCCTGAGCGGCCAGTCCCAGCCGGTCGTGCAGGTGCTTTTGCAGTCGGCCAAACATTTGATTGCTGGTCGCCGTCGTGGGAAGGGCGTAATACATTTCGTCTGTGCCGCTGGCCTGCGCCAGACGGTGTGCCAGCGCCAGCGCGGCTTCTGTCTTGCCTTCACCGGTCGGCGCTTCGATGATTGCCAGGCAAGGCCCCGCCAGCAATTCGGGCGGGATGGCACCAATCGCCTTTTGCACGGGGCGCGACTGAGGCAGGTCAGAGAAAAGCGCCGCAAAGTCGGTCGGGGCTGTGCTCCGGCTGGCTTGGAAGAATCCGGCTGTCTCCGTTATTTGCCTCGCGTGCTGCTCGCTTACTTGTGCATACCCTTGTAGGTCGGCTTCAGGTCGGGGCGGGAAACTCTGCCCATCCGAGCCAAGCCAGTCACACAGAATCGTAAAGCCAGTGAGAGCCATGATGGCTGTTGAGACATTGGCTGGTTCGGGCCATTGATCAGGAATCCGTTTGAGCAGATGTGTCTGGATGAGTGTAGCGGCGACTGCCCGCCATTCAGCCCATTCCGTCGGCTCATATGCCTTCAGAGTGGCCCGCGCTTGCCTCAATTGATCTGCAGCCGCGAATTGCCCGTGATGGCCTTGCGCCATTTCGCACCATGCTCGTTGCAGCGCAGCGGGCAACTGCTGGTCGTTCAGCTTGACTAGTTCGTCGGCCACAAACACTTGACTGATGGCGGTATGATGCAGATCCGATCGCCACTGTCCGAACAGAAATCCCTCAGATTTGAGTCGCGCCTTCTGACTTTCGTTCTTACCTTGGAACGCCGCCGAAATCTTGCCGATGTCATGCAACGCCACCAGCTAGGGCAGCCAATCGGCCAGCGTTGCGGCGTCCGTTCCTAGCGCATCGGCCAGGACGCGCCGCCAGCGCGGCGAGGCTCGGTCGCTCAGCAATTCCCGTGCGACATGCCCCACATCCAGCATGTGAAACACAGCCGGGTGAAAGTCTCGTGGCATCTTGCCAGTCTTGCCCCATAGACGCAATACACGAGTAAAGGCCGGGTCTTGTGCCGCCGATGCGACGCCATACAGCCGCGCCAGCCGCTTGGCCTCGGATTGCAGCGCTTCTCTCAACTCCTTCGGCTCCACCACTTCCACATCTGCTCCCCACCCGCGAATCCACGGCAGCATCTCTTGCCACTCGGCCACTGGCGCAGTCCAAATGCAGCCGCCATCCCCGGTATCAACCAGCGGTTGTTGCTGAGGGTGCCAGATACTTTCCTTGAGTCGCGTCACCGCCTCTCGCCCGGTGAACTTGAGCTTTACAGTGACCGGTTCCTTGTCGCTGTACCAGATGCCCCAGGCAAACCGCAACAACTCTTGCTCGTCGAAATCTTCCGGGATAGTGAACCGTTCTGTCGTCAGGCTGGCGTGCTCAATGCGTTCGATCTTGAACGTCGCCAGGTCGTTGTGCACGTCGCTGTGCCCGATCACATAGGCCCCGTCGCTCCATAGCGACGGCTCGATGAGATAGGGGCTGATCGTGTAGGTCATGGCGCGCTTGGAACCCAGGGCGGTATGCGTGATGCGCACTTTGATCCGCTCGGCCCACCCCCGCGCCAGAGTCTCCATCACCGCCACGCGCACCGGGTCTGGGTTCTGTTGGGCCACAGCCGATGCCGCCCTCACCAGGCGTTCCGTCATCGGCTGCTTGAGTGCAACGGCCAGTTTTTCCAGTGCGCTCACGACGTGCGGCTGGTTCGTGCGAGTGTGGCGCGACATCCGCCGCGCCGCCAGGTAAAGCGCCAGCGCCTCTGCCAGGTTCACCCGGATAGACGAAAGGTAACGCATCCGATCAATTTTGAATCGCCCTGGCTCGCCCTCAACCTCGACGACCGGCATGTGCGTTGTCAATTCGATGCGATCTCGATAGACGGTGGTGCGGTCAACCTCCAGCCTCTCGGCCATTTCGATGTCGGTCAGCCCGCCCTGATGCTGGGTGTAGATACGCTCCATCTCTTGGAGCCGTTCCGCCCGCGTCATTCCTCGGCTCATGTTGGTCCCCTTGCGCTTCAAGCTGCAACAAGCATATCACACTTGTTGCCGAAAAATGTAAACACTTGTACGGGCGCACGGCGTGCGGCCCTGCCCAATCCGTGCAATCTGTGCAAATCCGTGTCGTGCTCTCTACTTTCTGCGTCCAAACAGCGCCAGCCGCCCCCGCTCGTCCTCCACCAACAGGATGCCTACCTGCTCCAACGTCGGCAAATCCCGTTTAACCGTCGAGCGGGGCACCCCCAGTTGCCGCGCCAAGTCGCTTTGTGAAATCCCCGGATGCTGCTCGACTGCTTCCGCCATTCGTTCCAACCGTTCCCGTTTCGCTTGCTTGTTCCCGAACATCGCCGCCTCCACTGTGGTTTTGCCCACAGTGTAAAGGCGACGTGTTGCGACTACGGCAACATGGTAATATTTTTCTGCATTCCTTAAAACAAAAGACTGCGCGCGCACATCACGTGCGCGGCAGTCTCGCCGACTCCCACAACCCACCAAACACTATTCTTCTTCGGCTGCCGATAAAGGGAGCGCAATCGTTGACCACAATGCCCCCTTGCTGCGCCAATCACCCATCGCCGGGCCGAACCAATGCTCCGACGTCCACCATTCTAGCACACTCACCATGCACGGGCAACAACTGCACGCCGAAAGGGTAGGGGGAATCCAACGCAAATCAGGCGGAGCCAACCCGCTTGAGCGGGTTTCACATCCCAGCCATCGAATTCATTCGATGGCTACTACTGCCAGTTCAGGGCCAAGCCACACATCGGCCCGGCGCAACTCGCCGCGTGTGGCGTGCGCCTGGCGCGCCTGCAGGCCGCTCGTGGCGAACGTTCGCGCCATGCTGCCCATCTGCGCCGGCAACTGCAGCCTGCGCCGTGACCTCCACATGTTACACAGCGCCTCCGGCCGACTTTAAAGCCAACATCGCCTTGAGCAATCTCTTGGCATGTGTGGTTTCGAACCGGTCGTCAATGACGATGCGCGAGACAACTCCCGGCCGCTCAAAGCCAGGCAGGTTGGATACGACAGTCAAAGTGGACCACGGCGTCTGCCACATAATTCATATAGGCGTAATCTAGACGTAATCACCGTACGCCAGGTCCCAGGCGACGCGAATCTCCGGGCCGCGCTTGCCCTTGGGGGCGGCCAGGACAGCCAGGTTAAACGTATGGCGCATAGACCAGGGAAGCACGCCAGCCTCGGTTCCTCTGGTGGTCAGCCTCAGATAGATGCAGCCTGGCCGGTAGCAGTGTACCGTGCCGCCGGCTTGATTCCAACCCTGAACCAACAGCGTATACAACGCTTGCACGCGGCTCTCGCACGCCTGTAACGTTGCCTGGATCCCATCCAGGGTCTGGAGGCCGACGGTAATATCTAGTTGAGGCAGGCTGGCATCCCACATGCGCTTTGGCCGGGGTTCGTGAGCGGCCTTGGATAGGTCACGCATCCCTTTCAACAATGCCCCGGCGCAGTCCAGGTCAAACGCATCGTCCACCTCGACATGTGCTGTGCTCTCGGTGGCCTCGACGGCTGTGATTTTGGTGATGGCAGGCGGCTAGACAAACTGTTCAAACAGTTATATAATGAGAATCATTCTCAGGAAGGGAGGAACACGAATGGCGAATTACGTATTACTGTATAGCGGTGGCAAAATGCCCTCCAGCCCTGCCGAACAAGCCGCAGCCCTTAAAGAGTGGGAGGCCTGGTTCGGTAAAATGGACGGCGCTGTAGTAGACGAGGGCGACCCGTTCAGCGGGAAGGCAAAAAGCATCGCGAGCGACGGAAAGGTAAGCGACGGCGCAATGGGCATGATGGCCAGTGGGTACTCTATTCTCAAGGCCGATTCGCTCAACGCCGCAGCCGAGATGGCCAAAGGCTGCCCGGTTCTAAAGAGTGGCGGCAAGATCACGGTGTTCGAAACGTTCAAGGCGATGTAGGCAGAGCCTCGTCAAAGGTTGCTTCGAATCTCGGGTCACAAGCGAACCACAAACTGACCCATCAGCTTTTGACGGCCCACTGCACGCGTAAAACACGCGTGCAGTGGGCGCTCTGAGCTGATGATTTGGCGCGACCCTCGTGGCTGCCCTGCAATGTGACGTGCACCCTCGCAGAATTCGATGATTGACGAAGGGTGAAATCTGTGCTATTCTGTCCTCAGTTCAACTCTCCCGTTGAGAGAGCGCAATGTCCGCCTTGATTCTGCGATTATCCAACGAACTGATCGTCAGCCTGCCGGCCGATCTGGCACAGCGCGCCGGCTGGCAGGACGGGATGCCCTTGCAAGCCGTCGTTTCGGCTCAAGGGCTTGAGCTCCACCCAGTGGGTCAGGTCTTGCCCTACACGGCGGACTGGCGAATCCGTCAGGCACAGTTGCGTGAGCGCGCCACAGCGTTGGGCGTATACGAGCCGGATCGCCGCGATCAAGAGTACTGGCAAATCGTCTCCCCGCTGATGGAAGAACTCGATCACGAACTCTACGCCTGAGACGTTCCCGTGATGCCCACCTCAACATTTTTGCGTGGTCAGCTTTGGTGGGCCGCCGTCCCTTACTTGCCGGAAAAACCGCTGGACGTTCTGCGCCGCTCAAAGGCGGGCGAATTGCGCGTGGCGCTCACCTTCAAGCATCGCCCGGTGCTTGTCGTTCAAAGCGATTTCTACAATGCCCAACCGCGCTACAATTACCTCGTGGTCGCGCCGGTACATTCTCTCAAGGCCGAAGATGAAGCCAGGCTGCGCCGGGTGAATTATGCCGCCGATCTGGTGCTTGAAGCTGGGGAGGGCGGGCTGCCACAGCCGTCTGTCATTTTTCTCAACCAGTTGCGCACCCTCCACAAGAACGTGGCCGAGAACTTTATCGGTCAGTTGCCGCCGCATCGGATTGAAGAGATGGACGCCCGGCTTGCCTTTTGCCTTGGCTTGCTCTAACCCCATAAATCGCTCCGTGCCCCCATCGCTGATTCGCTTCTTCACTATGGGACCGCTGTAACGTAGAAAAAGTCCCGCACGGACGTGTGCAAGTAGCGATCGTTGCCGTCCTTCATCTCAGCCGGAAACAGGGGATCGGCTATGAGCGTGTTCCCTTGCGACTGGATGGTAGTAAAGTGGACCCAATAGGGGTTGATGTCCAGCTCCATTCCCTGTTGTATGCCGGCGGCAACCATTGCCGGAGCCAGCACTGGCATGATCAAGCTCGGGCCCGCGAAATAGTATAGAGTCCGGCGATCGGCGCTCAGCCCTATTGCGGACCGCCAGGTCACAATCACACCAAAGTTGCCGCCCCAATCGCTGACCAAATCGGTGGCCACCTGCGGAGTGATCTGGCCATCCCGAATAATCAAGCGGGCATTCTGCCGCCACGACACCAAATCTTGTGTCTGGGTTATAGTGCTTCCCCATTCCCCGATGCGCACGCTCCCATCCTTGTACATCGCCACCACGGCAAATCCCTTCAGAGGCGGGACGGCGACGAGGCCGCCCTGCATTGCGCCATAATGGCCATGTGCCGCTTTGAACCCTCCGTTAAAGGTAGCCAGGAGTACTCCCGGTCGCCGATCCTCAGGCGGAATGGTTCCGGTCCCTTTCGGCTCCTTGGGCAAGGATGGCTCCTGCGTGCCCAGGACATAGTGCAAGCGCGTGTGCATCAGGTCAAACGCGACGACGCCGATAACTGTGTAGGGGCGCTTGGGATCCGGCTGGAGAAAAGTCCGGTAAGCGACAGTCTGGCCGGAGGGGACCTGGATATACGGGGTCCAGATGCCCTCGTCTTTTAAGGAACCCATCGGCTTGGCAGGCGCTGGCTTCCAGGACTGTGGCGCCGGCGTTGGCGCTACGGTCTTCCCCGGCAGGGTAGAGGTATGCGTTGACGTCGGGGCGACGCCAGAGCTCTGCGCTGCGGCGGCCTGCCAGGGAGAAGCGGGATGGACCAGTCCGAGTTGGTACTCGCGTTGTCGGATGGCATCGCGGCTC
>Ga0315268_10004181_pt1 | contig 15720 bp, 16 predicted proteins | sample C1_top_MG_FD_204535 | JGI IMG/M metagenome (GOLD analysis project Ga0315268, IMG submission 204535) | Sediment microbial communities from Yellowstone Lake, YNP, Wyoming, USA - C1_top | ecosystem: Environmental > Aquatic > Freshwater > Lake > Sediment | place: USA: Wyoming | collected 2017-08-01
GGTACTTCACGTTCCCCGCCGCAAGGGAGGCTCGGGAAGTAGTCGCGATTGACATTGAACCGAAGATGCTTGAGATCCTTTCGAAACGTGTCCGCGAGAAAGAAGTGGACAACGTGCATGTTCTCCGAGGAGAGATCACCGAGCTTCCGCTCGCCGATTCGTCAATAGGTCACGTCCTCGCAGCGTTCATCTATCATGAGGTTGGCAGTCAAGAAAGACTCTTTGGGGAATGCGCTCGCATACTTCGGAGGCACGGATCACTGACTGTGATTGAATTTCAGAAACGCGAGACTCCATTCGGCCCGCCTATGAAGGATAGGAAGAAGCCGGAGGAAGTCCTGAGACTCGCGAGCAAATCGTTCACGCTGGTCTCTCGATTCGAGACCCCGGTGTACTATCAGTTGCTTCTGTCGCGCAATTGAAGAAGGTGGCGCCCCGGTCGGGATTCGGACCCGAGTCCCGAACTCGACAGGCTCGGATGATAGGCCGCTACACTACCGGGGCACGTGGATTGGCGCTGGAATAGCGGTTTCCAGAGCGCCGTCTTGAGGCAAAAGCGAACTGCGTATATAAGTGTTGGTGGATTGAAGAAATGCTGGCTCCAGCGCGACTATAGTCGCTGCTCAGGCCTTCTTCTCCTCGAGTTTGACCGGGGCTGGAGGTGCAGGCTTCGGCTCATCCTTGAACTCATCGACGGGTCTTGTCGTGTACACGCCGCACTTCATGCAGTAGAAGGACACGAAGTCGTCGTCCTTGTCGTCGGCGATGAGCTCCTTGCCGCACATCCTGCACTTTGTCTTCATGTCGATCAGTTTCATGTGAACCATCTTGTGAGCATCTTCGGAATGACCGCGTGTTCTTTAAGCTTTTTGTAGCTAGGCCGCGGCTACTTCCAGTTCACCAGTATCTCTTCCCTGTTGAAGACCTTCAAGCTCAGCAGCATTATGCCGGCGTCGACCGCCAGCACTCCCAGTGAGAAGACCATCATCGGGAGCAACGCCGTGGAAAGCACGCCCGCAAGGCTGAAGAAGAAGAACAGCAGAACCGGAAGGATGAGCACGCCACCGATCTGCTGCGACACCCTAACATCGTTCACTCTGGAAGAGATTATAACGTTCGCCAAGATGCTCATCAGACACATTCCGGGAGCGAGGAGCAGTATCCCGACGATCCAATAAGCGTTCGGGAGCGGATAGTACCCCAAGAACGGTTCTGTGAGAACGTCGACAAGAACCACCGCCACTACGAACGAAAGCCAAGTTGCAGTCATGCTCACGGCGAAGATGGATCCCGACTTGCCCGCAAGCAGTTCGAGGTCGGTCGTCGGTGTCGCCAAGAGCGGCTCGAGGCTCTTGTTCACTTTCTCGCCCACGAAGCTGTAGGAGGCCGTGACGGTCGGTATGGTGACCGGGATCATGATCAAGAGTATCAGCAGCACATTGAACATGAGCGCCTTAAGCTGGTCGAGTTCATGGCTGCCACCTGCGTACTGCGATGTGCGAACCGTGTTGCCAACGTCGAGCGACAGGTTGTCCAGATAGCATCGTTCGAGCATGCTGTTCCTTACCGAGGAGTATGCTATCCGCGATTCATTGAAATTAGAGTTCAATATGGTGCAATTCTCCACGATGCTGTTGCGGATGATGCAGTTCGTTATGTTCACATTCTCGATTCTTGCATTGAAAATGGTTGCGTCCGTTAAGGTCGCATTGTTCAAGTCGTAGGTGATGTCGAACCTCAGGTCCAGCTGGGCCTGGCTCTGCCTACTGAGCTGATTGATCGGTACGACATACACGATTGGCAGGATCACTGATGAGATGAGTGGTAACATGGCTATTGTCATCAAGATGTACCTGTTCTTTATGAACTCGGAGAGGTCCTTCTTCGCGACGATGACGGCTCTATCGATCCTCATCGGTTCCCTCCTCCGATGAGCTTCATGTAGACGTCCTCGAGCGACCGCTTGAGTTCAGTGACGTATTCAATCTTCGCTCCTGCGCGCGTAAGTCTCTCGACGATTACTGGATTCCTGATCTCGGGGTCATCAAGGTCTACGAGGATACGTCCATCATCGATGCGCACATTGGTCGCGAAATCCAATCCGCGAACGATGTCCACGTACGCGTCGTCCGCCGCCGCGAGCTCCACTATCGTGGTCCTGCCCCAGTACCTCCTCGCCAAGTCCTTCGGCGAGCCGATTGCCAGAGCGGTCCTGTTCATCACGGCAATCCTGTCGCAGAGCCTCTCCACCTCGTCCAGGTGGTGGCTGTTGATGAAGACTGTCCTACCCTCCTTCTTCAGAGCCACGAGGAACTCGCGTACGGTCAGAGCGGCTTGAGGGTCTAGGCCAGCAGTGGGCTCGTCCAGGAACACGACCTGTGGGTCATGAACGAACGCGCGGGCAATCGCTATCTTCTGCTTCATGCCCTTGGAGTATGTCGCCACGGGCTCGTCTCTGCGGTCCCAGAGTTCGAGCATCTTGAGGAGCTCCTCGATCCTCTTCTCTCTCCTGTCCTTCTGCACGCCGTACAACTGCGCAAAGAAATCGAGATTCCTGTTCGCACTCAGTGACTCGTACAGTCCAGGTGATTCCGGGAGCACGCCCACCATGCCCCTTATCTTCTGCGAACCCGAAATCGTGTTAATCTCAAGGCCGTTGACGAAGGCCGTTCCTGATGTCTGCTTGATCAGGCAGGCGAGCATCCTAATCGTTGTAGTCTTTCCTGCGCCGTTGGGCCCAAGCAATCCGAAGACCTCTCCCTTCTCCACCGTCAGGTTGAGGTCTTCTACCGCTGCCTTCCCGTCAAATGCTCTGCCGAGGCCTACTATCTCTATCATTTGTGAGTTGCTCCACCAACGGTTCCGCGCCCGCTCAGACAATAGCTCCTGATGAATGATGCGGTGGCACCATCAATCTGCGCTTCATGTGCGTGAGGACATGATCTTGAGGATGGCTTCTGCAGGAGCTCCGTCTGTCTCCTGGAGTGCCTTCTTTGCCTCAGCAGCAGTGCAGCCCGTCTGGGACACGACCAGTTTGATGTCGTCCTGCGGAATGCCGCCTTCTTCCTCGCCCTCTTCGCGCCGCCGTTCTCTCTCCTGCGGTTTGCCGACGACCTGGTAAGTCTTCTGTCCCTGGACGCTCACGGCGGTGACAACAGCATCCTTGAACACGAGCTCTCTTGTCTTCGTCTTGATGACGACCTCTTCGACATCGGACAATTCCTCTTGATCGATCCCCATCCGCTTCATCATCGCTTTCATCTGCTTGGGGTTCATTCTTCCGCCGGGCATCATTTCGGGCACCTCTCGCGGCTCGTATCCTCTGCAACAGGCAATCTTCATAAAAGGATTTTGGGCGGATTCCATATATCGGAAGGAGTCGCCTCGATCATCAACTCGTTGTGATGGCCGCGAACGGTCGTATGAGTCGCAAGGAGCGTTTCCGTGATGGAAACGTTTTATACGCTCCTCGAACATTGATGATGTACTCTCGCGAATGTGAAGGTCGATTGACATGGCCGGTATCGAGAAGGACTTGATGGATGCGCAGGACGCGTTGGCGGGCGGCGACTTCGAAGGTGCCGTCTCGAAGTACAACAAGGTCCTGAAGGTGGACCCCAAGTGCGCGGACGCATACTTCGGAAAGGCTGAGGCATCCGTAGGTGTTCCGAAGATGGCACCCGAGGAGGTCATGGAGCTCTACAAGAAGTCTGTCGAGCTGGACCCAAAGAATCCTGTCTTCCAGTCTTCATACGCTGCATATCTCATCGAGATCGGCAGGTTCAACGAGGCAGAGGCGGCCTATCTGAAGGCCGCAGAGCTGGACCCGGACAACGCGAGATACTACTTTTCAGAGTTCGGAGTCGAGTACATCCTGAGAGCACCCGTGGTCATGGAGAAGTTCCTTGACGACAAGACCAAGGAGATCATCCTCAAGAAGGGTTTGAAGTACCTCCTGAAAGCCGCGGGCATTACCGAGGAAGAGGCGAAGAAGCTCCTCTGATCACACTCAGGTCAGCCGCTCCACTCTATGTTGTCTCCCACCGCAGGTCCGGCACACGTGGGTGACGGGGTCTGAGTCTTGCAGGCAGACAAGCCTACCGCAGAGCGGGCAGGTCGAGTTTGCGGGCCTGCCGCATATGCTGCAAATGCCGATCATCGACATGGCAGACTTCTAAGCGATTCGCTGCGAGATAAAACCTTCCGAGACTAGCGTCTCAGGATACCCAGCCACACAAGTCCTTCGATCACGCCTTTGCCATCCAGTCCCTTGGCGACGAAGGACGCCGCTCGCTTCGTGTCCTCGAACGCGTTTCCGACCGCGATCCCATAGCCGCACTCGCGGATCATCATCTCATCGTTGTCTGAATCGCCCATCGCGGCTACGTCCTTTGGTGAGATCCCGAGGAGCTCGCAGCCCTTCTGGACCCCGCGGAACTTGTTCATCCCCTTCTCCATGATGTGGACCGCCCAGCCTGTGGTCTGAACCTCGACTGGCCAATCCTTCAGGATTTCTCTCATCTTGTCGAGACTTGCTTCGCGCGTGAGTCCAACTTCGGTCTCCCGCCACTTGTCTGTGAAGAGCTTCTGAGAGTCCATCTTCGTCCTGAGGAAATCGTATGCCCTGCGGGGACCCGCAGGATCTCCCAAGACCCAGATCTTCTGCTGGTACGACACGATCCCTCCGTTCTCGGCGACGATCGGTCCCCTGAGGCCCAAGTAGTTCGAGAGCGCATACGCAATCGGCAGTACGTTCCCGCTTGCGAGCATCACAGGTATGCCGGAATCTTGGACTTCGCGGAGCGCGGCCACGGCCTCGAGGTTGACCCTCCTAGAATCATCTGCGAGCGTTCCGTCAATGTCTACTGCAAGAGCTTTGATGGCGCCTGGCTCGGGCCTCTGCCTTCTCCTCTCGGTCACTTGCTCCTCAGCTCGCCCAGGGTAGTGACTCTCTCGGCAAAAGCGTTGTGCTTGTGGATCGATTCCTCGCTCTCGCTCCTCACAGTGACATGCACGGAGTCGTCTAGGTCCTTGTACTTCCGAAGAACCTTGCCCAGTATGTCCCTCACGACATCCTCGACGAACTTCGGATTCTCATGTGCCTTCAAGACGACATTCGCTTCGTCCCTGCGCTTGAGTATCCCGTACGTTGGGCTGCTGAGCGAGCCCTCGACGATGTCGATCAGGTCGTCCGCCTCGATATCTACATGTTCGGGTACTTCCAGAATCAGCTCGGTCCTGTTCCTCTGATTGTGGGATATCATTGGGATGTCTGATGGGATCTTCTTGACGTCCGGGCGCTTCGATGCGAGCTGGTGCCTCACGGTCTCCATGGCGCACGGACACGCCGTCATGCCCTGGACCTCGACCCCGATGAGTTTCATCAGGCCATTCCCTCGCATGGCTGTCGCCTTCGCCGTCAGCTTGAACGGCTCGAGCGATGCTTTGCCACCGTCGGGCCTCCGCTCAAGAAAGTAATCCGCGGACATCTGAACCTCGGCGAAGCTGGCGTACTCGTGCCTTTCGAGGAGTTTCTTGCACAGGTTCGCAGTCAGCTGCTCGAGGCTCGATACCTTCGCTCTCACGCTCTCCTCGAGCATCTCGGTGATGACCTCGACGTTCCGGGACATGTGCGATCCGCGCTGAGTCGATGGGAGGTCGACGAAGACATCGATCACGGCGGTGAGATGATTGTCCTTCCCGTCCCTGCTGACAACGACGGGTTTGCGGACTCCAGTGACCCCTACCCTCGTCAACTTGAAGCTATCCTTGAGTCTCTTGGCCTGACAATCCAGAGTGTCCTTTTTCGTCAACGGGTCGCCATAACCTGGCGAGAATAATAAATAGTGGCGAATTTACTATTCGAACGGTAGCTCAGCCCTGCTTTTTATTCACTCGTACTGCTGGCACCGATAGCAGAAGTACCTGTCATATTCTGGAATATACCTGAGCGGTCCGCCGCACTTCGGGCAGGTCCTTCCAGGCATCGGAGGAGGTTCCGGGGCAGCAACTGCGGCCGCGGCGACGGCACTCCTCGTGCCCACCCTATCCATTCTGCGCCTGTGCTCGGACTCGTCCTTGAGCGCGATCATTTGGAACGCGGCACCAATGACCATCACTCCAAGAAGACTGAGCACGACGACCATCATGTCTTGCTCCATCAGCACAAGCCCGAACCCCACAAGCAAACCGCCGACGACAGCCGTCACGATTCCGATTGCGACTTCTATGAATGCGAACGTGAGTGCGAAAGCGACGACTCCGGCTACCAGGGCCAGCATTTCGTTCGTGAAGAGAAGGTTGACCACGAAGTAACCAAGGACACCGCTGACAACGCCGATCCCTACACGTGCCAAGAAGACGAATAGGGCGCCTCCAACCATCGAAGCGAGCATCCCGACGATGAACCCCATAAGCACGCCTCCGACAGCTGTTCCGATCGCGAAGCCGATCAGCCCGCCGATGATCGCGCCGATCAAGGACATCACGCGCTTCCAGATCCGGCGGCCAGCAAAGGCAAGGAAGAGACCGACCACTATCAACAAGATGGAGACAATCAGAAGTAGGTCCTTGTTCGTGCTCAGGTCCAAGCCAAGGAGAGTCTGTTGCGCCTTAGCAATCATCTCCGGCAATATTGTCCAGAGAGACATTAAGCCTTTCCGGGCGGAACTCAAAACCTCTATCTACGCTATCCCCTATCCAGAGAGACATGATATGCGGCGTCGATGAGGCAGGCAGAGGGCCGGTCCTTGGCCCAATGGTGGTCTGCGCCGTCGCCGTCGAATCGGACGCCTCACTCATCAGTCTCGGCGTCAGAGACTCGAAAAGACTCACGCCCAAGAAACGAGAGGAGCTCGCGCCCAATATACGCAAGCTGGCAATGGTCGAATTGATCGAGGTGCCCGCAGAAGAGATAGACCTGAGAAACTGTTCCCTCAACGAACTGGAAGCAGATGTCTTCGCGAGACTGATCGACAAGTTCTCACCAGAAGTGGCCTACGTCGACGCGGCAGACGCGAGCGAAGAACAGTTCGCGAAGATGATCAAGGCCAAGCTCAAGTGCAAACCCCGGATCGTCTCCGAGCACAAGGCGGACGATACATACCCAGTCGTGTCCGCGGCCTCCATAGTAGCGAAGGTCGAGAGAGACGCCCGCATCAAGGAGATCGAGAAGGAGATAGGAGAGCCGATCGGCTCGGGATACATGACGGACCCGATCACAACGGCCTTCTTGGCACGTTATGTGTCCCAGCACAAATGCTGCCCTCCACATACACGCATGTCCTGGGAGCCCGCCAAAAACCTAATGATGTTGAACTCTCTGCGGAAGCTCGACACATTCGAGGGATGAGATTGGTCGAAGAGCTCCTGAGAGAAACCATCGCGAGGTTCAACAAGAAGGCCGCAGAGGATCCGAAACTCAGCGCGGAGCTCCAAGGCGTGAGGAAAGTCATCCAGGTCGAGATCACGGGCGGGGAGCTGTACAATTTCGTGCTGGAGAACGCGCGCGTCGGAGCGCTCAACAAAGGTCCGACTCAGAATCCAGACATTAGGATCATCGCGAGCAAGGAGACGCTATTTCAACTTAGAAGCGGGGAACTCAGGGTCATGAAGGCGTATGCGACACGGAAACTCCAGGTGAAGGGCTCGATAGAGGATTTGCTCAGGCTGAGGAAGTTCTTCTGAAACGAATCTCTGCTCTGTCACACGGATACTTTTAACTACACCGTCACCGTTAGTCGGATACAGCGGGGTGGGGTAGCTTGGAAATCCCATCAGGCTCATAACCTGAAGATCGCTAGTTCAAATCTAGCCCCCGCTAATCGGGGCTTTTATATAATAATGTTCGAATTATATGTTGCCAGATTCCAGAATGTGTCGCTTTCTCGCTTGGATCACCAGCGCCATCCCGACTAGTCTTCTTGCGTCGTGAGAACGAAATCTCAACACCCAAATGCAGCTCCAGAATCCATCATCCTTCAGGGCGAGTCTGGAGACCGTGCAACTCGGCGCCATCCCGAGTCTTGTGAATAGAATCCTCACGTCATCTAGGATTTCACTCCTACACGACGAGGCACAGAAGTCGTAGACTGACATTCCGAAGGCCTCCGTGTTTCTGAGAGCGCCTTTCGATATGCATCTTGGATTCTTCTCGGTCGGAGGAGATGGCAGGGCCTCAAGATCAAGTTGCGTATGCCTGGACTGAGCGATCATGAATGATTTGTCTCCTGCCGAATGTAATCCGGCGGCGCTCCCTTCGCCATCGCACCAGGGCTGGAGCGCCGCAATCCATGTCAGCCTATCGCTTGATCTCATAACCCATATTGGCAAGTGAAGCTCCCTTGCGGATTTGTCGCCAGGCAAGACTCCATTCTCAATAAGCCATTCAGCTACGAACCGTGAATAGATGAATCCTCTGATTGCGACCGCCCCATTGCCCGGCTTCTGCGGAGGACCAATCTCATACAGGAAGACGTCCCTGCACAACGATCGAAAATGATCGTAGAGATCCGTCTCGTGAGCGGCGAAAGTGATGTTGACGGCGCATTCTCCCCACTTCTCCTTCTGAAGCCAAACGGACCCCTCTGCCAACACATACGAGACGATGGCCGCCGCCTTCCTTCTGAGTTCGTCATCCTTCTCTAGTTCATCTCTCGTCGGCAGCCTCAGTTTATCGCGACACATCTCGCGGAAGACACTGATTGCATACTCATTCGCCCACGTCCTGTCCTTGGTTATTCCTCGGTCTGTGATCCTCTCCTTAAGGTCTTTGTCTCCAACGACATGGAGCATCTGGTTGAGCACAGAAATCGGAATCGTGAGTCGTCCGATTCGATAATAGTGCACGGATGATTTCGGTATGTTCAGATGTTTGGCCAGCTCTTGGCAGTTTCCGTATTTCGCTGCTGCCTTCTCGACCAATTCCTTCTGCAGCTCCGGTGGCAGTGCGATCCGGTCTTCCTTTCTGTACGCGCCTCTGGTCCCTCGTGTTGTCATGGTACCTAGAGGGTCTATTTCCGCATAGCCAGATAGTAGCCAGCACTGCTTGTAGGCTACATCCAGATGGTTCGAGAAAACGGCCTAGGTCGGGGGCATCAATAGAAATTCTGATATATCGGGTAATGCCCATACGAGGCCCGTGACTTCTCATCCGACATGCAAAGGCGGCAAGAATGAGCGGCAGTTGTGCCCAGTGTGTCTGTCATGGGACCCGCGGCCCGAGGAAGGTTCGGGGCCTGGATTCGGCTACTGCGTGAAGAAGGACATTATGACTCGTATCAGGTGCGAGTGCAATCTGTTCGAGGAGGCCACGCAGATGAAGGTCGAGGCACGGAACCGGAAGATCTACGGTCAGATCAACGAGGAAGGCGAAGAGGAGGAATGATTGCTGGCCTGTGGTGCGCAACCATTAAGTGGCGGCAATCATGTAGGTTTTTGTCGGTGAGTTTCTTATGAAGGCGGTAGTGCTGGCTGCGGGGGAAGGCATGAGGCTTCGGCCGCTCACGGCGTCTGAGCCGAAGGTGATGATACCTATCGCGAACCGGCCTATCCTGGAGTACGTGGTGGATTCGCTCGTCAAGAACGATGTCCACGACATCATCATGGTTGTCGGCTACCGCAAGGAGCGTATCATGTCCCACTTCGAGGACGGGAAGAAGTTCGGGGCGAAGATAGAGTATGTCGTGCAGGAGAAGCAGCTGGGGAATGGCCATGCCCTCGCGTGCGCGAAGGACCGGATGTCCGGGGAGTTCCTGGTGCTTCCCGGGGACAACGTAATCGACAGACGCGCGGTCGGCGACCTGTTGAGGGCCGGGGCATGTCCAAGCGCGCTCGTTGTCGAGAGCGAGAACCCGTCCAAGTATGGTGTGGTGACCCTTGAGAAGGGCTCGATCAAGGGAGTCTACGAGAAGCCTACCGAGATGATCTCCAACATAATCCTCACGGGCATGTACTGCCTCAGTGACAGGATATTCCAGTTCATAGATCAGTGCATCGCCATGGGCGAGTACGGCCTTAGCAACGCGGTCCAGGTCAGCTTGGGGCACGACCCGCTCACTCCCGTGTTCTCAGATGGCCTCTGGATAGATGCCGTGTATCCGTGGGACCTTCTTGAGCTGAATGCAGCGGCTCTCGAGAACCTTCCGGTGCGGACCGCCGGCAAGATAGAGTCCCAGGTCGTCATCCAAGGGCCTGTCGGGATCGGCGAGGAGACCGTGATACGGGCTGGCACGACCATCTACGGGCCAGTGCTGATAGGCGACGGGTGCGACATCGGGCCTAACGTCACGATCTTCCCGTCCACGAGCATCGGCAACAGCGTCACAGTCGAGCCGTATTCCGTGATCAAGAACAGCATCCTCATGAGCAACTGCAGCATAGGAGCGCACTCGTACCTCTCGCACTGCGTTCTCGGGTACGGTGTGAAGTCGCAGTCGCACCTCATGGGCGCGGGCGCAGAGGCTTATGTCAACATCGGGGACGAATTCTTCAAGGTCCCTCACATAGGGTCGATCATGGGAGAGGATACGGCATTTGGCACAGGCGTCATAATAGAGCCTGGCACGATCGTCGGCGCGGGGTGCAAGATATCGAGCGGGGCGAAGATAATCAGGAACCTGCCTAACAGGTCGCTCGTAACCTAGAGGTCATATTGAATGTGCGGCATAGTTGGTTACGCGGGGTGGCGTGATGCGCAGCCCATCCTTCTCGATTGCCTGAAGCGGCTGGAGTACAGAGGCTACGATTCTGCTGGGTTGGCTGTTGTCGGAGCGGAGCTTCAGCTCTTCAAGAGCAAGGGCGAGATAGCGGTCCTTGAGGCCGCGATGCCGGAGATGAAGGGCTCGGTGGGGATCGCGCACACGAGGTGGGCCACACAGGGCAAACCGACCACCGTGAACGCCCATCCGCTCGCCGACTGCTCGAACAGGCTGGCCGTGGCGCATAACGGCATCATCAGCAACTTCATGGGTGTTCGCGAGGAGCTGCAGAAGAACGGTCACACATTCACGTCGGATACCGACAGCGAGGTCTTCGCACACTTGGTGGAGGCCGAGCTCAAGGATGACCTCCTCAAGGCTGTGCAGAAGGCGCTCGAGAAGGTCGACGGAACATATACCTTCGCGGTAGTCTGCGCTGGAAGCGGTCAAGTCGTCGCCACGAGGCGCGAGAGCCCGCTCGTAGTCGGACTGGGTGAGGGCGAGAACTTCATCGCGAGCGATGTCACTGCGTTGTTGAAGTACACCAACCGCATGATCTACATCCAGGACGGCGAGGTCGTCAGCATCACCAAGGATTCAGTCGAGATAGTTGATGACAAAGGCAATGAGGTCCGAAGGGAGCCACAGAAGGTCACCTGGAGCCTTGAGGACGCCGAGAAAGGAGGATACCCGCACTTCATGCTCAAAGAGATATTCGAGCAGCCCGATGCGATCCATGATTCGCTTCTGGGCAGGATCGAGTCGGTCGAGTCAGAACCGTTCTTCCAGAACGAACACTTCTCGACCGTGAAGATCGTTGCGTGCGGGACTTCCTACTATGCGGGCCTCGTTGGCAAATATATCATCGAAGAGCTCGCGCGGATCCCGACTACGGTCCAGATATCCTCCGAGTACAGGTATTCATCCGTTTCGAGGGAGAACCCACTTGTTGTCCTGATCACTCAGAGCGGAGAGACTCTGGACACCCTGGGCGCCGCGAGGGAGGCCAGGAAGCGGGGCAACAAGACGATAGGAATCGTGAATGTAATTGGGTCCGCAATCACGAGAGAGGTCGACCACACCATCTATACTCGGGCCGGTCCCGAGATCGGCGTCGCAGCCACCAAGACATTCACCACTCAACTCGTCGCCCTGTATCTCCTGGCCATGGAGCTTGGGATGCAGAACAGGTCGTTGACGGCCCAGGTCAAGCGATCCCTTGTCGGGACTCTCAGAAACCTCCCGAGGTCTGTCCAGGATGTCTTGAATCAGGCGTCGGAGATCGAGGCATTGGCGAAGAAGTACTCCTCTGCCAGGGATATGTTCTTCATAGGCAGGAGCATCAACTACCCCATAGCTCTCGAGGGCGCCCTGAAGACCAAGGAGATTGCCTACATCCATGGGGAAGGATTTCCTGCAGGCGAGCTCAAGCATGGCCCTTTGGCCCTGATATCGAGGGACTCGCCCATTGTGGCGATCGCGGTCAAGGACCACACATACGATAAGATGCTCGGGAACATAAGCGAGGTATCGGCGAGGGGAAGTCCGGTCATAGCCATTGGTTTTGAGGGAGACACGGAGCTTCCGAAGTACGTGGATGATGCCATATGGATACGGGAGACACCTCCGATGTTCTCGCCTGTGCCAGTGATAGTCGTGCTTCAGTTGTGGGCTTACTACCTAGCCAAAGCGCGTGGGTGTCCGATCGACAAACCGAGGAACATCGCGAAGACAGTGACGGTCGATTAGGGCTTCATGCCAGTCTCTCTGGGCAGACCTCTCTCCGAGAGCAATTCTTGCACTTGCCGGGCCTTTCATGATTCCTGTGCGCGTCTCCCGTCTTCATGATGGCCCGCATCTCATCGAGTTTCTCCAGCAGCACCTTCTTCAGATCTTCGTTGTACTCGATCTCGTGCTCGTGCTGCGGATATTTGACTATGCCATATGGAGGCAGCTTGCCAGTGCTGTCTTCTATCAGCAGGCAGTACGCTGCGATCTGCAGTATGTGTGAGAACAACGGTCCTCGGGGAGTCCGTCCTGTCTTCTCCTCCACGGGGATGATCTTGTCGTTGACCTTGATTATATAGTCCGGCCTTCCAGATAGGCCGTACTTCTCCGACTTGAACAACTTCGCAGAATCCATGTCGATGTACTCGATCTTCCCTCTGATTCTGAACTCTCTCCGGAGGGACTCGATTATGCCTGTGGATCTCAGAGTCCTGTACATGAAGAACGATGCTCCGACGAGCCATATGATTGCCACGGCCTCCAGGGCTTCGGCCAAGCGCACATCCGTTATCAGGAAGGCCACCGCATTGATGGCGATCAGCATCGCGATGATCGCGAATGTGAGAATGAGCTTCTCGTAATTTACCACCGTGCTATGCATTGTGGACCTGGTTGCTTTGTAGAGGAAGTATGTGGCCGCTAGCATCCAGATGAGCGCTACTACGCCGAGGATTTGGCTCAGATCGAACGCATTCTTGACCGGCAGGACCTCCAATCCCACGATGGACATGACGGTCGCAACGATCGCCCACCAGAAGACCAGTGTCTCGGACTCGCGCACGGTCTTCTCCCCAGAGTCGATCTTCCAGAGGGATTTGCCCAGCTTCTCATGCCCTTGTATTCCCTCCGAGAGTTCATGGGTGTCCCCTTCGAACTCTTGGCTCAGCCACCAGCTCAGCGGGCAATAGCTGTACTTCTCCAGATCGCCGGCCGAGATGAGCTTGCCGGGGACATTCACCATATGCGAAATTATATTCGTCAAGAGTTAAAAATGTTTGCCGGGTACGTGGTCACGCTTGTGGTTGTCGAAGAACGTGCCTGGAAGCAGCATGACGCCCTCTGGTGGTTCGACGCCCTCGAGGAACCCGAACCAGTAGACTACGGCTCCGGTGCCGAACATCTCCGTGTACGGTTTTAGCTGTCTCCGGGCGTTCTTCCTGAGTTCTATGTCGTCCCCGAACGAGGCTTTCGACTCGATCCAGTGGATTTTCATCCCATCGATCTGTATTGGCTTTTCGAGAAGGCAGTCCGGAGTCTTCTTGTGAGTCGCCCTGAGTTCGACTTCTGTCCTGTACTTGAGCTCCCTCTTGTCCAGCCATTCCTGGAGTTGCTTCTCACCCCAGACACCTCTGTCTGTCTGGATCTGGGCTCCCCTGGGAGAGTAGATCATGTCCTCTTCTGCGATCTGCATGAGCTCCTTCCTGAGCCGCTTGTCGTGACACGAGTTTGGGTCCCTGATGTACTTCCAGAACTGCTTTCTTGGGAGGCCTATCTCCGCTCCCAACATCAGCCCGAGGAGCACAGGCGGGAAGTTGATGATCCTGGCGATCTTGGCCATCGATGTTCCGCTTCGCCACTCCTTGGCGATCTTCCTGATATCCTTCTTGACGATGTAGAACCTTCGAGTGGCGTCCCTGACGGTCCTTTGCGTATAGAGAACAAGGAGGAATTCCCGGTCTATGCCGAGCCTCTCCGCGAGATGGTCGATGTCTGATGGTTTCTTCAGCTGAGAATATATGTTCTTGTAGTCTTCGTACTTCATTAGTTCACAGTCCAGCAAGCTGCTGAACGAAATGTTCAATTCGCTTGATTCTGCGGGTGCGTTATAATCTCAGTCTACTTATGTCTTTGTGGATTACACCGATATTTCTCAGGCCTTCCAGCGGTTGGACCCCTATTTGCACAACCTTGAAATGTGCATACTGCATGGGTGTTCACGCGACACGAGAGTTTTGAGAGGTGCGTTATCTGCCAGAGAGCGGCACTAGGAAGATGATCCTGCCATCGAAATACGTCCAGGGTGCAGGCGTGCTGAACCAGCTGGGGGCCCATGTCAAGCAGTACGGCGAGAGGCCTTTCGTCGTGAGCGGACGAACGAGCTTCTCGAAGATAAAGGCCCGCGTGCAAGCGAGCCTTCTGTCCGCTGGGATTCCGTTGGTCGGCTACGTGGACACCGTCACGGAGTGCACTCGCGCCAAGATAAACGAGGTATCCGCGAAGGCCGAAGAGATCGATGTGGACATCGTCATCGGCTGCGGTGGTGGCAAGGCGGTCGACACCGCCAAGGCAGTCGCTGAGAAGATTCATGTGCCGTCGATTTCAGTTCCCACTCAATGCGCGACAAATGCTGATGGCATGGCCGATGCGGTGATATTCACGGACGATCACAAGTTCGCGGAGGACCTATACCTGAGCAGGCCTCCGGTCTTGGTGCTCGTCGACACGGAGATCGTCGGAAGAGCGCCTCCTCAGTACATCGTTCAGGGCATGGGGGACGCCCTGGCATGCGCCTTCGAGAAGCCAGCCTACGCTGCGTCTCAGCGAGCGAAGAAAGGGGTCGATCAGGCAACGACTGCAGCGCTCGAAGTCAACCTGAGATGCTTTCAGACGCTGATGACCCACGGCCTCCAAGCGAAGAAGGACGTCGAGGCGGGGAAGATCACCGAAGCAGTCGAGGCGGTTGTCGAGGCAATCAAGCTTCAGAGTGGGTTCGGATTCGGGGGAGGAGGCTGCGCCGCCGCTCACGCCGTTCACAATGGTCTGACGAGCTTGGCTGGAATCTCGAGGAAGCATGGTGAGATAGTGGCCTTCGGCACACTTGTCCAGATGGTCCTCGAAAGACGCCCGATGGGCGAGATTGAGAGGGTCATGCGGTGGTGCAAGTCGATGGGTCTCCCGATAAGATTGCAGGAGCTCGGGCAGATAGATAGGGGCCAGCTGTACCAAGCGGCGGACAGGGCGTGCGATCCCGGCGATTCGATGGTTAGCATGCCATTCCTCGTAACGCCCAAGATGGTCCTCGATGCGATTGAGGAAACCGACAAGCTGGGCAACGCGCTGTCCTAGTTCGGCGCGTAGACCGGGGGCGGATGCTGGCCAATACTAGATAAGCCTATATATGGCCATCACGATTAATGAGTGAAGCCGCCTTCAGGGCGGCGAAAGAAGGGATGATTTAGAGGAGGCATTCGCAAATGAACAGTCCAATGGGCACAATATTCGCTCACGGAACGAC
>Ga0315268_10004182_pt1 | contig 15719 bp, 11 predicted proteins | sample C1_top_MG_FD_204535 | JGI IMG/M metagenome (GOLD analysis project Ga0315268, IMG submission 204535) | Sediment microbial communities from Yellowstone Lake, YNP, Wyoming, USA - C1_top | ecosystem: Environmental > Aquatic > Freshwater > Lake > Sediment | place: USA: Wyoming | collected 2017-08-01
TCAAACGCAGCGAGACTTTCACCACTGCCGCCGACATGCAGACCAGCGTCAACATTCATGTCTTCCAGGGCGAGCGGGCTATGACCGGGGACAACACCAGCCTGGGTGAATTCAATCTGGGTGGACTGCCGCCGGCGCCGCGCGGCACCCCCAGGATCGAAGTAACTTTCGACATCGACTCCAACGGCATACTCAGCGTTTCTGCAAAGGACACCGCCAGCGGCAAGTCACAGTCGATCAACATCACCGGCTCCACCCGACTGTCGGAAGACGCCAAGAAGCGCATGGTGGAAGACGCCACGCGCTACGCCGATGCGGACAAGAAACGGCGCGAAGATGCGGAAAAATTGAATGCGGCGGACGCCAGCTGCTACGAAGCCGAAAAAATGCTGGCAAACTTCTCCGAAAAGCTCACCGATGACCTGAGAAAACGCATCGACGCCGCGTTGCGCGAGACCAAGGACGCGCTGCTCAAGAAGGATGTCGGCCTCGCCACGGAGCGCGCGGAAGCGCTCAAAAAAGTGCTGCAGGAAGCCGGCGCGGTGCTGTATTCGCAAACCGGCCAGGCCAGCAAGGGCGGCCCCTATGCCGAAACCCGCTGGGAAGGGTCTGAGCCGCCACCCGATGTCGGCGCGGCGACGGGCGAACCACGCGCGAGCGGATCGGGTCCGCGCGGCAAGGTGGTGGATGCGGAGTACACGGAAAACAAATAATTCTAAAACCGCAATTAGCCACGGATAAACACGGATTGACACCGATAAAAATACTACATCCCCACGCTGGCATTCAACCATCAGGTGCTTAGAACAAAAAACCAGAGACAATCCGTGTACATCCGTGTTTATCCGTGGCTGAATTACGTTTTTAGCTAACAATGCAGAAAATAAAATGACCACTCATCTCCCCTTGCAAGCGCAACAGTTGCACCATCCCTGCAACCCCGAACAGTTCGGCTTCCAGACAACGGCAGACCTGCAGGACCTCACGGAAATCATCGGCCAGATGCGTGCGATGGATGCGGTGCGTTTCGGCGCCGGCATGCGCCATGAAGGCTACAATCTTTTCGTGCTCGGGCCCTCCGGCATGGGCAAGCGCAGCATGGTGCGCCAGTTCCTCGAACAGAAAGCCGCGGACGAGCACGAGCCTTCCGACTGGTGCTATCTGAACAACTTCGCCCAGCCGCACAAACCGCAGGCGCTCAGGCTGCCCCCCGGCAAGGGGGCCGAACTGCAGCAGCAGATGGCGCAACTGGTGGAATATTTGCGCGGCGCTATTCCCGCGCTGTTCGAAAGCGATGACTACCGCGCCAAGGCAGCGGCGATCCAGGAAGAATTCAGCAAACGGCAGAAGCAGGTGTTCGAAGAGCTGGGAGAGGATGCGATGAAGCAGGAAATCGTGCTGCTGCGCACCCCCGAGGGGTTCGCCTTCGCGCCGACCCGCAACCATGAGGTGATTCCCCCGGAAGAATACGAGAAACTGCCGGAGGAAGAAAAGACACGCATCGCAAGCGCCACCGCTGAATTGCAGGAGCGCCTGGAAAAAATCATCCGGCACATGCCGCAGTGGCACAGGGAGCGCAGCGAACGGGTCAAGCAGCTGGACCAGGAAACCATGCTGTCGGCGGTCGAGCATGTGATCAACGAACTGCGCACAAAATTCGCCGACCTGCCCGAGGTGCTGGCCTACCTCGACATCGTGCAGCAAGACATGGTCGAGCACGGGGATGATTTCCGCAAACAGAAGGAATCCATCAGCCTGTCCGGCATGACCATCGTCACCCAGGAGACGTTTCACCGCTACCACGTGAACGTGCTGGTGACCAACGGCAAGAAGCCCGGCGCGCCCATCGTCACCGAAGACAACCCGACCTACAGCAATCTGATCGGACGGGTCGAACATATCGCGCAGTTCGGCGCGCTGGTCACGGATTTCACGCAGATCAAGCCGGGCGCGCTGCACCGCGCGAACGGCGGCTATCTGCTGCTGGATGTGCGCAAAGTGCTGGTGCAGCCATTCGCCTGGGAAGGGCTGAAACGGGCGCTGCAAGCGCGCGAGATCCACATCGAATCGCTGGGGCAGATGTACAGCCTGGTCAGCACCGTGTCGCTGGAGCCACAACCCATTCCGCTGGATGCCAAGATAGTCTTGTTCGGCGACCGCCTGTTCTATTACCTGTTGCATGAATACGACCCGGAGTTCGGCGAGCTGTTCAAGGTGGCGGCAGATTTCGAGGAGCGCATCGAGCGCAACGACGAAAGCCATTTGCTCTATGCGCGGCTGATCGCCACGCTGACGCGCAAGGAATCGCTGCTGCCGTTCGACCGCGGCGCGGTGGCGCGCGTGATCGAGCACGGCGCGCGCCTGGTCGAGGACGCGGAACGGCTGACCACACACATGAGCAGCATCGCGGATCTGCTGCGCGAATCCGATTACTGGGCGCGCAATGCGAACCATGCCGCAGTGAAAACCGCCGACGTGCAGCATGCGATCGACACCCAGATCAGGCGGCAGGACAGGCTGCGCGACCGGCTGCACGAGGCGATCCTGCGCGACACGCTGATGATCGCCACCGCCGGAAAAGTCACGGGACAGATCAACGGCCTGTCGGTGATCGAGCTGGGCAATTTCGCGTTTGCGCAGCCGATACGGATCACCGCCACATCGCGTCTGGGCGACGGCGAGCTGGTCAACATCGAGCGCGAGGTGAAGCTGTCCGGCTCCATCCACTCCAAGGGCGTGCTGATCCTGACTTCCTTCCTCGCCGCGCGCTATGCAAAAAATCAGCCGCTGGCGCTGTCCGCCAGCCTGGTGTTCGAACAGTCCTACGGCATGGTCGAAGGCGACAGCGCCTCGATGGCCGAATTGTGCGCGCTGCTGTCCAACCTCGCGGATGCACCGATCAGGCAATCGCTGGCGATCACCGGCTCGGTGAACCAGTTCGGCCAGGCGCAGGCGATCGGCGGGGTCAACGAAAAAATCGAGGGCTTCTTCGACATCTGCGCGGCGCGCGGATTGACCGGCGAACAGGGCGTGCTGATTCCCGCCGCCAACGTCAAGCACCTGATGCTGCGCCACGATGTGGTAGCGGCCGCAGAGGCCGGGAAGTTCGGCATATACGCGGTGGAAAATGTCGATCAGGCGATCGCCATCCTGACCGGCATGCCGGCCGGTGCAGCCGATGCCGGCGGCAACTATCCCGAGGGCAGCATCAATTGCAAGGTGGCGGCGCGGCTGGCCGAGCTGACGAAGATCAGGCAGTCGTTCGCAAAGCAATCCGAGGGTAAAACGGAAGCAAAGGACAAGTCGGATTAGCTGGAAACAGCATTTGAACCATCTGTAGGTCGGGCTTTAGCCCGACAAATCGGGCTGAAGCCCGACCTACGCCTAAATGAATTATTTGGGTAAATAATAACAAATCGAGGTGTGCCATCATTTCCTCCCAGCGTGACTACTACGAGGTGCTCGGTGTCGCCAAGGATGCCGAGCAGAAGGCGATCAAGGACGCGTTTCGCAACCTCGCGCTGAAATTTCACCCCGACCGCAACAAGGAGCCGGGGGCGGAAGAACATTTCAAGGAAATCGCCGAGGCCTATGCGGTTCTGTCCGACCCGAAGAAGCGCGCCGAATACGATGCGCGCGGATTTGCCGGCGTGCAGGGATTCAGCCAGGAAGACTTGTTCAGCGGCATCAATTTCGACGATATTTTCGGCGGCCTGAACTTCGATTTTGGCGGCGGCAATCCGTTCGAGGGATTTTTCCACCGCCGCCGCGCGGGCCCGGCGCGCGGCGCGAATATCGAGGCGAGCCTGTCCATCCCGCTGGAGCGCGTGGCGAGCGGAGGTGAAGAAAAAATACACCTGCGCCGCCCTTCCACCTGCAATGCCTGCCACGGCACCGGCGCCGAAGGCGGAGCCGCGCCGAAGAAATGCGAAACCTGCCAGGGCAGCGGACACATCACCCGCAGCAGCCGCAAGGAAAAGGGACATGTGCTGATCCAGCAGATCAGCATCTGCCCCGACTGCCATGGACGCGGCAGCATCATCGAGCACCCCTGCCATGAATGCCACGGCAGCGGCGAAGTGGAGCAGGATGAAACGCTGACGGTCAAGATTCCGGCCGGGGTCGAGGAAGGCATGGCGCTGCGCATACCCGGCAAGGGGATGCCTAGCCGCGACGCGGGCGGCGAAACGGGCGATCTGTTTGTGGTCGTGCAGTCCGCCCCCGACCCGCGCTTCGAGCGGATTGGAGCCGATCTGCTGCGCCAGGAAACCATCCCGCTGACCGATGCCGTGCTCGGCGCCACGCTGCAGGTGCCGACGCTGGACGGGTCGGCCAGCGTGACCATACCGCCCGGCACGCAGCCCGGCGCGGTGCTGCGTCTCAAAGGAAAAGGCCTGCCCGAATTCGGCAGCGGGCATCCCGGCGAAATGTATCTGCGCATCGGGGTGTACATACCGGAGCATCTTTCCCGCGAAGAACGCGAGCTTTACGAACGGCTGCGCGCGCTCGGCAGCAAGGAAGGATGGAACTTCAAAAAAGTATGGAAGTAATCGAAATTCCCTCACCTTGGGAGGGGGGAAGGAGCAGAAAAGCAGCGCGGGTAGATAGTTAGGAGCAAGTCATGAAACGACATTTCGTGTTGGTCGCATTTCTTCTTTTTTTCTGCCTTTCTTTCCCGTCGCAGGGCGGTGAATTCGATGCTGAGCGCCATAAAATGGTGCAGGAGGTATCGCTCGACATGGCCGCCACCTCCTCATACAGCGGCAGTTCCGCGCTCAGCCCCGGCGTCATCGCGGCGATGGAAAAAGTGGAACGGCACCGCTTCGTGCCTGCCGGGCTGTCAGCGCTGGCCTATTACAACCGCCCCCTTCCTATCGGCTACGGTCAGACGATCTCGCAGCCGTTCATCGTGGCGCTGATGACCGAGATGATGAAAGTGAAAGCAGGCGACAAGGTGCTTGAAATCGGCACAGGCTCGGGCTACCAGGCGGCCATTCTGGCGGAAATGGCTGGCTCTGTTTACAGCATCGAGATCGTAGCGCCGCTGGGTACGCAGGCGGGCAAGCTGCTCAAATCGCTCGGCTACCGCAACGTGCAGACCAGGGTGGGCGACGGCTACTATGGCTGGCCGGAAGCGGCGCCGTTCGACGCGATCATGGTGACCGCTGCCGCCAGCCATGTGCCGCCGCCGCTGATCAAACAGCTCAAGCCGGGCGGGCGCATGGTGATTCCGCTGGGCACGCAATTCATGACTCAGTATCTGATGCTGGTGGAAAAAATGCAGGACGGTTCGGTGACCACCCGCCAGATTCTGCCGGTGGCTTTTGTCCCGCTTACCGGCGGGCATTGACGTGAAACCGGGTGGGGTGCGTGGTGCGAATGGGCGCAATTATGGATAACAAAACCACCATGCCCCGCCCGCCATTCATCGCGATCGGCCTGCTCGCCGCCTGCGTGCTGGGCTACGAGGTGCTGCTCACGCGCTTGTTCAGCATCGTGCTGTGGCATCACTTCGCCTACATGATCATCAGCGCGGCGATGCTGGGTTACGGCGCGAGCGGCACGGCGCTGACGCTGCTGAAGGAAAAAATTTCTGCGCACTTCGGCGCGGCCTACGTGATCGCTGCTGCGGCGCTGGCCGTGCTGATGCCGGTCGCGTTCCTGCTGGCACAGCTGGTTCCATTCAATCCGCTCGAACTGCTGTGGGACAAGACCCAGCCGGCCAAGCTGCTCGCCGTATACCTGCTGATGATGCTGCCGTTCTTCTGCGGAGGGCTGAGCATCGGCCTCGTCTTTGCGCACTTCGGCAAACAGGCCGGACGCATCTATGCATTCGACACCCTGGGCGCGGGCGCGGGCGTGGGCAGCCTGGGCGTCATCGGCGTGCTGTTCATGATACCGCCGCAGCAGGCGATGACCGCGCTCTCCGCACTGGCATTGCTGGCGGCAGCGATCGCCGTGATCGAACTGAGAATGCGAAAAAAATGGCTGATGGGAATATCTGCCGCGCTGGCTGTGCTGGCGGCCCTGCCCGGCATGCAACTGCATCTCTCCCCCTACAAGGACTTGAGCCAGGCGCTGAATATCGTCGGCGCACATGTGGTCGAGCAACGCACGAGCCCGCTGGGGCTGATCACAGTGGTGGAAAACACCCGCGTGCCGCTGCGCGACGCACCCGGCATGAGCCTCAATTCCACGATCGAACCGCCGCCGCAGCTGGGTGTATTCGTGGATGGCGACGGGCCGTCTGCGCTGACACAATTCGACGGCAATCTTGCGCCGCTGGCCTATCTCGACCAGCTCACCTCGGCGCTGCCCTACCATCTGCAACAGCGACCGCGCGTGCTGGTGCTGGGCGCCGGCGCGGGCAGCGATGTGCTGCAGGCGCTGTACCACCGCAGCGCCGCAATCGATGCGGTGGAACTGGATCGCAATGTCACCGACCTGGTCAGCCATGATTTTCGCGACTATGCCGGCGACCTGTACCACCGGCCCGGTGTGCATATATACGAGGCCGAGGCGCGCGGTTTCGTCAACAGCAGCGATCAGCGTTATGACCTGATCCAGGTGGCGCTGCTGGATTCGTTCGGCACCGCCTCGGCCGGGCTGTACGGCCTGAGCGAAAATTATCTGTACACGGTCGAAGCGCTGCAGACCTATTTGAGCCGCCTTGCGCCGGGCGGCATGCTGGCCGTCACGCGCTGGCTCACGCTGCCGCCGCGCGATGCGCTGAAACTTTTTGCCACGGCGGTGTCTGCTCTGGAGAAAAATGGCGTGACAAATCCATCATCAAGACTGGCGATGATACGCGGCTGGAAGACCGTGACGCTGCTGGTGAAGAACAGCGATTTCACCGCGCCTGAAATTGCGGCGATCAAGGAATTCTGCCGCACACGATCGTTCGATCTGGCTTATTACCCGGGCATGCAAGCCATCGATGCGAACCGCTACAACCTGCTGGTGCAGCCCTATTTCTTCGAGGGCGCTACCGCACTGCTGGGGCCGCAGCGGCAGGACTTCATCGATCAGTACAAGTTTTATATTGAGCCTGCGACCGATGATAGTCCGCATTTTTTCCGCTTCTTCAAATGGAATGCCGCCGCAGAAATTTTCTCGCTGCGCGAACAGGGCGGCATGCCGCTGCTCGACTGGAGCTACCCGCTGCTGGTGGCGACGCTGGTGCAGGCATTTGCGGCAAGCGTGCTGCTGATCCTGGCGCCGCTGGCCCTGTCGCGCTGCCGGCGCACCCTGCCCCGCTGGCCGGTGGCGCTGTATTTCCTCGCGATCGGTTTTGCCTTCATGTTCATGGAAATCGCCTTCATCCAGAAATTCGTGCTGTTCCTGGCGCACCCGCTGTACGCGGTCGCGGTCGTGCTGTGCGCTTTCCTGGTGTTCGCCGCAGCGGGCAGCCGGCTTGCCGACAATTGGCAAAACGCACGCTGGCAGGCGGCGGACAAAGTAACGTGGGCGGTGATCGCGATGGGCGCAATTTCGCTGCTCTATCTGGCCATCCTGCCCGGCCTGTTCCAGTCGCTGATCCATCTGCCCGATACGGCAAAAATCCTCATCTCCGTGGCGCTGATCGCGCCGCTGGCGATGTGCATGGGTGTGCCCTACCCCACCGCGATGACGCGGCTGGCGGGCACCGCCGAGGACGCCATTCCATGGGCATGGGCGATCAACGGCTTCGCCTCGGTGGTGGGTGCGGTGCTCGCCACACTGCTGGCGATTCATATGGGATTTGCTGCGGTCATTTTATTGGCTGTACTGATCTACGGCATGGCATGCACCGTGTTGAGGAGGTTCGCATGATGCATCTCGTGTTGGGCACTCTGGCGGCAGCCTATGGCGGACTTGTGCTGCTGATGGCAATATTTCAGTCGCATCTGGTATTCTTTCCGGAGATAGAGCGCGAGGTCATGGCCACCCCCGCCAAGATCGGCTTGCCATTCGAAGACATCCATCTGCAAACTTCCGACGGCATCAGTTTGCATGGCTGGTACATTCCATCCGCACAGCCGCGCGGCACGGTGCTGTTTCTGCACGGCAACGCGGGGAACATTTCCCACAGGCTCGATTCAGTGCAGATGCTCCACCGCCTCGGCTACAGCACGCTGATCTTCGATTATCGCGGCTACGGCAACAGCAGCGGCAAACCCTCCGAACAGGGCACATATCTCGATGCCGAGGCCGCATGGCGCTACCTGTCCGAACAGCAGCACATCCCCTCCTGCCGCATCGTGCTGTTCGGCGAATCGCTGGGCGGCGCGGTTGCCGCATGGCTGGCCGCCCGCGAAAAACCTGCCGCATTGGTGATCTCGTCCAGCTTCACTTCCGTGCCCGATCTGGCGCAGCAACGCTATCCCTATCTGCCTGCACGATTGCTGGCGCGCATCCATTACAACACGCGCGAATACCTGCGCTCGGTCGCCGCGCCAGTGCTGATCGCGCACAGCCCGCAAGACGACATCGTCCCGTTCGAGCACGGGCGCGCACTTTTCGCGGCAGCGAATCCGCCCAAGCAATTTCTCGAACTTGCCGGCGGACACAACGACAGCTTCATTTTCATGCGTGCATCGTGGGTCAAGGCGCTGGACGACTTCCTTAGCGAGCAGATGGATGCGGCCTGCCGTTAATACAAGGGGGCATTATTAGCATGGCGCGCCTGTCTGTTGACACGAAAATATTACCCAAGTAATATACTCAACATCTTGCTCATCTCCCTACCCCCCTGTTGAGCAGGATTTCTGACACCGCGTCAGAAACATATCCCCGAGGTTCCGGCTGAGGGGATTTTTTTTGCTACAAGATTTATAATTCCGGCCCGCGCAATTCTCGCGGTAAACAATAAATTCAGGAATCATGCACATGTTAAGAACAAAAATATTGGTTGCGGCTGCCATCGCCGCAGGAATGTCGGGCGCAGCATCCACTGCCAGCGCAAATGAAGCCTATGTAACTGACTCATGGGGACATATCTCCAAGGACAATTACAACGAGTGCTGGCGCACACCTTACTGGACCCCGGCACTGGCGATCCCCGAATGCGACGCTATCGCTGTCAAGGCGGCTCCGAAGCCCGCACCCATCGCACCGGCACCGGTGATTGTTAAAGAAGTCCCTCCCCCCGCGCCCGAGCCAAAACCTGCCCCAGCTCCAGTGGTTGCACCCGCTCCCGCTCCGGTGATTGAGCCGGTGGCTGTCGTTGTGCCGCCTGCTGTAGCCGCACCAGCGCCGGCCCCCAAGCCCAAAGAGCACTGGAAAACTGTTTTGACCGAGAAGCCCGTTCTTATTGAAGGCGCGAACTTCGAAACCCGCTCTGCCCAGCTGTTAAAGCCCTCGGAGGCAAAACTGAACGAGGTGGTCAATGCCGCCAAGGAACATTCTGACATCAAGCTGGACGTGAGCGGACATACCGACAATCATGGCAAAAATGCATACAACCAGAAGCTTTCGGAAAATCGCGCTGCTGCGGTTAAAGAATATCTGGTGAAGAACGGCATTGCCGCCAGCCGTATCAGCACCGTCGGTTTTGCCGACACCAAGCCGATCGCTGACAACAACACCGATACAGGCCGCGCTGCCAACCGCCGCGTTGAGATACGTTACGTGATCGAGGAAGAAAAGAAAATCCGCGTGACGGAATAAGTCCCCCGGCAACTCAAAAAAGCGGGCCTGACCCGCTTTTTTGTTGCCCGCAGTTCTTAATACTGAAAGATGCAGGCACTCCGGCTCACGATACCTGTACCTCAGTACAATATTTTTCCTCGCTGGAATAGAAGAATATGCATCCCTACATTCCGTTTGTTTTTCAGGAGGGCGTATGAAAAAGATATTCGTGTTTGCCGCTGTCTCAACGATGATCGTATTCTCGCTGACCGCAAGTGCGACAGGCTTCTCATTTGAATCACTGGCAAAATCCGGAACCGATTTCCAGTGGGTGTTATATGGCCTGGGCGTGCTGTGTTTCATGGAACTGCGCAAAGAATACAACACCGACTGAATCCGGCCATATTCAATACATAACGGGAGCTGAGGCTCCCGTTTTTGTTTGCTGGCTGACAATCCGATTCCCCGCAAACATACCCCTTACTGAATTCCCTTAAACCTCAAAAGAGGCATAAAATTAAAACCTGCCTGCGCTTCGAGCAGGGAAAACGGGGGGTGATCATGTATCAACGTATTCTGGTACCAATCGATGGCAGCGCGACTGCCGAGCGGGCACTGCAGGAAGCGATCAAAATGGCGACCGGCAAGGCTCAATTGCACCTGGTTTATGTGATCGAGCAGGTCTATCCGCTGGATGCCGAGGCCTATGCCTATATCGATTATGCAGCGCTCCAGGAGGCGGCGCGCATGACCGGCGAACGCACGCTGGCGCAGGCCGCAGAAAAAGTGCGGCAGTCAGGATTTACGGCGGAAACTGCGCTGCTTGATGTGCCCGGCGAGCGAGTCGCCAATGTGATCGATAAAGAGGCGCTGAACTGGAAGGCCGATCTGATCGTCATCGGCACGCATGGGCGCTCCGGCCTGGGACGTCTGCTGCTGGGCAGCGTTGCGGAAGGAGTGGTGCGCGGCGCTTCTGTTCCAGTGCTGCTGGTTCGCGCCGAATAAAAACAGCCGCCACTACTCCCGTCAGCAATCAGGAACATAGCTTGCATCCCGGATAATTCACCCGGCAGCCGTAATTGCGTGGCGGACGGAGGCACATGAAAACGATAGCCGGATTGTTCGTCGCGTGTTTGTTCCTGTTTCTGGCGCCGGTTTCCATCTGGGGCGGAGCCGCGTTTGCAGCGGCAGAAATTCCATCGCCAGCGTCCTCTCCCGAAACATCTGCGCAGCCAGCCGATATTGAAGTATTCGTGCGCGAGGGCTGTCCGCACTGTGCTGGCGCAAAAAAATTTCTGGCAAAACTGCAACGCGAACAGCCGCAACTGCGGATTGTGATTCTCGATGTGGGCAAGGAACCTGCTGCCCTGCAACGGCTGAAGCAGCTTGTTGAAAAAAATGGCGCGACTGTGGCGAGGGTTCCCGCCTTTTCGATTGCCGGGCAACTGATCGTCGGCTTTTCCGATGACGCATCCACAGGCCGTCTCATACGCGACAGCCTGGCCAAATCTGGCCCGCAAGCCGGTGCAGCGGATGCTTTCCTTCCCGCGCCCGAGACCCACTCCATCGATTTCTTCGGACACAATATCTCGCCCGCACAGCTTGGCCTGCCGCTGTTCACTCTGGCAATGGGTTTGCTGGACGGTTTCAATCCCTGCTCGATGTGGGTATTGATCCTGATGATTTCGCTGCTGGCCCCGATGAAAAACCGGCCGCGCATGGTCGCCATCGCCGGCACATTTGTCGCCGTCCAGGGCATGGCCTATTTCATTTTCATGGCGGCCTGGCTCAATCTTTTTTTGCTGATCGGCCTCGCCCGCGCCTCGGAAATCATCATCGCCATCCTTGCGCTGGTGGCAGGCGCGATCAACCTCAAGGATTTCTGGCGCTACGGGTGGGGCGTAACGCTGTCCATTCCCGCTGCCGCCAAACCCGGCATTTACGCGCGCATGCGGCGTATCCTGCAGACCGAAAATATTGCAGCGGCGATACTCGGCGCAGCAGTGCTGGCGATACTGGTGCAGGTTGTTGAACTCATGTGCACATCAGGTTTTCCGGCACTGTTTACACGAATTCTGACGCTGCAAAAACTCGATGTGCCGAGCTATTACGGCTATCTATTTCTTTATGACCTGGCCTACATGCTCGATGACGTGATCATTCTTTCCATCGGCATAATCACGCTCAGCCAGCGCCGCCTTCAGGAAAGAGAAGGGCGCTGGCTCAAGCTGATCAGCGGCCTGGTCATGGTGGGGCTGGGCATATATCTGCTGCTGCAATGAGGCAATGAACCTTAACCGGACGAGCCGGAACCAAAAAAGGTTTCACGCGGAGGCGCGGAGGACGCGGAGAATATAGGCATCCGCCGCTTTGTATTTTCTCCGCGCCTCCGCGCCTCCGCGCCTCCGCGCCTCCGCGCCTCCGCGCCTCCGCGTGAGAAAATCTTGTCATGTTTTGACATCATTTGACTGGTAAGTGACTAAAAATCTCAGTTCAATCCTCACCCAAATGGTTAGCCAATCATATTGATAACAATTTGTTTAATCACGTGTAATCTGCGGACAACTGAATTTTCCAGGATGAATCAATGCCAACGTTTCTCCACGATATATATTTCTGACTGCTCATCGTGAACCCGCACCGTCATCCCATCGAAAAACTCTATGCGCATCTGCACAGCAGCGCGCAGGGCTTGTCGCAGGCCGAGGCCGCGCAGCGGCTGGCAAGATACGGCGCGAACCAGCTTGAGAAAATCACCGGGCCATCGTTTGCAACCAGGCTGTTCAAGGAATTCACCCACTTCTTCGCGCTGATCCTGTGGCTGGCCGCAGGTTTGGCTTTCGTCGCCGAATGGAAAGCTCCCGCACAGGGCATGGCTACGCTGGGTTATGCGGTGCTCGCCGTGATCCTGATCAATGGGCTGTTTTCGTTCTGGCAGGAATACCGCGCCGAGAAAGCGCTGGCTGCGCTGCGCAATCTGCTGCCGCACCACACCACCGCATTGCGCGACGGCAATGCGGTGCAAGTTCTAGCGGCCGATCTGGTGCCCGGCGATGTGGTGCTGCTGGCAGCGGGCGACGATGTGCCAGCCGATTGCCGTTTGATCGAGGCATACGGCGTGCGCGTCAACACCGCCAATCTCACCGGCGAAGCCAAGCCTATGGCGCGCGATACCGAGGCCGTCACCGAGGAACAGGCCGCGTTGCGGCGCGACATCCTGCTCGCCGGCACCTCGCTGATCTCGGGCGAGGCGACAGCGATGGTATACGCCACCGGCATGCACACAGAATTCGGCAACATCGCGCGCCTGACGCAAACCGCGCGCGAGCCGCTGTCGCCGCTGCAAAAGGAAATCGCGCGCCTGTCCAGACTGGTTGCGATGTTCGCCACCCTGCTCGGCGCAGTGTTCTTCCTGATCGGCCAGATGATCGGATTGTCGTTCTGGGAAAATCTGGTGTTCGCGATCGGCATCATCGTCGCCAATGTGCCCGAAGGATTGCTGCCCACGGTCACGCTGTCGCTGGCGATGGCGACGCAGCGCATGGCGAAGAAGAATGCGCTGGTGCGCCACCTGCCCGCAGTGGAAACGCTGGGTGCGGCCAGCGTGATCTGCAGCGACAAGACCGGCACGCTGACGCAGAACCGCATGAGCATGCGCCAGGTTTTCTATTCCGGCGCGCTGCTTGCACCTGAGAAACTGGTCGCTGCCGAACCGCTGTACACCATCATGCGCCACTGCCATGACCTGCGCCGCATCGAACAGGACGGGCAATCAGCATGGCTGGGCGATCCGATGGAGGTGGCGCTGCTGCAGGGCGCACCACCAGGCGAAGCGGTCTTTCCACGTGTGGATGAAATCCCGTTCGACACCGAGCGCAAGCGCATGTCGGTGATCTGCGACACGCCCGAGGGGCGCATGCTGTATTGCAAAGGCGCGCCGGAAAGCGTGCTGCCGCTGTGCAGCACCATGCTGCTGCAGGGCAAACAGCTGCCGCTGGACGAAAGCAGCCGCGCCAGCCTGCTGAACGCGCATGAGCAGATGACCGAGCAAGGACTGCGCGTGATCGCGCTCGCCTGGCGCGGCTTGCCTCAACAAATTCCACAGCGCGAGAGCGAACTGATCTTCGCCGGGCTGATCGGGCTGGTCGACCCGCCGCGTGCGGCTGTGCCCGAGGCAATACGCACCTGCCATGCCGCCGGCATCCGCGTGATCATGATCACCGGCGACCACCCGCACACCGCCAGCGCGCTGGCGCGCGAGATCGGGCTGGCGCAAAACCCGCTGGCCGTGACCGGCGACAGGCTGCGCCAGATGTCGGACACCGACCTGCAACTGCTGCTCGATGAACCCGAGTTGCTTTTCGCGCGCACCAGCGCCGAGCAGAAGATGCGCATCGTGCAGGCCTTGCAGCGCAAGGGCGAAATCGTCGCGGTGACCGGCGACGGCGTGAACGACGCGCCCGCGCTGAAGTGCGCCGACGTGGGCATCGCGATGGGTGTTTCGGGCACCGACGTGGCCAAGGAGGCGGCCGACATCGTGCTGCTGGACGACAACTTCGCCAGCATCGTCGCAGCCATCGAGGAAGGTCGCGCGGTATATGACAACCTGCGCAAATTTCTCACCTACATCCTCACCTCCAACATCCCCGAACTGGTGCCGTATCTCGCCTTCGTGCTGTTCAGGATTCCGCTGCCGCTGACCATCATCCAGATACTCGCGGTCGACCTCGGCACCGACATGCTGCCCGCGCTCGCGCTCGGCGCGGAAAAGCCAGACCCGGACACCATGCGCCGCCCGCCGCGTCCGCGCAGCGAACGGTTGCTGAGCTGGGGGCTGCTGATGCGCGCCTACCTGTTCCTCGGGCCGCTGGAGGCGATCGCCGCGATGGCCGCATTCTTCTTCGTGCTGCACGGCGGCGGCTGGCAACACGGCCACGCGCTGGGCAGCCAAGCGCAGCTGTACCTGCAGGCCACCACTGCCTGCCTGGCGGCGATCATTGCGATGCAGGTGGTCAACGTGCTGCTGTGCCGCCATCCGCTGATGTCCGTTTTCAGCCGCGGGCACCGACGCAATCGCCTGATCGGCTATGGGATTATTTTCGAGCTGTCGCTGCTGTTGCTGATCGTTTATACCCCGTGGGGAAACACGCTGTTTGGCACCGCAGCGCTGGACGCGGACACATGGCTGTTCATCATCTGTTTCGCGCCGCTGATGCTGATGCTGGAAGAACTGCGCAAGGCACTGCTGCGCAGGCGCAGAGCCGCTACAAGCCTGTGATCATTAAAGTAGTTCTACGGGGAATTGCCGTCTATCCGGAATTTTTTGGGTCATCAAAAGGCAGATAAGCGGCTGTTTTCCGCCCGTCCTCAAATCTTGACCTTCTGTCGCACATGCTACAACTTCAATCCGGAAATCAGGCCATTCGTCCATTAAGCTTGGACTGACAACCAGCGATCCGATAGCGTGCAACCACAGCACCGACAGGCATGTTAGTTGTGCATGCTTGGTCAGCTGAATATTTAGCGGAGGTGATTATGTGTCGAATTGGCGTTGGACTATTACTACTGGCATCTGCTATTTCCGCGCACGCCGAACAGCCCGCAGAAGATTTTTTTGCACCCGGGATAAAGCTGCAGACCATCCAGTTCACACACACCGGCAACTATTTCCTGCCCGCTTACCGCTTCAGCGCAAATGTGGTGCTTGCTCGTCCGGACGAGGCCGGAACAGACGGATCGGTGCCCGGCAACGGCCCCCGCCCATTCCTTGTGCCGGAACCGCAACAGCAAGCCGCTCAAGCGAAAAGCGCCCGCTGGCAGCAGTTTGCAGGCAGCTCCCCGATGCAGCTTCCCCAATTCATGCGCCTCGAATTCAAGGGGGATCGCTACAAGCTCACACTGCGGCCTCAGTCGGCTTCGATGGAAAGCGATCAGGTCAAAGTGACGTTGCGTTCACAATCGGTGTTGCTGCAATGGCACCAGAACTTCCATTGATGAGCATCCTGTAGGTCGGGTTAGCGCAGCGTAACCCGACACTTCGTTTTCAACCGCGTTCTCTGCTTGTCGGGTTACGCTATCGCTAACCCGACCTTGTATGATCGAATTTAATG
>Ga0315268_10004183_pt1 | contig 15717 bp, 12 predicted proteins | sample C1_top_MG_FD_204535 | JGI IMG/M metagenome (GOLD analysis project Ga0315268, IMG submission 204535) | Sediment microbial communities from Yellowstone Lake, YNP, Wyoming, USA - C1_top | ecosystem: Environmental > Aquatic > Freshwater > Lake > Sediment | place: USA: Wyoming | collected 2017-08-01
CAGAAGTTGCTCCTGTTAAACATAAAGCCGCACGAACCCCGGTTACAGAGCTGAGCAGGAAAGATCTCCTTGCACGGGCAAAGAAACTTGCGAAGGAATACCGGGTAACCAGCGATAAGAAATTCAGGCTCAAAGATTTCCCAACCGTTGTAAGCTCCGATTTTGGCAAAGAAGAAAAACCAATGGCCCAGAGTGTTTTGCAACTTGGCGTTGAAACACTTGCCGAGATGCAGGACAAATTGTATGCCCAGGATAAATGGTCGTTACTCGTTATCTTTCAGGCTATGGATGCTGCCGGTAAAGACGGAGCCATTAAGCATGTAATGTCGGGTATAAATCCACAGGGTTGCGAGGTAACATCTTTCAAATCGCCAAGTGCGGAGGAACTGGATCACGATTTCCTGTGGCGATGCATGAAACGCATTCCCGAACGTGGCCGTATAGGTATTTTCAACCGCTCCTATTACGAAGAGGTACTTGTTGTGAGGGTGCATGAAGCAATTCTCAAATCGCAAAAGATTCCTGAAAAGCTGATAACCGAAAACATCTGGGACGACCGTTTGAAAGATATCCGCAACTTTGAGTCATACCTGAACAACAATGGTATCCTGGTTGTTAAAATTTTCCTTAATGTTTCCAAAAAGGAACAAAAAAAGAGGTTTCTCGAACGTATCGACAAGCCTGAAAAGAACTGGAAATTCAGTGAAGCCGATCTGGCTGAAAGGAAGTTCTGGAAACAATATATGGCAGCATATGAAGACATGATTAAGAAAACAGCCACTGATAGATCACCCTGGTATGTGGTTCCTGCCGATAATAAGCCATATGCCCGGATTGTAATAGCTGCGGCAATTATCCATGCACTTGATTCAATGAAATTAGCTTATCCGGTTGTAAGCGAGGAACAACATCTCGAATTACAACGCCTCAAACAGGTATTGCTTTCTGAATAATAATTTCGGATGCAGAAATTCGTATGTCCGTATATTTATATGTAAGGATTTACCGATTTTCTTGGTTCAAAGTTTCATGTGTGAAAGTCTTCAAATTTAATCCAAAGAAAAACGTAATTGTTAATTCTCTGTTCCTGATTTCAAATCAGATACTGCTGTATTTCACACAGGGTATAGTTGCCGGTTCGTCAGTATTTATTCAGGTCGCGATGCAGTGTATAGCCAACTGTCCATTCAAATATATCGGCGACATCTTTATGCGCCTTTATGGTTACACCGGCAAAAAGGTGGTTACAAAAGCGATAACGGATTCCGATCCGCTCATAATACGATGATCGCTCATCATTGCTTTCATTACGCTTAAGATAAAAGCCCAAACCAAAGGGGAAATACACATGTTTGTTCAACACCCATTCACCTGAGGCGACAACAGCATACGACATTGAATTCGAAAATGTGGTTGACGTTTGATTTTCAGATTCGGGCTGGGCGGAATAAAAAATATCAAGGCCGACACCCAACCTGTATTTATAATTGAACATTCTGAGCCAGTTTACACTTATAGCTGCCTTAAGGTAACTCGGTTCCCCGATTTCGTAATTTTTAACCGCGGCAATCACAGCAATATTTACCTGGTTGTTTTTAATAAACTGAGGTACATTTCTCTCCCCGGCATAAGGCACGAATCCTTTAGGCTTATAGGTTAAACCTATTGACAATGGAATAATATTGATCCCAAAATTCGGAAGTTTGACAGACCCGTTTGAAAAATGCTTAAACCCAAGTGAAATATCTGTAACCCACTTAGGGCTAATCCTGTAACCCATTGATATTCCGAAATTAACATAAGAGTTGAGTTCTGTTCCAATATAAACATTTGTCGGGTTTGTGACAGAGTCGTAGGGATTGAAATTAAAGGAAATTCCAAGCCCGGCAAAGAACGACATCGAAAGCTTTCTGTTTTTCTCAGAATACAAAGGAAGTTTTGTAAAATAATAAAACGCATTAGGATTGCCTATAATATCCTGATGAAACGTGGATGCATACCATCCAAAACCAAAAACCGGGTGGTTGTATAACTGATTATAAACATCCGATTGATCATTATTAATGAAGCCCATTTGCACTTCCATTCCATTATAGGTAGTACTGCTGGCCAATTTATCAGCCGACTCGGTACCTTTACCCCTCATCTTGCCTTGTTCGTACGACAATGTCCAGGAGTAGGAATATTTTTTAGTTTTTGGTATTATTAAGGTATCGGATTGAGCAATAGCTTGCGAATAAAAAGCACAAATGATAAGTGTAAGAAATATTTTCGGGGTACTTGTTAAATTCATTCTTCTATATAAATAAATTCGGATTTTGTACGGCAAAAATAATGAAAATGCCTGATCTATTCTTATCCAGCAGATATTTGTTAATTATGTATGATCCTGAAACACTTTACTGTTTTTGTTGGTATATTTGTTTTTCTAAATCGTTTTAAATTCCAAATTATGAAAAAGACCTGTTCATTTCTGTTTATTTTAATGGTTGTAATAACAGTATTACCAGTCAGGGCTCAGAAAGGTGAAAGATTTGGTATACGCGCCGGATACCAGAGTTCTGCTCAATATAAGAATGGATCTCAAGTTTCAGATACTGATCCACTTAATTATTTTTATGCAGGACTATTCCGTGACAATAAAATTATTCCGGCTCTTCACCTTGGCGTTGGTCTTGAATATTTTCAAAATGGGCATACATATAATAATGGTAGTGATAAGTGGGTACTAAATTACCTGAGTATCCCGGTTTATCTGAAAGCTAAATTAGGTCCCGTATTTGCTCTTGGTGGACTTGGAGCTAATTTCAAACTTTCGGAGAAGATTTATTTTAATGGAGAGTCGATGGACCCACCTGACGGGCAAGGATCAAAAACCATGGATGTTCCGGTTTTCCTGGGTGTCGGTGTTAGAATCTCCATTTTCACAATCGAAGCCCGCTATCACTGGGGACTGGTTGATATCAACAATGGTGCTTCAAACCAGTATTTTCAGCTCGGGGCAGGAATTTCTTTATAGAGGGATTAAATGCTTTAGTAATAGATTTCAAATTTGATTCTCATGTTATGCAAAGTTGCTAAAATCAGGCAACATGGGCTGAAGTCCACATTTACATTTACTTTAGCAGTTAAATTTCCAGTTTATATTGTATGATGGATACATTCTCTAAACGTATGTTGTAACTTTGTATCAGAAGACAGACAATGTGGTAAAACTAATTTATCGTTTATTTCTAATTCCAATAGTATGGCACAGGAACTTTTAAATCATTTTCAGTCGAAACGGCTGACTATTGAAGAGCGTATGGCAGCCGGCAAGGCATTGCGCATAAAATATCCCCGAATTAACCAGGGAGAATACAAACCTTCTGCAAAACGTGCCGATCCTGTTGCTATACTGGAAGAGCAGGGGAAATCACGCCTCCCCGAACTGGTGCCAATCAGGTATGCTCGAATGCTTACTTCACCTTTCGCGTTTCTACGTGGAGGTGCCGCTATCATGGCAGCCGATCTTGCTGCCGGGCCGAAGCCTACAGGAATTACTGTTCAGGCCTGTGGCGACATGCATGTCGCCAACTTTGGTGTATTTGCTTCTGCCGAACGAAACCTGGTATTTGGCATCAATGATTTTGATGAAACCTTGCCGGGTCCCTGGGAATGGGATCTGAAACGGCTGGTTGCAAGCATTGTTGCTTCGGGGAGATTCCTGGGGGCAAGTAAGAGCATGTGCAAAAAGGCTGTTTTGGCAGCGGTAAGTTCCTACCGTAAAAGGATGCGCGAATATGCCGGCATGGGGTACCTTGAACTCTGGTATGCCACTATCAGTGAAGCCGACATTCTGAAAACCCTGACCGGTTCGGCACAAAAAGGCGCATTAAAGATAATGGGTAAAGCACGTCAGCGTACACATATGCAGGTACTTGGCAAACTCACCGACCTGGTGGATGCCAAACACCGCCTGCGCGAAAATGCACCTTTTATTGTAAGGGAAACGCATGTACAAGACGGTACACCCATCGAAGAGGTGATCGGAATGTTTCTCGAATCCTATTTTCTTTCGATTGCTGACGAACGAAAGACCCTGCTTAAGAATTACAGGGTTACCGATACAGTGCGAAAAATTGTAGGTGTCGGCAGCGTGGGAACACGATGCTGGGTTGTTTTCCTGACCGGAAATCATACAGATGACCCGTTATTTCTCCAGATAAAGGAAGCACAACCATCAGTTCTCGAGCCTTATGTTTCAAAGTCGGTATATACAAACCAGGGACAAAGAGTAGTAATCGGCCAGCGATTGCTCCAGGCTGCACCAGATATTTTCCTGGGATGGTTTCAACTTGGGGGTATGGATTTTTATGTGAGGCAGTTACGTGACATGAAGGGCGGTGTTGAGTTTGATCCCAAGAAAACAAAAGTTGAAAACATCGATCAGTATGCTTCATTGTGTGCCTGGGCATTGGCTTTGGCTCATGCCAAAACGGGTGATGCAGCTATGATTGCAGGTTATGCCGGGAATAGCGATGAACTGGATCAGGCCATGGTAAACTTTGCCTTTGCATATGCGGATCAAAACGAAAAGGATTATCAGGCACTTGTTGCCGCCGCAAAGAGCGGAAGGATAGAAGTTGCGGGTGCAGCAGAATAAAATTTTCGTATTCTGTTCTGTTAGTTAAAGTCTGCTTACCGGAAACCAGGGAAGGTATCGACGGGGTACCTTCTGTTTATCAATTATCATCTTATTAATGATTTAAGATTCTACTTATATAAATTAGAATAAGACAATGCAGCCAACTGGTATAACGAAGAATACCACTCTGCCACCAGGGGATGAATACATTCGAATCAAAAATATCCAGTCAATAAATAAGTTTAAGCTGACTGCCACCAAAGGGATTTTCATATTTATTTTTCTTTGTTTAATCTCATTTAAATTAATTGGATCTTCCTCCTCGGTTTACGATAACAATCCTGCTATCAGGCAGGCGCATCAGTATTTGTATGCACTCCGGCCTCTGTCGGCTGAAAAATTACTGAAGCAGGAAGAAATCAAAAACCCGGGCAACGCATATGTTATATTTTACAGGATGTACAGTGAAATGATTTCACTACTTATTTCAAATTCACCGGATCGATATAAAAAGGCCATTCCGAAATTGAATGAATATGTAGCGAAGCTCGAAAAATTGCCTGATAATGCTCCTGATTACAGGTTATTGCTGGGTGATGCCAAAGTTCTTACCGGGCTACTCAATGTAAAATATAACAATAAGTTCGCGGGATTGATTGATTGCCTTAAAGGCTACAATTTGCTGGAAGACAACATTAAAAAATATCCGCAGTTCAGACCTGACGAAAAGATTCCAGGTATTATCAAGATTGGTGTAGCTTTTATGCCACCCATGTTAAGATGGGGTAGTAAATTATTCGGAATTAAAAGCAATCCGCAGGAGGGCCTGAAAGACCTTTCTGACTTTGCCGGATTTGCCAAGGGTAAGCAGGGGTATGACCAGGAATCATTACTGTTTATGATGGCAGCATATAAGCTGATGAACCGCCCGGAAGCTGCCATGAAAATGATTAAAGATAATATGGATGGGTTTAAAGAGATCGTAGTATTAAATTTTATTGCAGCCACAGTGTGTCTTGATGCAAATGACGCTGAAACTGCTTTATTGCTACTTTCACGTATTGAGCCTGGAAAAATGGAGCTTGACTTGCCCCAGCTTTTATACCTGACCGGGAAAGCAAAATTGTTACGGCTCGATCCGGATACTGATATCCCGTTGATTGCCTACCTGAAAAAGTCAAATGGCCCGGATTACATGAAAGCCACACTTTATAACCTGGCTTGCTTTTATTATATTTCGGGGAATACCACTAAATACAGGTCTTACATTGAACAGGTAAAAACAAAAGGCAGGGAATTCCTGAGCCGTGACATGGAAGCTGCATTCGAAGCCAGGCAACCTGGGCTGCCCGATATTAACCTTATGAAAGCTGATTTCCTGGTAAAGGGAGGGTATTACAGCAAGGCAAGCAGTGAATTATCAAAAGCTCTGAGTAATACTCTTTCTCCCGATGAAAGGGTCGGATATCATTACCTGAAAGCGGAATGCAACAGGTTGGGAAATCTTGACAAACAGGCAGAATCGGAATACCTGGCTGCTGTCAGTTTAGGGAAAAGTACAGGTAATCATATCGCTCAGAAAGCCCTGGTACAGGCAGGATTAATGATGGAGGAAAATGGCCTGAATTCTGAAGCAGAAAAATATTACAATCAATGCCTCGAATTTGATGCAACCAGTAATCCCTACAGCGATCTGTATAAAAATAAAGCGAAGGCCGGACTTATAAGGCTTTCTCTTTCGAAGTGATTTCTTCTGTTTTCCCCATCCAGAGTTTTTCGGCAACCGGTGCCCATGCTTTAGCTGCATTTTCACACTTGGATGTGAATTCTTCAACACTTTCCATATCTTTCAGCTGGGTTGGCCGGGCTTTTGAAGCATTCACAATTTCTCTCAGCTGTTGCGGATTGTCCAGGCAAGGACATGGCTGCAACATATTATGGTTGAAAGGCTGCCGCTTTTTATATTCCATAAAAATTGGCTGGCTTAAAGCTTCAGTCATGGATACATTTTTTATATTAATATTGGAATAATGCACAAAAGCACATGGCTCAACATCCCCGTTGGAATTGATATGTAAAAACCTTCTTCCTGCAGCGATGCATCCATCACAATATTCACCATCGTTCCAAAAATCTATTAAGAATAATGGTTTGTCGGCCCTCATCTCCCGAAGCCTGTGATACATAAATTCACGTTGATCGGGTGTGGCGATCAGATTCGGGACAGCGCTTGTACCAATTGGTATATAGGTGAAATACCAGGCAAAAAGGCAGCCCTTCTCTATTAAAAGTTCTACAAATTCATCCGATCCTAACACTGCAGTATTCTCCCGGTGATAACAGGTGCTGCATCCGAAAAGAACGCCATTTTCCCTGAGGATATCCATGGCTTCTATCGCTTTCTGGTAGGTACCTTTTCCGCGTCTGAAATCTGTATCGTTCTCAAATCCTTCAATGCTGATGGCAGGAGCAAAGTTCCCCACTCTTCGGATTTCGCGGGCTAATTCACGGTCAATAAGCGTCCCATTCGTAAAACAGGAGAAATAGCATTCGTTGTGCTTTTCACACAGCCTGATAATGTCATTTTTTCGCAACAGCGGTTCACCACCTGAAAAAATAAAAAGGAAGGTGCCCAGTTCCTTGCTTTCGCAGATAATCCTGTCAAGTGTTTCATAATCAAGCGAAGAAACTTTTCCATAATCGGCAGCCCAGCATCCGGTACATTTTAAATTGCAGGCTGAGGTTGGATCCATCAAAACAGCCCAGGGAATAGGTATTCCGAGCTTTTCCCTGTTATCCAATCTTTGAGCGTTGTATATAATGCTGTTCAGCACCAGGTTATTTACAAACTTTTTATAAACGTTCCGATCAAGTTCTGTGAATAATGAAATGTATAATTTCGACCACCTGCTTTCAAGGTCGTTAATCTTTTTCCGTGTAGTTTCTATCATTGGGACATGCTTTTTCCGGGTATCCAGGAAAGTAGCCATCTTCAATAAATTCTCACTTCTCCTGACCGGATTTTTTGCCAGGTAATCGATGACAATTCCGGATAAGATACCCGTCATCTTTTGTTTGAAAATCTTTTCCATTGGATAATTTTTTAAAACTATTCCGATACAAAAAAATCACGATACTAATATAGGTAAAATTCAAGGATAAGGCAAGATGTATCTTTGCATGGAAGGAGTTACAAGAATAAAAACCAGGCTTAAAGAACTTCCTCTTTCGAAGTAATTTCTGCTGTTTTCCCCATCCAAAGTTTCTCGGCAACCGGTGCCCATGCTTCAGCGGCATTTTCGCACTTGGCAGTTAATTCTTCAACACTTTCCATGTCTTTTAGCTGGGTAGGCCGGGCCTTTGCCATATTCACCATTTCTTTCAGTTGCTGTGGATTATCAAGGCAGGGGCACGATTGCAGCATATTATGGTTGAAAGGCTGTCGTTTCTGATATTCCATAAAAAGCGGCTGGCTTAAAGCCTCAAGCATCGATGCATTCTTGATGTTGACACCAGAATAATGGATAAAAGCACAGGGTTCCACATCCCCGTTGGCATTGATATGCAAAAATCTCCTTCCGGCTGCGATACACCCACCTGTATACTCGCCATCGTTCCAGAAATCCATGACAAACAATGGTTTGTCTTTGCGCATCTCCCTGATTCGATGAAACATGAATTTACGTTGCTCGGGAGTTGCAATCAGTTCGGGAACTGCGCTTGAACCCACAGGCATATAGGTGAAATACCAGGCATACCGGCAGCCTTTTTCGATTAAAAATTCAATGAAATCATCCGAAGCCATAACTTCGGTGTTTTTGGAATGGTAACAGGTGCTGCAACCAAAAAAGAGGCCATTCTCCCGAAGGATATCCATAGCTTCAGTTACCTTCCGGTAGACGCCGGTACCACGCCTGAAATCGGTTTCGTTCTCAAATCCTTCAATGCTGAGTGTACAAGCGAAATTCCCTACCCTGCGTAGTTCTCTTGCAAACTCATTGTCGATAAGCGTTCCGTTGGTAAAGCAAAAAAAATAGCAATCCTGGTGTTTTTCGCAAAGCCTGATAATATCCTTTTTCCGCATCAACGGCTCGCCTCCGGAGAAAATAAAACAGTATGTACCAAGCTCTTTGCTTTCGCAGATTATCCTGTTAAGTGTATCAAAATCAAGAGATGACACTTTCCCGTAATCAGCGGCCCAGCACCCGGCACATTTTAAATTGCAGGCTGATGTTGGATCCATCAAAACCGCCCAGGGAATGGGAATCCCAAGTTTTTCCCTGTTTTCTATTTTTTGAGAATTGGTAAGGATGCTTTTCAGAACCAGGTTACTGGCAAACTTGTTGAGAACCTTCCTGTCGAGATCGGTGAAAAAAGAGAGATAATATTTCGACCACCTTCCATTGCGGTCATTTATTTTCCGGCGTGCGGTTTCGATCATTTGAGCGTGCTTATTCCGCAAATCCATAAAAGTGGCCATCCGCAGCAAACTCCCGCTTCTGCCTATAGGATCTTTTGCAAGGTAATCAATGATATATTCTGATAATAAACCCCCTATAGTTTGTTTCGATATCTTTTTCATAGTATAATGGTTAAAAGATATACCGATATAAAAACGGGTACTAATTTAGTCAAAATTTATGGTGAAAACAAGATATTTCTATGTCAGACGTAATTTGAATCAAAATCATAACTTCCAAACATTGGAGCCAGACTATACAGCCAGACTGCTGGCAGCCAGTACTTTTTAAAGAAGAAAAGATTTGATAAGAGCTAACGTCTGAACCATGAATGCTTTAAAAAAGTAACTCTCCCGGTACTATTCAAAAGTCAGGGTTTGACTTTAAGTCAAGCCCTGGCTAACTAAAGAATTTGAAATGAAATATATGCCGTTTGTCCGATAATCCGGGTTTTGTGGCTGCGATTTATGCCAGGCTCAGCCAGGCTTCATGCTATTTTAGTTTTTCTGAAGCTGCGTCGCCACAAATTCCTTGGGCGTCATCCCTGCGTGTTTCTTAAATGCCGAATAAAAAGGTGATTTCGAATAAAATCCGGCCTTTTCGGCTATGGCTTCTATGGTGAGCTTCTGAAACTCCTGCGACGACAGAAGCAATTTTGCTTCCTCCACCCTGTACGAATTGATAAAATCCTTAAAATTAAGCCCGGTTTTTTCATTTATCGCCTGCGACAAGCGGTTGGGATTAATATCAAGTACCAACGATACTTCCTGCAGGGAAATTTTGGGATTCAAATAGGGTTTTTTCTCATCTTTAATATATTCTGTCATCTTATCCATAATACCGGATTTTTCATCCGAAGTGAGCTTCGACCACACATATTTCTCTTTCACCAGGGGAAGTACAACAGGTGAAACCTGGTTGCCATACAACATATCAGGGAAGAACAACAATGCCAGCACAATATCATAAATAAAAAAGGTAACCATAGTTATCGAAAACCGGTAAGGATCCATGGCAAGTTGCAGGCCTGTCAACTGGTTGGCAAACAATCCTCCGAGCATAATAGCCTGGCCTGCCAGGAAAATCCAGAACCAGATTACTGTTGATGAAGGAATACCAGAAGTATCGACTACTTTAGGTCTGTACTTAAAGAAAACATAAACCTGTAAACCGAAATAAACCATAGCGTTCACGGTTTTGGCAAATAAATGCCATGGTATTACTACAGAGCCATGTGTGGAAACATACGCATTATAATATGCAATTTTAAATGTGGCATCATGCATGTAGAAAGGAGTAAACTCAGCCAGGTTGAACAGGAAAGGCAGGAAATTCAGCAGGTGTATCCACCTGAATTTAAAACCCGGTTTAAAGACGGAATAAACAAAGAAAAATCCCAGGGGTGGAAAAAGATAATGTATTGGGCTATCAACCCGGATCAGGTGCGGAAAGTATAAAATCTTACCTGAGTATATCATGGCTCCCAGGATAATCATCAGTGAGCCTGTGATGAGGTAGGAGGCGAAGCTGATACGGATGGAAGCCGCTCCTTTAGCTTTGGTTAGCAAAACTACCGAAAGCACAATCCCAAATATTCCCCCGAAATAGCTGATTAACTCTGAAACCGAATAAAGCATTGATGCACAAAATTAGTTTTCAAAGGTAATTACTCCTGAAATCTATTCCAGCACAAACTTAAATTAAATTCAATGATAAGAATGGCAGTACTTTAAATCATATTTGGCATTAATTTATCATGATTATGAAGTTTATTTATTTAGAATCGTTTCGAATAAGGATTCGATTCTTATCTTTGTTATAATTATTGTTATCTGCCATTCCTGGTATACTAAGATTTGTTAATAAATGCAGATGAATTCTTGTTATTTTCATGTTTTCAGTTAGTTTAAATTACATGAAACTTACATGTAACGCTTCAAAAAAATTAAAAAGCTCAGAAAATTTAAAGGCTATTATCATCCATTAACATTTTTTTAAAAGCAAATTTTATGAACAAAAGAAAAATCATGTACACAAATACCGTTTTGGTCATAGCGGTATTTGCATTGGGCATGTTGTTTGCACCGCTAAGCCGGGCACAACAGTATGCAAACCCCCTGCCGCCTAAAGATTACAAAGGCGTTATTAAACTCGATGTCCGCGATTCCAAAGCCGACTGGGCACCTTACGTCCGCAAAAAAGCACCGGAAGGATCACCCAATATTCTATTTATTCTTTACGATGATACTGGTTTGGCAGCATGGTCGCCTTACGGCGGAAGAATAAGTATGCCAACTTTGGATAAACTGGCTGCTGATGGATTAACTTATACACAATGGCATACCGTTGCCCTCTGTTCACCTACCCGTTCCTGTATCAATACCGGCCGCAACCATAACCTCAATGGAATGGGAGTTATTACCGAAGGTGCCAATGGATTCCCTGGATATAGTTGCCAGCTGCCACCCCAGGCGGCTACCATGGCACAGATACTGAATGATAACGGATGGAGCACATTCTGGTTAGGGAAAGACCATAACGTTCCTGAAACTGATCTTTCAGCTGGTGCAAATAAAAGCCAGTGGCCGCTTCAGCAGGGTTACGACCGTTTTTATGGTTTTATCGGTGGAGAAACCAATCAATTCTATCCCGATCTTACCGAAGATAATCATGCTATTGAACAGCCTTACCAACCTGAACAAGGATATCATTTGTCGAAAGACCTTGCTGACCAGGCCATCAAGATGATTGCCGATCAAAAATCAGCAAATCCTTCAAAACCCTGGTTTATGTGGTATTGCCCCGGTGCCAACCATGCTCCGCACCAGGCGCCAAAGGATTATATTGCCAAGTACAAAGGCAAATTTGACGACGGGTATGATGCCTATCGCAAATGGGTATTGCCACGTATGATTGAGAAAGGCATTTTACCAAAAGACACCAAGCTCACTGAATTTAATCCAATGCCTGGCGACCAGGCAAATCCTGCAGATTTTGTACGTCCATGGAATACGCTTAATGCCGACGAAAAGAAATTATTCTCCCGTTTATGCGAGGTATATGCCGCGTTCTCTGAATATACTGATGTACAGATCGGCCGAGTGATTGATTACCTGAAGGCAAGCGGACAGTACGACAATACCATCATTATGTACGCTGCCGATAACGGGGCTTCAGGCGAAGGCACACCAAACGGCTCGGTAAATGAGAATAAATTTTTTAACGGTTACCCCGATGATCTGGCCGAGAATATGAAGCTGATTAATGAGTTAGGCGGTCCTAACACTTATGAACACTTCCCTACAGGTTGGGCAGCGGCTACATCTACCCCGTTTAAAATGTTCAAGCGCTACTCCAATTATTCGGGCGGTACCGCCGACCCATTGGTAATATGCTGGCCAAAAGGCATCAAAGCCAGGGGCGAAGTTCGTAACCAGTATCACCATGCGGTGGATATTGTTCCTACCATTCTCGAAATCTGCGGGCTGGAAATGCCAAAGGTTTACAGAGGTGTGGAGCAATACCCGTTATCAGGAGTTTCCATGAAATATACTTTTGATGCCAAACCCAATGATCCTACACAAAAACATGTGCAGTATTACAGTATGCTCGGCACCCGTGCCATCTGGGAGGATGGCTGGAAAGCCGTTGCTGTGCATGCTCCACTGACAGATAAAGGTCATTTCGACCAGGATAAATGGGAATTGTATCATGTAGATGTGGATCGTTCGGAGTCGACAGACTTGGCGAAAGAAAATCCTGAAAAACTGGAAGCACTAAAAACAGAATGGTATCACGAAGCAAGCAAGAATATGGCTTTACCATTGGATGACCGCACCACCATGCAGATCATTACTACTGAACGTCCTACAGAAGAAGCAGAACGGGACCTCTACACGTATTTTCCTCATACCAGTGCCGTACCTGAAGCAGTGGCAGTAAATATCAGGGGTAAATCGTTCAAGATTGTTGCTAACGTTGAAATTACGGCCAATGCTTCCGGGGTAATTTTTGCCCATGGTTCACGTTTTGGCGGTCACAGCTTGTTTATAAAGGACCATAAACTCTACTATGTTTACAACTTCCTGGGTATTACCGAACAACAGTTAGTATCAGCAGTGCTTAAACCTGGCAAATACACCTTCGGCATGGAATTCAAAAAGGAAAAAGCCGGTGAGCACAACGAATCGATCGGTACCATGCAGTTATTTATCAACGACAAGGCTGTTGCAAAAGGCCCTATGAAAGCGCAGGTTGGTAAGTTCACCCTTGTTGGAGATGGTTTATGTGTTGGTTTCGACAGCGGAGACCCTGTAAGCAAACAGTATAAATCTCCGGGCGAATTTAAGGGGGGTACTATATCGTTTGTAAAAGTGAGTACCGGGAAAGAAAAATACTCTGATCTGCAAAATGATGCCAACAGGGCATTAATTGCCGAATAAGGACTTATTCCTTTTGATTTTTAATAACATGCAATAATTATGTTTGAAACTAACAGTCATCCGTAGGGTGGCTGTTAGTTTTATTATCTCAATAAGTTTAGAATTAGTAAACAAAAAACTATGAAACTCAAAACCCAATTCTCAATACTGCTCTTAATAATTTCTTCCTCTTTTTCAGGAAATTTATTAGCGCAGGAAACCAAACCTCCCGTTAGCGCTGAAGAACTGGCAAAAAAACTCAGCAACCCTGTAGCCTCTCTTATCAGTGTTCCGTTTCAGAACAATATGGATGTGGGAATAGGTCCTTACAACGGTTCAAAGAACACATTAAATTTTCAACCGGTTATTCCTATAAGCATGACCGCTAAATATAACCTTATAACAAGGTTTATCATTCCTATTGTATCGCAACATGATATCACAGGTGAAGGTTCAAGCCAGAGCGGATTATCTGATGCAGTTGTGAGTGCATGGGTTTCACCGGCAGAAGCAAAAAATGGCTTAACGTGGGGCGTTGGCCCGGTATTCCTTGTCCCTATTGCAACAAATGATTTACTGGGAACAAAGAAGTTTGGCGTAGGTCCTACTGCCCTGGTTTTAAAACAGACCCATGGCTGGACATTCGGCGCGCTCGTCAATCAAATCTGGTCAGTGGCTGGTGCTTCCGACAGGGCCGATGTAAGCCAAATGTTTGTACAACCATTTCTTTCGTTCAACTGGAAAAGTGGTGCCGGGCTTGGCATCAATGCTGAAATAACCCAGAACTGGATAGGAAATTCAACTTCGGCATTTATAAATCCTATTGTTACCGCTGTTACGAAAATAGGTAAGCAAACTATTTCGATAGTTATTGGTCCTCGTATCCAGGTTGCAGCAGCCGAAGGTAGCAAAGCCGATTTTGGTGTACGGACTGCATTGTTTTTTGTTTTCCCGAAATAAGGCAGGCTAATAAACGGAGAGCGACTAGTTTTGCCCGAGTGCAACTCGAAGTCACGCACTGACTAAACCTTCAAAAACCCCGATTCATACAACACCGGCTCTGATTTTTTCGCTTAATGTTTTGTAGGCATCTACGAAAGGCTTGAAACCATAATTTATCAAAGCTCATTAATGATCCTGAGCATTTCTTCGTTTGTTTTGCCAGTATTCTCCTGAAGTTTTGGAATTATATCTTCTTGTTGGTCTTCAACAGGACTTTTGTCGGATTCCAACAGAACTATCAATTTCTTTTTTAATTCACCTTTCTTCTCATTCCAGCCTTCCATAGTTTTTTGTCTTTGTATTATTATTGAGGATGAGTATTTAAGAATACAAAGATCGGTAATACACATAGTAAAAAGTTACACAATTTCTGGAAAGGATTACATAATTCACACAGTATAACGTGCTGTATACGTTATATTTGCAATTCCAGAATAGCTGGAAAGTAAAGCGCCTAAAGATTTATGATTAGTTGGTCAGTATGCCAAAGGATCACTAGCGTTGCCAATAATATCCTGAGACGGGACGAAAGATACTGCTTAAAGATTTCTGATATCTTTTGTGATCAGCGTTTCACTTCAAATGAAGCCCTCACTAATTCCGGAGTCTAAGTCAGAGTGCGACTCAATGTCGCGCCCTGGCTAACGCCTACTCATTGCTTTTTAATGACGGGGTGCCTTCGAGTCACCCCGTCAATAGCTAAATAGCCTCCTAATTTACTCTGGCTTTTATTTAAATGCCTCCTGGTTAATCGTTTGATCTGTTTTAGATATAGCATTTTCAATCAACCATTCGCCATTAATATAATGCCATTGAGTTATAAAAATACCGGTTGCAATGGGAACCGAAGCTAAACTGAGCGCCCATTCTCCTCTTTCGACAGCAAAAGAATCTGAAATATTCCTTGATATTGTTTTAATTTTTGAAAAACGAAGTCCCTGATTATATAATTGCTTGTAATAATCTGCAATTGCTTTTCTTCCATTTATGGTAGAAGGCAAGTCAGTCATTAAACATGCATTATCAAAATAAAGTAAACCTATTGAATCAATCTGACCGGAATTATTCAAATTCATGAATCTTGAGTTTGAGCTTGCTATTTCAAACCTTTCACGAATTTCCACTTTAGATTGTGCTCTGACACTTGAGCCATATAAAAATAACAGAAGTGTACAAATGGCAATTAAAGGCACGGATAAAATCATTA
>Ga0315268_10004184_pt1 | contig 15716 bp, 23 predicted proteins | sample C1_top_MG_FD_204535 | JGI IMG/M metagenome (GOLD analysis project Ga0315268, IMG submission 204535) | Sediment microbial communities from Yellowstone Lake, YNP, Wyoming, USA - C1_top | ecosystem: Environmental > Aquatic > Freshwater > Lake > Sediment | place: USA: Wyoming | collected 2017-08-01
TCCTTATACCCCAATCCTTCCAAATACTCTTTAGCCGCAGCCGCCTTACCTTTTTCTCCGCTTCCATTCAGCACTTTTACTTTGATCTTGGCTCTGTCAAAAACATTTACCGGTATTTTTGTCGGCTGCGCCGTGGGTGACACTACCGGCTTATTGATCTGTACCGGCTTCACAACCGGCTTCTTCTCAAAATTAAATTTTGAAAATCCAAATCCCGCCCCGGCTCCCAATATAAATGCCACTGCTATCCAAATCGGCCATAAAAACATTGTCTTTTTTTTAACTTCAGGTATCTCCTGAGACATAGTTACCTCAGGCACTACAGGCGCTATGGGTTGGACGGGTAACTCTGCTACTTTTTCCGGCTCGACAACCGAAGCCAGCTGACTAACCTGGGTTATCGGAGCCCCTACCGGCTTTTCCACTACCTCTTCTGATTTCAATATTGATGGTTTCACTTCCGGTTCCTCTAAAACCACAGGCTTAACGATATTCTTTACACTCTTTCTGGGCATTACCTATATCCTAACACTAAATTATATATTTTCAAAATACTTTTTCCCTTTGAGCTTTTCCGGCAACAAACTCTCCTTAGTATATTTCTCATACCCCTTCCCGTACCCTAATTCCTTCATTAACTTTGTCGGAGCATTTCTGATTGACATGGGAATCGACAGATTACCCAGTTCTTTGACATCAAAAAGAGCCTTCATATAGGCTTCATAGGCCGATCGGTCTTTGGGCGATTGGCATAAATAAACCACCCCGGCCGCCAGATTTTCCTGACATTCCGGAAACCCCACCGTCTCGCAAGCCCGAAATACAGCGTTGGTTACAACTAAGGCAGTGGGCGTAGCCACATCTTCCGAAGCAAACACTACCATCCTCCGGGCAATAAATAATGGGTCTTCTCCCGCATCCACCATCCGCGCCAAATAATATAACGCCGCATCGGTATCTGATGCCCGCATAGACTTAATAAACGCTGAAATTGTATTGTAATGTTCCTCACCGGCTTTGTCGTAGCGCAAGGTTTTTGATTGCAATGCCGCAGTAATCGTCTGCTTGTCAATTTTTTTATACAAGCCAAACGCCAATTCCACCGTATTTAGCAATTGTCGCAAATCCCCGTTAGCGATATTAGCTAAGAACTCCCAGTCTTCATCGACTATTTTAATTTTAAATTCCTGCTCAATCTTTGACCTGATACTCTTGCACTCTTCTACTCTCATTTCTCTTAATACAAAAACCCTGCATCTCGAAAGTAATGGGGCAATCACCTCAAAACTGGGATTCTCAGTCGTTGCCCCAATTAAACAAATATCTCCTTTTTCAACATAAGGGAGCAAAAAATCCTGTTGGGCTTTATTAAACCGGTGTATTTCGTCTATAAACAATATTCCGCCTTTTTTTACCGCCTGCCTCATTTCATCTTTGCCTGCCGATACTGCCGATATTTCTGTAATTTCAAGATTTAATTCTTTAGCATAAATCTTTGCCAAGGTCGTCTTTCCTACTCCCGGAGGTCCCCATAAAATAAACGACATCAAGTGTTTTTTTTCTATCGCTACTCGAATTGGTTTGTCTTTTCCTACCAAATGCTCCTGCCCTACAAACTCTTCCAGACTTTTCGGTCTTAACCTCTCCGCTAACGGCACATTATTTATCATATTATTCTTATTGCCAATACTTGCGCCAACTGCACGAAATTGCATTGCTCTATATATCCCCGAAATTCTTCATCTATATACCGGGTTAAGGCTGTAGCCAGATCGATATTTCCCAACAGAATCCCATTTTTGGTCGGCCGTTCCGCTAACTTAAACAATAATTGCGCCGCCCGGGTACGTAAGAATTCCTCATCCAATAAATCTGCTTTATACTCGGCTGGTACATTTTCCGTACTTCCGCCGGTCAACCCCCTGGTCCGAAAAACCACCTCCTCGATCAAATCTTTAAGATCTGTCCGATCTTGACTGAAAAGAGTCTCAAATCCCTGTATTTTATTCATTATTGGCCACCTATCCAACCACAGAGGTCTTTCCTGGGGATCGGTAAAATTGGCTCTGGCTTCGTCAATCGGATTATAAATTACCGGTTCAGATTCGGAAGGCAGCATTGAATAAACGTCTGTCAGAACCGGAGTTAATCCCGTATCCGCAAATAAAAATTCATTCACTCCTACCACCATCGCATCCCGGACAACTGCCGCTAATTGCTGAAGTAAAGTCTGATTACCTTCTTTGTATTCCGATAAATATGGATATGAAAATCCTACCCGATTCTCACTGGAATACCTTGCCAGCTCTCCGGACATAATAGTAGCAAAGTTTTCCCCGGATCCCCCCCTGGGACAAATCACCAAAAAACTCCCGTTCATCTCCTAATTGTATCAAAATGTATTAATATCCATTACAAATTTTAATGCTTCGACAAATCCCGATCCGGAATTTCCAATTTTAAATACCTTGCATCCGCAGGATGTAGCTGCTTCCATACCCGCATCCGCATCTTCAAACACAATCACCTCTTCCGGTTCAACCCCCAGTTTTTGGCATGTCAACCGATAAATCTCCGGATCCGGCTTCAAACACACAACTTCCTCACCGGTAGTTATTTCATCGAAAATACCGGTAAGTCCCATTTTCCCTAAAAGTAAATCCGTCACTTCCCAATAACTTGAAGTCGCCAATCCAACCAAATAACTATTTTCCTTTAAGTATGCGACCAGTTTCAGAAATCCCTCTCTCGAATCCAAGATCTCTTTATCTTCAACCAGTTCCATAAATTCCTCCCTTGTTTCCACTGCCAATTCCTGATATTTTTCTATCTCCCCGTTTTTCTTCCAGCTTTCATTCAAAGCCATCCCGGGAACCGGTACAATTTTCTTATTTATCCCATTTCTGTCCGCAATATTCTGAAAAGCCTGACGCCAAACCTCTTCATCGTCAACAATTGTTCCGTCTAGATCAAAAATCACGGCTGAGTATTTATTCATTAGTCTTGTGTAGTAATTTTTAATTTCCCCCAATTATAAATTAATCGATCAGAACTATTACTCTTCCCTTGTATTCGATATAAATTTTTTCCACTCCAAACATTTAACAGTCCCGAAGACACAAGAGTATCACTTTGAGAAATGGTGTTTACTTCCGATCCCACCACCGCAATCCCATGTGTGACATCAAACAATCTTATATACCCCATACCACTGCCGTTAAATAATCTAATATTCCCTTCCCAAATAATATTAAAAAGCCCTGGATACTCAGCTTTATCAAAATAAAAATCCGTCCCGGCAATATCTACCCAATCTATACTTATCGTCTCACCCGTCCCGGGAATGTTGACATAACTAATATTTTTCGTAGGTGTTTTTGTTGGAGCAACCACCGTCACCGTCTTAATCTGTCCCGATGTTCCTGCCGGTGAAGGGTATGGTGTCAGTTCCAAATTCCCCATTCGATTTATCAGTGTCCCCACCTGCCCTCTCAACTCCTCAACATCTTTCATCCTAACCTCGGATGTATTTATCTCCGATGTTTGAACAATTGAATTATTTGGATTTCGAATTTGATTATAAATTAAAAAACCCACCAGAATGTTAACCACTACCAAATCAATTATTAATAATAATTTCAGAAAATTTTTCATTTTTTCAATGAAATATCGTTTACTTTAAATCCCTTCTTTTCTATCTCCGCTCTGAGATTATCTGCTTCCACAAACTTTCCTTCGCCCCGCAGTTTGTTTCTTTTTTCCAACATTTCCAAGATACCTTCCGGTATCTTTTCTGTTTTGATATGGGCTAAATTTAACCCCAGCACTGCATCTGCATCCAGGAGAAAATCTGCTTTATCATAATCCGGAATATTACTTTTCACCATTTCCCAAATTACCGCTAATCCTTTAGGAAACCCCAAATCGTCGTTAACGGCCATCCAAAACCTCTTCTTAAAATCCCCTATTTTCTTTTCTTTTTCTTTAGATAAATTAACCCTTTCTTTCTTTTCTAAAACTATTTTTGTTAATTTCTCATATGCTGACTGGGCTGCTGTTAGTGATGACCATGTAAAATTTAACGGCGTCCGGTAATGCGCCGTCATGTACAGATATCGCAACGCCATCGGTAAAAACCCTTTTTCTATTACTTCCCGAACTTGATAAACATTTCCCAGGGACTTGGACATTTTTTGCCCATCGACTGTTAAAAATCCGCAGTGTACCCAATATTTAGCAAACGGCTTTCCCGTCGCTCCCTCACTCTGGGCGATTTCATTAGGATGATGTATCATCAAATGGTCCTCTCCTCCCGTATGAATATCAAAAGACTCTCCTAAATATTTTATGGCCATAGCCGAACACTCTATATGCCATCCCGGAAACCCTTTTCCCCAAGGGCTTTCCCACTGCATGACATGATCAGAGAAACGTCCCACAGCCTTAAACCACAGTGCAAAATCCGCCGGGTTTTTCTTATGCTCTCCGGTTTGCACTTCGACACGAACCGCTACTCTTTTATCCAGGCGATTTAACCCAAATAAATTCTCGTATCTGGGAAACTTGCCAATATCAAAATACACCGCTTCGGGCGTCTCATAAGCAAATCCCTTATCACTTAATCGCTTGATTAACTTAATTTGCTCCTCAATATGTTCCGTCGCTCTGCAAATTGTCGTCGGCCGCAGGATATTCAATAGCCCCATCTGTTCATAAAAATCATTGGTGTACATTTCCGCCACTTCCCACACCGTCTTTTTATATTTTTTTGCCCCTTTTTCCATCTTATCTTCACCCTCATCGCCATCAGACATCAGATGTCCTACATCCGTCACATTTTGCACATGGTTTACCTCATATCCATTGTAAATCAGAAGCCTTCTTAGTAAATCATCGCACACATATTTTCGCCCATGTCCGATATGAGCATAATCGTACACCGTCATCCCGCAGGTATACATCCCCACCTTGGGTGGATTTAAGGGGGTAAAGTCTTCAATTTGTCTGGTAAGAGAATTATAAATTTTCATAAATTTATTATATATGCTTATGAACCCATTTTTTTCGCCCCTTCATGTGCTCCGGTACGGCCTTTAAGCATTGTTTTCCAAAAAGGTTCAGCTTTTTTCTTCTGTTCTTCCTGTATTTTCTCCTGTTTTTTCTGTATTTCTACTTTATTCTTTTCTTTCTCTTTTTGCAGCCTTTCTTGCCTGACTTTGGTAATCTCCTGATTAATTTTCTGAATGTTTCCTCTCATTTCATTTAAGCCCTGTTTTTTCTCATTCTCAGTTTGCTTTACTTGTTCCATCTGTTGGGCTTGATTTGTCTGACCTGTCGGTGTTACCTGAGTGGTTTGCCCTGTTTCAATTCCCATCTGATCCTTAACGTCTGCAACCACCGCCTTGGTTGAATCCGAAACCACTTTTTGCACTACCGTTCCCGCCTTTTTAGTCATATTTTCAAGGCTTCCCTCCTGCCCCCATGGATCGCCTACTCTTACAGCCATAAATATATTATATCTAATAATCGCGTCTGCCTTCCATAGCGCGATTCAAAGTCATTTCGTCTGCATATTCAATATCTGCCCCCACCGGCAATCCATAAGCCAACCTTGTCACATAAACATTTAACACGGGGCTCTGTTCTTTGATTTTTCGCTTTATGTACAAACAAGTCGCTTCTCCTTCCATATTCGGATTCAAAGCCAAAATAACTTCACTAGCCGCCTGATCGCTTAACCGCTTTATCAAATGATCGATATATATTTCTTCCGGTCCGATGTTATGTAAAGGATCAATTACTCCGTGCAATACATGATATACCCCGTTATATTGCCCTCCCCGCTCCATCGCATTAATATTTAAAGGTTGTTCAACTACACAAATCATCGATGAATCACGACTTTGATCCTCACAAATGTCACAAGGATTGGTTTCGGAAATATTTTGGCACACCTGACACTGTTTGGTATTTTTCTTCAACTCGGTTACTGCAATGGCTAATTTATCCAATTCGGTTTGTGGTACATGCAGTAAATAATAAGTCAGTCTCTGTGCACTTTTAGGGCCAATTCCCGGTAATCTCTCAAAGGCCTCAACCAAACTTGTAATCGCTTTTGCTACCCGCATTGTTAATTCTGCCCACCACCCATCAGGCCGCCTAATCCGCCCTGAATATTCATCAATTCTTTGGCTGCCAATTCCTGACTCTTTCTAATCGCTTTATTCAAGACATCATTTAACACCTGGTTAGACATTCCTTGAATCGTCAAATCCAACACTTTTTGATCTCCCGAAATCACCACTTTTACTCCGTTCTCTTCAACTACAACCTGTTGCGCTGCCAAACTCTTCTGCATTTGCATCGCCTGTTGCCGTAACTTATTCATGTCTCCCAATTTCGAAAAAGCGTCTCCGATACCCATAGAGACATCATTGTAAACCACAGTGGAGACAGTTGCAACAATACTCGATCGAACGAAGAACTGACATATGCATAAGTATTTATATTGGTACCCAGATAGATGAAAATAAATCCCGACAGCATAAATAAAAGGGGTCTCCAAAAGGGATGTTTTTTAACACTCAAAAAAAATATCGGCCACAAAATATACCAGTTGTTAACATTCAAAAACTCCCCCGCCATTCCTCTTATCAGTCCCCACAATCTCCCTACAATTCCCACCGGCAGCATCAACCCAAAATCATTTGGGATATTATATTTTTTTATTGCTGCCTGCCAAATTATTGCCGGTAATACCGCCAAAAATATCCACTTCGAATTTAATAAAAATACTGCCCAAAACACCCCCTCAGTCTTAATCATTGAGGCTATAACTACTAATACCGCCACTAATAATTTTTTATCCCTGAAACTCACGATCAGCCAACCCAGAAGCAATATCAAAATATCCGCATTCCCCGCATGAAACCGACCCCCTTGTGCCAAAAGTGGCCCCAGCATCGAATACACATAAGTTAATATCAATACTTTAATCCAGCTTATTCCGCTTTTCCGAAAATTAATCGCCGCCAAAACTAAAATTACCGCATAAAATAGCGGAAACAGATTATAAATATTTTGCTCATTGAATCCCCAATACTTATAAATTTGCCACACCGTTAATGGCCATAAATACGGATATTGCCAATGGGCTGATTTATAATCGGGATTATTCAATAATAATTCCGGTATTTGGCCATTATTCAGATATAATATTTTTGCTTTCAATAACCAGTTGCCATAAACATCAATGCTTTGAGCCCCAAATTTAGTCGCCCCGGACCAGACATAAATAACATTAATTCCGATCAAAATTAATATAATTATTTTTCGCATATCTTACCCAGGTTTCTGTACAAAAATAAAATTCTTTTATCGTCCGTGTCCCGGTCAAAATTTCTTTTACATCCATCTATCTCCGAATAATAAGCCTGAGATCTTTCGCTAAAGACCCTCCTGATGTGTACCACCGATCTAAACAGCATTACCCCGACCAATACCATCCACCCGAAACTGACTAGCCTTTTTATCATAATATTTTATAATAACTAGTGTCTAAGCCAAAAAGATAATACATTGGGTAAAAAATATAATCAGGTAGAATGCCTAAATATATTTCTTCTCCCATCCGAAACTTCAACCGCCCGCTACGTACTTTCATACCATCTCGGTAACGTTTTAAAAAAAATGAGTTTGTCCTTTTTATTCCTCCATTTTAATTTAAGTTTATCAACACTTTCTAAATATCTTGCCGGATTCCCGGCGTAAACTGAATTACTTTTTAAGACTCCTTTAACTAAAGAACCAGCACCAACTATGGTATTTTCCCCAATTATTACTCCGGGTAAAATTATTGATCCTGCTCCGATATACGCATTCTTGCCAATATAGACTTTGCCGTACAAAACCTCAAAACCATTAACATTGTTTAAAGAGGAATCATGTAAAATAATTTTACTGAATGCTGAAAGAACCGCACCATCCCCAATTTCCAAATACCTTGCGTTTTCTAATTCTATATAAACACCTTCCCCAAAAAATACATTTTTGCCTATTTTGGCCCCGCTTCTCCTCAGACGATCTGCCGGAAATAGTTTGAAAAAAACCTTGAGATATAAATACTTTAGCATCCCTACACATTATACTGCCTGCGCGTTAAAAATTGCTTCCGCGGCCGTGATTACCTCCTCGTCGATCCCCTTAGCTGTGACCTCTTCTTGTGTATTTTTTTCTTTTTGCCCCAGTTTCATAAAAAGTTTTGCCGGCGGATTGGAAAAGACCTCCCCCACCGATATTTCTACTATCTGCCGGCATTTGTCGGTATTAAGCTTGTCATAATGAAATTGATAAAACACCTCAAGCGTCAACTTCTCTCCGTCAAAATCAATAGGTCTGGTCGAACGAAGCAATGCCTCTACCGAATGATTCATAGGCTTAACTTTTTTCAATATCTCTCCCCATTTTCCATGTAAATCCTCCAAAGAAAATTTTGCATGCTTTCCGGACTTTACATACTTCTGAGGTGAAGTTACTGGATTATTGGATTCCTGAATATTTAAAATTTGTACTGGTTTGGTTATTGTTTCTTTGGATTTGGGATTTCCCAAGTCAGTATTCTCGATTACCCATACCTCCAATGGTAATTGGGGTACTACCGCCACTTTAGTCCTCTCATAAGCCTTCTCTAATCCTTCAATTAATCTAATAAACTTCACCTCTTTGGTTTTCAACAGATTTTCATGCAGCAATTCTGTTAATTGTTCAATAAATAACCTGTTATTGACTCCCGATTCTGTCATTTTTTCGATCATGTCCAATGCTTCTTGTTGTTTATTATCCAAAATCAACTCTAACAGTGTTTCAGCTCCGGAACTGCTGGTATTTTTCAGGATTTCTAAAGTATTCCCGGCCATAATCGCTTGTTCCAGTAGCTTGATCGCATCTCTAAAACTACCTCGTGCTAATTTGGCTAATTTCTCCGCTTCTTCATTTGTTAATTTAAACTTTTCTCCCTCTGCCACTCTCAATAATTTATTCACAATTTCGGCAATAACCGGTTTTTTAAATTGTATCCGGGTACACCGGGAAATGACTGTGTCCAAAAGTTTTCCTTCTTCTGTCGTACATAGAATAAACAAAGTATTGGCCGGCGGCTCCTCGAGTGTCTTTAGAAGTGCATTTTCTGCCTCTGTCGTCAGCATGTGCGCCTCATCGACAATATAAACCTTATACTTAGCTCTCATCGGCGCTAAACTTACTCTTTCTTTTAGTGCCCGGATTTCATCTATCCCTCTATTTGAGGCTGCATCAATCTCCACCACATCGACTGCCCTACCCTCGGTAATCTCCCTACACATCTCACACTCATTACAAGGCTTCTTTTTTTTTCCTTCGCAATTCATAAATTTTGCGATTATCCTTGCTGCACTTGTTTTTCCCGTCCCCCGCGTCCCTGTCAAAAGCCACGCATGAGGAATTTCTTTGGATGTTAAAATTTTTTGTAAATTCTCCCGCACCTCCGTTAAACCCAATTCCTCAACTGTCTGCGGGCGGTATTTCAAATAAAGGGTCACAACAAGTTTTTAAACTAATCCCGGGTGTAATACAACTGTTAAAATTATTTACTCATTCGTGGTGTCTACCCAAAAGATGGTCAATTCCATGCAATATCAATGATTTTGTTTTTTCTTTCCCTAACCCCTCAAGTACCACTACGCTCCCCAATCTCCTCTTCCCATCCGGATTTACAAACTCCATCCCTTCTTCCAATGGAAACGAGATCACCTCGTGCAATTTTAGCCTCTTGTCACCCAGAAGTTTGCCATATTTTCCGGACAACTCTGTCATCTCTTTCCTGCTCGCAATAATTATTTCTACCCCATCCATTCTCGTACCACTTTTGCTACTAATGAACCATCTGCCTTACCTCTAAACATCGGGCTAACCACCTTCATCACCTGCCCAAAATCCTTAATTCCTTCAATCTCTTTGATATCTGCTATTTGTTTTTTAACTTCTTCTTCCGTCATTAAAGCCGGTAGATACCTTTCCAGCATTTCTTTCTCCCGTAACTCTTGCTCTGCCTGACTCTGCCTGCCTCCGGCTTGATAGGATTGTATCGCTTCTATTCGTTTTTTTACTTCTTTTCTGATTACCCCCACAATATCCTCGTCTGTTAATTCCTTTTGAATGTCAATTTTTTTATAATTTAATTCCGACAATAGCATGCGCAAAACCGACAACCTCAACTCCTCCCGAGCTAACATTGATTCTTTCATATCCGCCGAAATTTGGGAAAGTAAACTCATTTATCCTCTCTTTCCTCTTCGCAGCTTAATTTTTTCCTGGCGCTTGACCGATGGTTTTTTGTAAAACTCACGGTCTTTAAGTTCAATAATAATTTCATCGGCCATAACTTTCTTGCGAAAGTCAGCTATGAGCTTATCATCACTCTGACCGGGTTTTTTTCTGACAACAGTTGGCATTAAATATCACACCCCCCCTTCTGACATCAAATGGACATGCAAGTGCTTAACTTCTTGTAACTTACCTCCATTTATTTCGATTTTATAATCTTTTATAGCAAACTTTTTAATTACTTCTCCCACTGCGATCACTACTTTACCCAATATCTCGGTATCGTCAGTAGTTTCAATGTTCAAAATATGTTTTTTGGGAACGATCAGCATATGAAACAAAGCTTTGGGATGAATATCCCGAAAAGCCACCGTAAACTTATCCTGATATTCTATGGTTACCGGAAGCTTGCTCGAAACAATCCTGCAAAAAATACAGTCTTCACCCATAACGACGCATTATAACCTTTATTGGCAGCATAAAACAAGGTAAAATAACCGCATGTTGAAGCTCAAATTTCCCGTTTTCATGCCGGTGGGAACAGCTGCAAGTGTCAAGTCCCTTTCCCCTCAGGATCTATGTAACATTGGTGCAGAAATAATTCTTGCCAATAATTATCATCTCTTTCTTCGTCCCGGTTCCAAAACCATTCAACAATTAGGCGGAATTCACCAATTTATGCACTGGGACAAACCCATTTTGACTGACTCGGGAGGTTTCCAAATTATGAGTCTGTCCAAAGATAGCGTCAATCTCTGCCGTATCGATGATGACGGTGCTACATTTAAGTCTCATTTAGATGGTGGGCAAACGCATCGATTTACTCCGGAAATAGCTACTAAATCCCAACTTCAAATTGGTTCGGATATCATCATGGCCTTTGACTGTCCGGTGCCTGAAGGCGCCGGGCGAAAAAATGCCGAAATATGCGTCCAAAGAACCCACAACTGGTTAAAAAGATGTGTGAAAGTGTGGAAAAACTCTACCCTTTTTACTCCCCAACTTTTTGGCATCATCCAGGGCGGTATTTACAAAGATCTTCTTAAACATTCCACCGAATTTGTACTTTCGCAAAATCTACCCGGTATTGCCATTGGCGGTGCCGTCGTCGGTTCAGAGCAGTCTCAAACCGCTGAAACTATAGCCTATGTCCGATCCCTGGTTCCCAAAAACATTCCTATTTATGCCATGGGTGTCGGGGTCAAACCCTCTGATCTCACCTCAGTATTTACTGCCGGCGCCGATATGTGCGATTGTGTCGCTCCCACCCGTCTGGCTCGCACCGGATATCTTTATAATCATGAAGTTAAAACCGAACGAATTGACATTTCTAAGGCAAAATATCGTCTGGACAACAATCCTATCGACAACAGTTGTGATTGCAGTACCTGTGCTCAATTTACCCGCGCCTACCTCCATCATCTCTTCAAATCCCGTGAATTGCTGTATTATCGCCTCGCCAGTATCCACAACCTCAGAGTGATGCTGAAAACTGCTTTAACCATGAGGAAAACTCCCCCCCAATCTCCTTGTGTTTAATCGCAAACTCCACCACTGTTTGCATATATGCCATTTTATTGCCGGTGTCATAATATTTACCATTTTGGATTTCACAGGCGTAAATCGGTACTCCCTGATCCCGCAGAACATTTATCGCCTCTACCAGCCAAATCTCTCCGCCCTTACCGGGTTTTAGTCCTCGCAGGGCCGGAAAAATATCCGGCGGTAAAATATACGCTCCGTGTGTCGCCATATTAGACGGGGCTTTATCCGGATCCGGCTTCTCTACAATTCTTTTAATTTTATACACATTATCTTTAACCAAATCAATATCGGCAATTCCGTATTTTTTAAGATCTTCCTTTTCCGGTATTCTGATTCCGGAAATCACCACTCCGCCATATTTATCATACACATCCATCATTTGTTTCAATCTGGGTGGATCGGAATATATAAATTCATCTCCCCACATCACCACAAACGGTTCACCATCAATCGCCGGCTCGGCGCATAGCACCGGCGTACCGTTGCCATAAGGACCTTTTTGCCGGATATACACAAAATTAGCCATTTCTCCTATTTCCTTAACTTCATCAATTTTGTCATTTTTGCCTCCGGCCTTTAAATTTCCTACCAGATCCGCAGTAGGCAAATCAAAATGATCTTCTATAGCTCTTTTATTAGCACCTGTCACTATAATTATATCCGTAATTCCGGAACTTACTGCTTCTTCGACTACAAATTGGATCACCGGCTTATCTACCACCGGAAGCATTTCTTTGGGACTAGCCTTGGTCATTGGTAAAAATCGGGTTCCAAACCCTGCCGCCGGTATTACCGCCTTCTTCACCTTTTTTGACATACTTACATTATAAACCTATTCATTTTCCAAACCATCCCAACCGGATTACATCTTGAAATGATGCCGCCGCCATCAAGGCTAATAATACGGCAAACCCCCACGAATTAGCCCGACGTTCTACCTCAGATGGAATTCTCCTTCTAAATATCACTTCCAGAATCACAAACAGGGCTCTTCCCCCATCCAGGGCTGGTATGGGCAGGAAATTAAATACTGCTAAATTGATTGACAGCACGGCTAGTAGTTCCACCAATGGCCAAAACCCCTGTTTTAAAACCAAAGCCACAATCTGAAATACTCCAATAGGTCCTGCTACATCTTTTGGCACTTCACCTGCCGCAATTCCCCCTCCCATGCTTCTAAGACCCTCGTAAACCCTTAAAATCCAAATTTTAGTAGTCTTAAATCCTGCTTCTACAGACAACTTACTGCAGGAGACAATACCAGTTTCACATTTTTTGGCCACTATATACGGATACACATCTATCGCTACTCCTGTCGATCCTTCATTGGCTGGTGGATCTTTTCTGGGAACCATCTCCACAGTAAATGTAGTCTTGGATTTTTCATAATAACCTTCCATCAAAATCATTACCTCTCCCCGCTCAAATGTTACATGGGTTTTCAGTCCCGCCCAGGATTTTACCAACCTCGAATAATCTTCTATTTTATCGATACTGGTTCCCTCCACAGCCACCAGCCTGTCCCCCACTTTTATCCCCGCTTTTTCTGCCGGCGACCCGGAAATGACTTGTTCTACCGTCACCCGGTTTACAGACTTTTCCGGAACCCCCAAAGCCCTATACAACGCTACAAAACCTACTATTGCTAATAAAACATTCATGACCACCCCGGCCGCAATTACCGCCAGCCTTGAACCGGCCGAACGGTTCCAAAAAGACCGTTTTTTTTCAGACGCCTTCATCCCTTCCGGTTCTCTTTCTTCTCCATACATCCTCACAAATCCACCCAAAAGGAGTGGATAAAACGCCCAATCCGTCTCCCCCAGCCTGATCTTAAATAATGGTCTGGTTAAAGGTAAACCAAAAGCAAATTCTTCCACTCTGATACCTAACATTTTGGCTACCAAATAATGCCCCAGTTCGTGAATCATTACCAGTATCGATAATATTGCCAAAAACACTAACAAATTCACCATTGCACCAGTTTACTTTACTAACTCTAAACCTACAAGATACGCCTTATCCCCCTAAAATTTCTTTCTCTTTGATGTTTCCTATTTCTTCAATATTTTCCATCATCTTGTCTGTTATCTTTTGCAACTCTTCTTCCAGCCTCGACTTCACATCTTCATTAATCTCTTTAGCCTCTCCCGCCCTTTTAAGCTCCGACATTTTGTCATGCCTTACCTGGCGTACCTTAACCCGCCCATCCTCAAGTTTTTTATACAGCATCCTTACATATTCCTGCCGTCTTTCAGTGGTCAGTTGCGGCACTGAAATTCTAATTAGATTGGTCTCTAAAATTGGAGTCAATCCGATATTTGCTGCCACTATATCCCGTCTGATATCTCCGATTATCGATTGGTCATAAGGGGTTATCACTATTGTCTGTACATCCGGTACCGTAATACTCGCCAATTCAATCACTCTCATTTGTGCAGTCCCTCCATAAGCGCCAATCACAATATTTTCAACCAGTGCCGAATTCGCTTTTCCGGTTCTAATTCCTGCTACATCCGCGCGCACAAAATCCACTGCTTTCTGCATCCTTACTTTTATCTCTTCCAAATCCATGTCTAATTCAGAATCTTACACTTCTATAACCTTAAAATCCACCACGACAATATTTTCTCCCAATTTCCCAATTACTTCTTTTATCAATTCCTCAACTTTTTTTGACCCATCCCGAACATATTCTGATGCCAAAAGTGTTTCCACATTTTCCGGTCGGATTGAAGCCACCTGTAAAGTCAGCTCCTTGCCCAATTTTTGGAATTCATCGGTTTTGGCCACAAAATCAGTCTCGCAGCCCATGGCCACTAACACTCCCAAACGATTTGTATGATGAACATACGAAAACACCCCCCCCGCCTTAATTTGTCTTTCGGCTTTTTTTACCGCCTTTTCCATCCCTTTTTTTCTCAATATTTCTTCGGATTTTTTCATATCCCCTTTAGTTTCCTCCAAAGCCATCCGACAATCCGCCACCCCCGCCCCTGTTTTCTCCCGTAGTTTTTTCAAGCTCTCGATATCCACTTTCATATTACTTTCTCAAAGCCTCAGAGATTGCTCCCATCACTAACTCTAATCCTCTTTCTGCATCGTCATTCATGGGAATGACATAATCCAGTAAATCCGCATTGCTATTGGTATCAGCAATTCCCACTACCGGAATACCTATCTTCCTGCCCTCCAATACCGCTACTTCTTCCCGATGTATATCAACCACAAACATCGCCTCCGGTACTTTTTCCATACCGGCAATTCCCTCAAAAAACTTTGATAATTTATTTATTTCCCGGTCCATCAGTAGCTGTTCCTTCTTTGTATATTTCTTTAGTTCTCCCCTCTCTTTTTTCCCCATCAAATCCTGCATTTTAGTCACACTCTTTCGAATCTGAGCAAAATTAGTAAGTGTTCCCCCCATCCACCGTACACAAACATAGGGTTGTCCGGATTCAATCCCGGTCTTTCTTATTAAATCCGCTACTTGTCTCTTCGTTCCTACCAAAAGTATTTTCTTTCCGTCTTTAACCAAACCGGCCAAAAATTCACAAGCTTTATCAATTCCTTCTTTAGTCTTCACCAAATCAAAAATATGCACCCCGTTTCTTTGGCCATAAATATACTGCTTCATGGCCGGATTCCACCGCCTCGCCTGATGCCCAAAATGTGCCCCGGCTTCCAATAATTGTTCTAATGTAATATTGCTAGACATGTTGGTGTTCTCCTTAAACCTCTCCCGCCGCCATTAATTCAGGAGAACCAAAGACGGGATGTGTGATAACCCAAGAATTGTACCCGACAATCGA
>Ga0315268_10004185_pt1 | contig 15715 bp, 14 predicted proteins | sample C1_top_MG_FD_204535 | JGI IMG/M metagenome (GOLD analysis project Ga0315268, IMG submission 204535) | Sediment microbial communities from Yellowstone Lake, YNP, Wyoming, USA - C1_top | ecosystem: Environmental > Aquatic > Freshwater > Lake > Sediment | place: USA: Wyoming | collected 2017-08-01
CGGGCGTCCTCCTTTCGCAGCTTGCTTTTCCCTTGCTTGCTGCAAAGGGTACGCCCCCGTTTTTACACAGAGAAGGTTACGCTACCCCCCGGGCACGTGCGCTTGTGGATTTCTCCAGCTCGTGTTATGCTTGGGCCCAGTGGTAATCGTTTAGTCTTCCGCGGCCCCTTCAGCATCCTGGACTCCGGTGACCGAGCCTTTGCCAACTTTGAGCGAAAGGAGGTCACCGATGAGCTATCAGGATAGGACTCTCACCTGTCAGGACTGCGGTCAGTCTTTCACCTTCAGCGCCGACGACCAGGCCTATCACGCCGAAAAGGGCTTCACTAACGAGCCCAAGCGCTGTACGTCCTGCCGTCAAGCGCGCCGCAACGAACGCGGCGGTAACGGCGGCGGATACAGTCAGTCGCCCCGAGAGATGTACCCCGCTGTCTGTGCCCAGTGTGGCAAGCAGACCGAAGTCCCCTTCCAGCCCCGAGGCGATCGCCCAGTGTACTGCAGCGACTGCTTCCGGCAGCAACCCACCGCATCTTCGCGTCGCTACTAGGTCTGAGGCCGAAAGAGGGGAGCTATGCTCCCCTCTTTCGGCGCAGCGGTGCGGAGAAGCCGAGCGATTGGCATTAAGGACCAGACGAGACTGGCTACCGGCTGCACAAGTGTCGAAGGGAGGGGGACCATCCATGACGCGCAAGCTTTACGTGGGGCGACTCCCATTCGAGACCACGGATGCCGAACTCAGGGCCTTGTTTGAGCAGGCGGGCAAAGTCGACTCAGCGGTCGTCATCACCGACAGTGTCTCCGGCCTCTCAAGGGGATTCGGCTGCGTGGAGATGTCGACCAAAGCCGGGGCTCGGCGGGCAATCAGCGAGTTGAACGGGAGGGTGCTGGGAGGGACGGACGATAACCCTGGACCAAGCACCTCTTCCCCGTCAGACCACAGGGAGGCCGGACGGTCGTTCACGCCGCTCGGGCTACCGTCGCCGATGGTCGCAGGTAGTGGGAGCGAGGCGGTCATTCCCGACGCCAGTCCGGGTTGCTCCCATGGCGCCCACCACTGGTCGATTGACCGGCCAGACGGCCCGACCAGTAGCGGCGTCTGCAAGTGGTGCAACGCTCGCCGAGACTTTACCAACAGCAGCCTGGGTCAGCGAGCTCGGAGGCCCTTTCACCCAGGGGCCTAGCTAGGCGACTATCTCTAGACGCCGCACCCGTGTTCGGGACCTCCTCACAGTCCTCTAAGTTGGAGTGGTAGTGCCCCGTGACCTCGACGCAACGTACCCCTGAGGGGGAAGACGAAGCCTACTCTCCCCGGAGGGATGCCTGGCTGCGGCTGGACGACGCTGCTCTCTTGAAGGAATGCCATCAAGAGCGCTATCGGGCAAGCGGGCCGGGTGGCCAGCGGCGGAACAAGGTCGAGACTGCCATCCGCCTCCACCATCGGCCCAGCGGCATCGTGGCCCAGGCCGAGGAGTCGCGCTCGCTGGAGGAGAACCGGACCCGGGCCGTCCGGCGCCTGCGGGAGCGCATGGCGCTGGAGCTGCGGGCGCCGTTCGACTTGGAGGCGCCGCCTGCGGTCCCTGAACTGGCGGCGCAACTGGGCCCGAAGGGTGCCCTTTCCGTCAACCGACGTAATCCAGCCTATCCGATCGTTGTCGCCGCTGTGCTTGACGCGCTCGAAGCAGCGGGAGGAAGCTACGCGAAGGCCGCCCGAGCCCTCGGCCTCACCACCAGCCAGGTCTTACGCTTCCTGCGCTCGGACCCGCAGGTATGGCGCGCCGTGGAGCAGGCGCGAAATAAGAACACCCCTGAGGGTTGAAGCTGCGCGATTCATCCCGCAGGGATGAAAGTGCAGATACCGACGACGACAGCGACTTGCGAGCGTAGAGATGGACGGGCCCATCGCGAAAGAGGAGGGGTGTTATGAGCGATCTGGTCACGCGTACCGATAAGGATGGCCTGTGCACGCTCACCCTCAACCGACCGGACAAGGTCAACGCGCTCAACGTCCCGATGTTCGTGCAGCTTCGAGCTCACGTGGATGAGATTGCGGGGCTGACGGAGACGGTCGGATGCGTGGTCCTCAGGGGGGCAGGCCGGGCCTTCTCCGCTGGCCACGACCTGAAGGACATCCAGCCGGGGGAGGATCGCCACTTCCAAGCGGAGACGGTGACGCGCCTCGCGACTCTGCCGCAGCCGGTTATCGTGGCGATCCACGGCTTCTGCTACACCGGCGCGCTGGAGTTGGCGCTGGCAGGAGATCTCATCATCACGACGGCGTCGGCGCGGTTCGCGGATACCCACAGCAGGTGGGGGCTGACGCCTCTCTGGGGGATGAGCCAGCGTCTGCCGCGCCGCGTGGGAGTGGCGAAGGCGAAGGAGATGATGCTCACGGGGCGCACCTATACCGGCGAGAAAGCCGCGGCGATGGGACTCGCCAACTTCTGTGTTCCTGACGAGCGCTTCGATGAAGAAGTCGAGGCGCTGGCGCGCTCCGTTCTCGACAACTCGTGGTTCAGCAATCGGGTGAACAAGGTCCTCGTCAGCCAAACCGACGGCATGACGCTGTCGGACGGCCTGCGCTACGAGATCGAGAACAGCCCGGGCTGGGCGCCGGACGCCTGGGAGCGCATCGCCCAGTTCGGGAGGAAAAAGTAACCCTCGTTGACACATCGCTGTTTTGGGGGTATTCATATCGCGAGCCCCCAGACGCCCGGGGCCAACGCTTGAGCATGGACATCGCGCTGCTGGAGAAGGGACACCGCTTCTCGCCGGTCTCCGTCGTCCTGGACGAGGCGGCCGTGCACCGTTATCTGGAGGCGGTGGAGGACGCCGCCCTGCCGGCGCTGTGCCGGGACGAGGGGCAGGCCTGGGCGCCGCCCATGGCCGTGGCGGCGCTGGCCCTGCGCGGGCTGATGGAGGCGATAGGCCTGCCCGCGGGCGCCGTCCACGGCTCGCAGGAGTTCGAGTTCCGGAGGCCGGTGGCCGTCGCCGAGCGGCTGGACTCGCGGGCCTGGGTGGCGCATCGGTCGCAGCGCAGCGGCTGGCTGGCGCTGGCGGTGGAGATGGAAGTGACGGATGAGGGCGGGCAAGCGGTGCTGGCCGGGCGGGCCAGCGTTCTGATCCCCCAATGAGGCCGGTGAACAGCACCAGCAAGACCTGGAGCGTCGGCCGTGAGTTGCCGTCGGTGAGCAAGGCGCTCACTCAGGAGAAGATCGACGGCTACGCCCGCGCCAGCGGCGACTTCAACCCCATCCACGTCGATACCGCATTTGCCGCCGGCACCTTCTTCGGCGGCACCATCGCCCACGGCATGCTCCTCCTGGCCTACCTCTCGGAGATGCTGACGGCGGCCTTCGGGCGCGCCTGGCTCTCGGGCGGGCGGCTGAAGGTGCGCTTCAAGGGCGTTGCTCGCCCCGGCGATACGCTGACGGTGCGCGGTCGGGTCGAGAGGGTGCAGGACGAGGGCTGGCGTTTGTTCATGGCGGTCGAATGTGTGAACCAGGGGGGCCAGGTGCTGGTGACCGGCGATGCTGAGGTACGCCTCGATGGCTGAGGGCGCCGGCACCCGCCACTACTGCTTCGGGTGCGGCGCCCGCAACCCGCACGGCCTCAAGCTGGACTTCCGCATCGAGGACAAGCGGGCGGTGGCCGAGTTCCAGCCGCGGGCGGAGCACCAGGGTTACCCGGGCCTGGTGCACGGCGGCCTCATTGCGACCGCCCTGGACGAGGCCATGGGCTGGGCGATGTACACCCTGGGCGTCTGGGCGGTGACCGGCAAGATGGAGGTCAAGTATCGTCAGCCGCTGCCGCTGAACGGCCGGGCCACGGTCTCGGGCGAGGTCGTCCGCAATCGCGGTCGCTGGCTGGAGGTGCGGGGCGAGGTGCGCAGCACCGGCGGCAGGCTGGTGGCGGAGTCGCACGCGTTGTTCATGCGGCTGCCTCAGGAGAAGGTGGCTGAGATGGAGAGGATGTTTCTGGAGGAGGAATCATCCGCTCATTCTGAGCATGTCGAAGGATGAGGGGAACACACGGGCTGGCCGTTAACGCAGCAGGGCGCTAGACTAACGATGGTGACGACGACCAAAGAGAGGACGAGGACCGCGCCAAGAGAGGCGAAGCCGAAAGCCAAACGGCAGGGCCTCGATTCGTGGATCTACCGCGCAAATGTGGGTCTGGCGAAGGCAGTCCCGCTGAGCCTTGCCTATCACGTCTCCCGGCCCATCGCTGATATCTTCTACTGGCTCTGGACAAGCAAACGTGAGGGCGCTCGCCGCAACTACGCCCGCATGCTGGGCACCTCACCCGACGATGAGCGGGTGGAGCGCCTGACCCGCAGCTGCTTCCGCAACTTCGGCAAGTACATCGTCGAGCTGTTCCACGTGCAGGGCTGGAGCCAGAAGCGCTTGGACCTGGTGGCCCGCCACGGCGAGGAGCACTTCGACGAGGCGCGCAGCTACGGCCGCGGCATCATCTTCGCCAGCGCGCACATGGGCAGCATCGAGGTGGCCAGCGCCATGGTTCTGCTGGAGGGCTTCCGCATTACGTCGGTGATGGAGCGGCTTCGCCCCAAGCTGCTCATGGACTGGATCGTGCTCTGCCGGGCGAAGATGGGCGTGACCCTCCTCCAGACGGAGGGCACCGGCCGGCAGCTTTTGCGAGCGCTGCGCCGGGGCGAGATGGTGGCCCTGGTGGTGGACATAGGCTATCGCCACGATAACTGCGGCGTGCCGGTGACCTTCCTGGGGCATGCCACCTACTTTCCCGCCGGCCTAGCCCGTCTGGCCCGTCTCAGCGGCGCCCCCATCATCTTCGGGACGGCGCTGCGTCTGCCGGGCAACCGCTTCGCCGTCTTCGCCAGCCCGCCGATCCTCGCCGATCGCACCAAGGACGCCGAGGCCGACATCCGCAACACGACACAGCGGGTGGTGGACATCTTCCAGGAGTTCGTTCGGCGCTACCCCGACCAGTGGTACGTCTTCCGCGACATGTGGCCCAACGACGAGTAAGGGCTGCAGCGGCCGCATGAGGAACATCGGCCCCCGCGGGGCGCTGCTGGGCCGGGCTTGGCGCGCTGAGCATAGCGGCGGTGGTCTACGGCGCAGCGGCGGGCGACACCTGGGTCCTGGTCGCGGGGACCTACGCCGCAGGGATAGTGCTCATCGTCTGGCTGGGCGCCAGAACGCGACGCCGACGCTAGGCGGTGGCGGCTCGGGCCTCCTCGATGGCGGCTAGGTTCAGGATCTGGCCCGTGAAGGACGGCTCGCGGCTCGCCAGCCAGACCAAGTCTTCCCCCACCGTCTCGGGCTTGTCCCAGGTCGAATAGTCGGCGCCGGGCGAGAGGTAGACGAAGCCCTCGCTGGTCACGAATCGCTCGATCTGAAGAGCGTTCACCGCTATCCCGGACGACGCCAGCTCGGCGGCCAGGCCGGTCGTGAGGCGCTCCATGGCCGCTTTCGAGACCGAGTAGGCCAGCCCCCACGAGCCCTCGGTGTGGGCGGCGTAGGAGGAGACGTTGATGATGCAGCCGCTGCCCCTCTCGAACATGCTCGGCAGGAAGGCGCGGGCACAGAGGTAGGCCCCGCGCAGGTTGACGTTCAGCACCAGGTCCCAGCGGCGGACGGGTACTTCCAGCAAGGAGCCGGGGGCGGCGACGCCGGCGTTGTTCACCAGGATGTCCAACCGCCCAAACTCCGCCAGCACGCGGCGGGCCATGGCCTCGACGTCTTCCTCTTTGCTGACGTCCACCGCGATGGCCACGGCGCGGCGACCCAAGGCCTGCACCTGGCGGGCCGTCTCCTCGATGGTGCCGGGCAGCACCTTGTGGGGGTGGGTCGCGGTGGAGCGGGCCGTACAGACGACGTCGACGCCGGCCTGGGCCAGGGCGACGGCGATTGCCCGCCCGATGCCGCGGCTGGCGCCGGTCACGACGGCCACTTTTCCTGCGATGTCCATGATGCACTCCTTGTGGGGCAGTTGGGCAAGAGGATGTTACTGCATCTGCGAGCGGGGCGCCACCTCTTGAGGAGCGCCAGCCTAGTGCAGGGCTGGAGCCCTGCAGCTACGATCCTGTGCGCTGCCGCCTCGTAGCTGCAGGCCTTTAGGCCTGCCATGCACGGGGCAGGGCTTGCCCCTGCCCGCTCGGAGGGCGCCCGCGAGGGGCGCTCCTACTCGTGTTCCTTTTCCGTCACAGCGGCCAGAGGCCGACGTGGCGCACCTTGACGCGACGGGCGTGGAGGACATCCACCAGCGTGCGGCGGCCGCGGCGGCGATAGCATAGGTCCACCTCACCCTTGCCCACGCGCAGGCCGCGCACCTGCACCGTCTCCAGCCAGTGGGGCAGCCGTGGCCGCACGATGAGCAGCTCGCCGGCGGGGGCGTTAGGGCGGAGGCCAAGGATGGCCTGGAGGATGAGAGGGAAGGAGCCGGCCGCCCACGCCTGAGGCCGGCAGGCCACCGGGTAGGGCACAGGCGTGGAGTAGGTCGTGCGGGCGCTGCCGGCGAATAGCTCCGGCAGGCGATAGTAGGCGAGCGCACGGGCCGCGTCGAAGAGGGCGGTGGCGACTTCGTTCAGTTCTTCCTCGAAGCCATACTTCTTGAACCCCATGGCGATGAGGGAGTTGTCGTGAGGCCAGACGGTGCCCAGGTGGTAGCCGAGAGGGTTGAAGCGGCTGGACGTGGCGCTGAGGGTGCGAATGCCCCAGCCGCTGAACATATCGTTTCGCATGAGCACTTCCACGACCGGCTCCGCTAGGCGGCGTTGGGCGATGCCTGTCCAGAGGGCGTGGCCGGGGTTGGAGGTAATGGCGTCGGCGGGATGCTTGTCGCCGTCCAGGGCCAGGGCGAAGAAGTTCTCGTTCTCCAGCCAGAAGTCGCGGTTGAAACGGCGCTTGAGGCTGGCTGCCTCCTGACGAAGGCGCGAGGCCAGGGAACGGTCGCCCATGGCAGCGAAGAGGGGGGCCAGCTTCTTCTTGGCGGCGTAGACGTAGCCCTGCACCTCTACCAGGGCGATGGGCGGCTTGGCCAGGGTGCCATCGGAGTAGATGACGGCCTCGCGGGAGTCCTTCCAGCCCTGGTTCACCAGCCCGGTGGGCGAACGCTTTTCGTACTCCAGGTAACCGCAACGGTCCGGGTCGCCGTAAGTGTCGACCCACTGGAGAGCCGCGCGCAGGCTGGACTCCAGCTCGCGCAGGGGCTCTAGGTCGGCGGTCCAGGCATAGTACTCGGCGGCAAGGAGGAGGAAGAGGGGGGTGGAGTCGATGCTGCCGAAGTAGGGAGAGAAGGGCAACTCGCCTGTGGCCGTCATCTCATCCTCCCGCAGCTCGTGGAGGATCTTGCCCGGCTCTTCGTCCCGCCAGTCGTCGAACCTGGTGCCCTGAAAGCGGGCCAGGATCTTCAAGCAGTTGCGGGCGATGTCTGGGTTGAAGGCCAGCGTTTGCATGGAGACGATGGCCGTATCACGGCCGAAGATGGTGTCGAACCAGGGGGTGCCGGCGGCCAGGTAGCAGCGGTCGTCCTCTTGGTGCCAGAGCATGCGCAGGTCAAGCAGGGAGCGCGCCAGCACCTCGTTGAAGAACTCGTTGTCCGTGGGCATGCGGGTGGCGTTCTCCATCCAGTGGCGGTACTGACTCATCAGGCTGACGAAGGCCTCCGCGCCCCCAGGTGCCTTGGGGTGGCCATCGATGGCGAAGAGCAGGCGTACGACGGCGCTCTGACGGTGATTCAGAGTGAGGTGAAAGGTGACCTGCCCTTCTTCGACGGCGACCGGTTCGGGCGAGAAGCTGACCATGGTCTGGCGCTGGCGCCCGTCCCGTCCGCTGTAGGAAAAGAGGATGTGACCGTCTTCAATACGTGTGGGCAACAGCTCACCCCGCTGCTTGCGCTCGCTGCCGCGCACCTCGAAGATGTCGGCGAAGTCGGCGCCGAGGCGGTAGACCACGTCGAAGCTCACCGGGAACACGTTGTAGTTGGTGACGTGCAGCGTCTCCTCCAGCGAGCCGTCCACCACCCGCTGCCGGCGCAGCTCCAGGCTGCCGCGAGGCAGGACACGTCCGTCATCGGAGAGCATGGTAGGGTTGGTGAGCACCTGTTCCTCGCTGAACCCCAGTTCGGCCGTGGACAAGAGCATCACCGGCCGAGCATCGGCGAAGGAGAAGTCGTAGACGGAGAGATAGCGGGTGTCGGCGTGATAGAGGCCGAAGCCGTTTGGGTTGTTGGGCGGGACGTTGCCGGCGGTGTCGGTGAGGAGGAAGACATCCCCTTCGCGGACGACCAGCGCATCGCGGATATCCCGGATGAGCATGGGCTCCGTTTCGGGGAGGAGAGCCTTCTTGGGCCCGCGTATCCGGCGATGCTGGGGAATGGTCATGGCTGAGGGGCTAGTGTCCGTGGCCTCCTACGATTGTAGCGTGGGATTGTGGGCGGAATCCACTCAGGCGGTGAGGCCCTGGGCACGCGCGACGGCGGGCGCTTCTTCTACAGCCAGGCGGTTCACAACGTCTGTGATCTCGGGGTGCCAGCGGACCAGATCCTCTGCCTCGCGCGCGTACTCGCGCGAGGATACACGGCCGGAAAGGTAGGCCACCCCCTTGTCGACCTCGACGCTGATGCGCCAAGGCTCCACTTCCAGGCACCAAGCCAGGGCATCCTCTAGACGGCGGCCCAGCTCCCGCTCCTCGACGATGCGACCTGTACCGATCTGGAGCTTGTTGGTGACCTGGCGCACACCCGGCACGTGCCAGGCAGCGTACTCGGCGTCCAGGCGGGCAGTGGCGCTGTCCACCGTGCCCTTCAGCTCGACGTTGCCGCCGCGGGCACTAACAGATACGGCCTGGCCGGTCTGGCTGCCCTCGGCCCGAATGGCCTGCTCCACGCGCTGGGCGAGGGCCGCGTCGCCAACCGGGGCGGCGGGCACAACCCGCAGACGGTTCACCACCCTGCGCACGCCGGGGGAAGCGGCCACCAGGCGATTGATGGCCTTCTTCTGCTGGTAGCTCCCGACTTCGCCATCGATGTGGACTACACCCCCAGAGACCAGCACCTTGAGGTTGCCGGAGTCGACCAGTCTGTGCTGGAGGCAGCAGTTGACGATGGCCTCTTCTAGTCGTCGGCCGTCATATTCTGACATCATGACGAGCGACCTCCTCCATGAGCGGCTTGAGCATTTCAGGCCACTCCCGCTGAATCGGAGGCGGCGGGCAGGAGTTCGGCGTGGGCCCGCTCTCGAACGATGATGCGCTGGTAGGCCTGGAGGTAACGGTTTGCCATAAGGGGCGCCTCGAAGTTGTCCTCGACGTGCTGGCGGCAGCGGCGGGGGCTAATGCGATCCACCCGCCGCACTGCGTCCACCATCTCACCCACGTCGCGCACGATATAGCCGGTCTCGCCGTCCACCACTACCTCAGGCGCGGAGCCGCGTGCAAAGGACACAACGGGTGTGCCACAGGCCATGGCCTCGATCATCACCAACCCAAAAGGCTCCTCCCAGCAGAGGGGCAGGACGAGGCAGTAGGCCTTGGCGTAGAGCTCTCGCTTGAGGCGAGCGTCGGCTTCGCCCATGAACTGCACTTGCTTGCCATCAATGAGAGGAGCGAGCACGGTGCTGAAGTAGTGCTCGTCCACCCGGTCCACCTTGCCGGCGATGATCAGGCGCCGGCCGGTGCGGCGGGCCACCTCGACCGCTAGGTGGGGCATCTTGTCCACTGATATGCGGCTGAGGAAGAGAAGGTAGTCCTCTTTCCGTTCGTCGTAGGGGAACGAGGGGACGTTGATAGCGTTGTAGACGACGCCCACGAAGTGGCCGTTGGCCAGGGGTGGCATGTTCCGGCGCTGGGACATGCTGATGGTGTTGTAGTAGCCGGCGTAGCGGTCCCAGATGAACTTGGTGTCCGGAGTGATGAGGCAGTGCATTGTGCTGAGCATGGGGACATCGGGGACGAGGTGAGCCATGGCCATGGTCAGCTCGCCGGCGTGGTTGTGGATGATGTCGAAATCGCTGGCTTCCTTGAGGGCGAGGGCGGAGTGTAGCCAGGCGTAGGGCCAGGGGTCTTGAAGATCGCGAGCTGTACGCAGGCTCTGCGGAAGAAACGATAGTAGCTCCGCCCGGGTACGAGAATCGCCGGAGGCGCAGAGAGTGACCTCGTGGCCGCGGCGCACCAGTTCCTCTGTCAGGACGGAGACCACGGCCTCGGTACCGCCGTAGGCAGGCGGGGGCACGGTCTCCCACAGAGGAGCGATCTGCAAGATCTTCATCCAACCACCTCTCCACCTAGGGCCGAAGAGTCGGCCGACCAGTCGGAGCGAATAGAGGGCGCCCCGGTGCACGACGCGTCCGAGAAGGTCCGGCTATCGATATAGACCCGCGCGCCTTACAGATCGTTACAGATTTTTAACCTATTTTTCACGCGGAGCCCGGCGTCGGGGGTGATGGGTGGAATCCGCCCCTGGATCTGCCCGTCACCCGAGAGGGCCAGAGATGGGGAAGGCTCTCGTGTCCGTCTATCTTTTCAAACCAGGATACCCCATCGGCAATAGGATTTCAATGGCTGGGCGAATGCAACAGCAAAGAATATTTGCGCCTCAGCCCCTCTCTCACGGGAGCCGGACGCGGCGGAGATACAGTTCGGCCTCAGACCAGCCTCAGACCGACCTGCCGGCGACCATCACATGAACTGGTAGCCGCCGCGCACGCCAGGTGGCTCGGGGTTGGTGATGACGTTGACGCAGGCCGGCTTGCCCGAGGCGAAGGCCCGCTCCAGCGCCGGCCGGATGTCCTGGGGTCGCTCCACGAACTCGCCGTGGCCGCCCAGGGCCTCCACCACCTTGTCGTAGCGGGCGTTGTCGCCCAGGAGGCTGGCCACGACCCGCTCTCGGCCGTACATCGCCCGCTGGCCGACGATGATCTGCCCCCACTGGCGGTCGTTGCCCACTACGGACACGATGGGCATGCCGAAGCGGACGAAGGTGTCGAACTCGAAGCCGTTGAGGCCGAAGGCGCCGTCGCCGTTGACCATGAGGACCTTCTTCTGGGGGAAGGCCGTCTTCACCGCCATCGCGAAGCCGGTGCCCACGCCCAGCGTGCCCATGGGGCCTGGATCGTACCACTGGCCCGGCAGGTTGATGGGCAGAACCTGCGCGGCCAGGTTCACGATGTCGCCGCCGTCGCCGATGACGATGGTGTCTTGATCCACGAACTGGGCCATCTCCTTGCACAGGCGCAGCGGATGGATGGGCACGGCATCGGAGTTGAGGAACTCCTGGCGCTCGGCCCAGGTCTTGTCCTCTTCCTCGCGCAGCATCTTCAACCACTGGCTGTGGTCCAGCCGACCGTCGCCCAGCTCGGCCAGGAGCTGATCCAGGACGGCGCCGGCGTCGCCTTCGATAAGCACGTCGATGTCACGATTGCGCCCCAGCTCGGTCGGGTCGATGTCAAGCTGGACGAGCTTGGCCTCGGCGTTGAACCGCTTGCCGTAGGCGAGACGGAAGTCCAGCGGCGTGCCGATGATGAAGATGGCGTCCGCGTTGGCCAGGGCGCCGCGGCGGGTGCGCGAGAAGAAGAGGGCATGATCCTGAGGCAGGGAGCCGCGCCCCATGGCGTTGAGGTAGACGGGCGCCTGGAGCCGCTCCGCCAGCTCCCGCAGACGGTCGTGGGCCGCGGACCAGTAGACGGCGCTGCCGCCCATGATCAGCGGCTGCTGAGCCTTGGCCAGCACCTGGGCGGCCTGGCGCAGGACGCGGGGGTCGGCCTGCACGCGCCCCTTGGGCCGGTAGCTGTGGGGGAAGGGAACGTCGCTCTCCTCCACACGCCGGAAGAGGACGTCGGCCGGTATCTCCAGGAAGACGGGGCCGTAGCGGCCGGTGAGGGCGTGGCGGAAGGCCATGGCCATGTACTCGGGGATGCGTTTGGTGTCGTAGACGCAGCGGGCCCACTTGGTGATGGGCTTCAGGAACTCCACCTGGTCCATCTCCTGGAGGGCACCCTTCTCGAAGTCGGTCAGGGGGCTGCGGCCACCGATGAGGAGCATGGGGCTGCGGTTCTGGAAGGCGTTGGCGACGGCGGTGACGGCGTCGGTGACGCCGGGCCCGGCGGTGACCACCGCGACGCCGCAGCGGCGGGTGGCCCGCGACCAGCCCTCGGCGGCGTGGCCGGCGACCTGCTCGTGGCGGACGTCGATGACCTTGATGCTTTCGTCGATGCAGCCGTCGTAGATGGCCTGGACGTGGCCGCCGCAGAGGGTGAAGATGGCGTCTACACCCTCCTGCTTCAGGCAGCGCGCCACGAGATCGCCGCCGTCAACCATGGCCATGGGGGTTCTCCTTCCTTCGACGAGCTCAGGATGTACCCTAGAACAGCACGCTCTCCATGACCAGCTGGGCCATCTCCTCGTCGTCCATGCCCAACACCTCGCTGCACACCTGGGCCGTGTGCTCGCCCAGCATCGGGGCGGGCGAGAGCAGCCGCCCGGGCGTCTTGGACAGGCGGAAGCCGGGGCCGTCGTAGGCGGTGCGACCGGCCTCGGGGTGGTCCAGGTAGACGTAGTAGCCGCGGGCCTTCAGGTGAGGGTCGTTCTCCAGCACGTCGCGGGCGCTCTGGACAACGCCGGCCGGCACGCCCGCCGCCTGAAGGGTCTCCATGACCTCCTCGGCGGAGTGGAGGGCCGTCCAGCCTTCGATAAGCAGGTCCAGCTCGTCCTCGTTCTCCTTGCGGGCCTGGAGGGTGGCGAAGCGCTCCTCCTGGGCCCACTCGGGTTCGCCCATGGCGCGGCAGAGGGCCCGCCACTCGTCGTCGGTGAAGACGGCGACGGCGCACCAGCGGTCGTCGCCGGCGCAGCGATAGGCGCCGTGGGGGGCAGCGTGGCCCAGGCGGTTGCCTTCGCGCGTGTCGACGCGCCCGTTGGCGGTGTAGTCCAGGATGGCGGTGCTCACCGCGCAGATCGACGACTCGACCTGGGCCACCTCGATGAGCTGGCCCTTGCCGGTGCGGTTGCGGTAATGGAGGGCCGCCAGGGTGGCGATGGCGGCATGGCCGGGATTGATCACGTAGTCGGTGTAGTTGGTACCCAGGCCGACGGGCTCGCGTTGGGGGAAGCCGGAGAGGTGACTCACGCCGGCTAGGGGGGTGATGACGAAGCCGAAGCCGCCGAAGTCGCCGTGGGGGCCACCGGCGCCCTGCATGGGCTCGCGCACAAAGATGAGGTCCGGCTTGACGGCCAGCATGGCCTCGTAGGTGAGGCCCCACTTCTCCAGGGTGCCGGCGGTGAAGTTCTCGGCCACGATATCGCTCACGGCGATGAGGCGCAGGGCCACGTCGAGGGCCTTGGGGTGCTTCATGTTCAGGGCGAAGGAGAGCTTGCTGGCGTTGAAGTTGTTGAAGTAGCCGCTCACGTTCCAGGTGTACTTGCCCTCGGGCATGGGGTGGGCCAGGCGCAGGCCATCGATGTGCGCCTGCGACTCGATGCGGATGACCTGGGCGCCGTAGTTGGCCAAGATCGCGGTGTAGATTGGGCCCGCACCGAACCAGGTGAAGTCGGCGACGCGGATGCCGGCCAGGGGAAGGTTATCCTTGCTCATGAACTGGGCTCCTCAGGATTATGCAAAACTTGTGCATCTCCGCCCATGGTTCGACAGGCTCACCATGAGCAGGAGGGTTGTTGTCTCCGTCACCCTGAGCGAAGCGAAGGGTCTGGTGGTCGAGGGGGATACTAAGGCGCCGGGCCAATGTTGCCCCGCCCCAGATTCTTCGCTGCGCTCAGAATGACAGGGGACGAGCCAGCTCGCCCTGAGCCAGTCGAAGGGCGTGCGGAAGAGCTTCTCTGCACCTTCCCTCACCATTCGTGTCCGCATGCCGCTCCCTAAACCACCCCGGCGCCGCTGAGAGCAGCCAGCTCTTCCGCAGGCAAACCCAGTTCCTCGCAGTAGACCTCCTGGTTGTGCTCACCGATGAGGGGCGGGCGGCCGCGCAGTCGCCAGGGCGTCTCGCTCAGGCGGTAGGGTGGGCCGGGGTAGGCGAGGGTAGCCTCCAGCTCGGGGTGGCTCGCGCTGGCAAACCACTGGCGGTAGTTGAGCTGGGCGTTATCCACGATGTCCTTGGGCGTATTACAGGGCGCCACCAGCAGGCCCCGCCGCTGCCCCTCTTCGTACATCTCCTGCATCGTGTGGACGCGGACGAAGCGGGCCAGCACCTCGCCTACATGGGCGAGGCGAGGTTTCCACTGCGCCGCCAACTCAGCCTCGTGACCGAAGTAGAGCTGAGCGATGAGGCGCATGTCCATGCTCTGGAACACTCCCTGCCATTCCTCACTGAGGAGGTCTTCGGCCATGCCCTCGTCAGCCATCCATTGGAGGAGCGCCGGCCAGGGGGCGCCGAAGCCGGGGATGCCCACGTAGAAGGTCATGTAACCGTCTTCGCACTCGTATACGCCGACGGCCGGTAGTCGGCGCTCGTTGCCCGTTCGCTGGCGCAGCTCGCCGCGGATGTCCCAGGTCTGCATGGCCGTCTCCTGGTTCATAGAGAGGGCCTCCTGCAGGGACACCTCCACCTGCTGGCCCTCGCCGGTGCGTTCACGATGGAGGAGGGCGGTCAGGATGCCGGTGGCCGCCTGGATGGAGGCGCAGTAGTGGGACTGGTTGCCGTAGGGGCGGTTGGGCGGGTCCTCCGGGAAGCCCGCGAGGTACATCATCCCGCTCATGGCCACCGCCACGATGTCGGGCGCCTTGTAGTGGCTGTGCGGCCCCGACTGGCCGAAGCCGGTGATCGAGGCGACGATGATGCCTGGCCTGGCCTGGGTCAGGGCTTGATAGCCCGCGCCCAGGCTGTCCAAGAATCCGGGCGGGAACGTCTCCATGACGACGTCGGCGGTGGCGACCAGGCGCCGGAAGAGGGACTGGCCGTCGGCGGAGGCGATGTTCAGGGTGATGCTGCGCTTGCTGGTGTTATGAGCGAAGAAATAGAGGCTCTTCTCGGGGTCGACCTCGTCGTGGTAGAAGGGGCCGATGCGACGGCCGGGGTCGCCGCCGGGCGGCTCGACCTTGACCACGTCGGCTCCTAGCTCGGCCAGGAGCTTGCCGCAGTACCAGCCCGGCTCCCCCGCCAGGTCGAGAACACGGATGTCGTTGAGGGCGAGGGGTGTCTCCGCAGGATCGGTCACGCGCTCCTCCTCGGTTCGCCTCTTCGCGGGGCGAGGTCGGGAATCATTATAGGGCAAAGAGCGCTCCTTCTTGAAGGAGCAGACCCGGGCTTTCTGTAGTGAACGGGCCGTAGCGAGAGTCTAACGAGGGGATAAGGAGTGGCAAACCATTGACAGACGATCCTTTGCGCGGTAAGCTAGAATATTCTTGCACACAACTGTAAACAAAAAGGCATTGGTTCAAGGAGGAGGAGGGATCATGACGACGGTCGTCAAGCAACCGGCATTGGAAACATTTAGGGCGAGCCTGCGGGGCGAACTGATTACGGCTGGGGACGCGGGCTACGAGGCGGCCCGCAAGGTGCACAACGGAATGATCGACCGGCGGCCGCGCTTCATCGTGCGGTGCGCCAATGTGAGGGACGTCGTGAGCGCCGTCAACTTCGCGCGCGAGAACGAGCTAACCCTGGCCGTGCGCGGCGGGAGTCACAGCGCTCCCGGTTTCGGCGTGTGTGATGATGGGCTCGTCATCGACCTGTCGCTCATGAAGGGCATCCGCGTCGATCCGAAGAAGCGCACCGTGCGGGCGGAGG
>Ga0315268_10004186_pt1 | contig 15705 bp, 11 predicted proteins | sample C1_top_MG_FD_204535 | JGI IMG/M metagenome (GOLD analysis project Ga0315268, IMG submission 204535) | Sediment microbial communities from Yellowstone Lake, YNP, Wyoming, USA - C1_top | ecosystem: Environmental > Aquatic > Freshwater > Lake > Sediment | place: USA: Wyoming | collected 2017-08-01
GTCCCGTAGTCCACAGGCGTGCAGTATGCAGCCTTGAACTTCAGTTTCTGAAGCTTCTCCGACGGTATCTTCTTCATGTACTCCGCCCGGCTCTCCACGCCGTAGACCCACTCGTCGAGATACTTCAGCGTGGTCGCGTGCTCCTTCGTTATCTCGTCCCACTGCATGTAAAACTCGTTATCCCTGTCGTAATACCCTTGGACATAGGATGGGTGGGCGCACCAGGGCTCATGCACGACTGCGTGAACGACGAAGTCAGGGATCAGGGTCCTGTTGGGGTCGGACCTGATCACGCTCTCCTCTACGATCTCTTCAGCGCTTATGATGACCTTCTTCGACGCGAACGCGGCATCCTTCTGCTCTCCGATGATGCCCCAGATGTGCGAGTTCCCGTTCTTGTCAGCCCTCTGTACATGGACTACTGCGACATCGGGCTTCAATGGAGGAACCACGGACACCTCGTACCCGGTGTAGGGGTCCTTCACGGTCTTGATCATAGGATTCTGTGCTGGCAGGTCAGAGCCTATGTTGGTCCGCATTGGCAGGAAGGGCATGTTTGTCGCACCCGCAAACAGGCGTCCTGACAGACCGAAATGGGTGTACTCCTCGATCTCAAGAGGTCTCCAATCGGCGACCTTTGCCTCCTCACCCGGCTTTGGCTTTGGTCTCTCAGTCGCTCTTCTGAAGCATCTCAGAGAGCCTACGCCCGGATTTCCAGAGTAGCTGAATATCAACTTCTTCGCGCAGCCCGCGGCTATCATCTGATCATATATGATGTCTGGGGTCGCACGTGCAAGGACCAGGTTCTTCTTCCTCTGCCTGATGATCTCGTGGCCGGCAGCGAACGGGATCATGTGCGTGAACCCTGCCAAGTAGACTAGATCTCCGTCGCTGACGAACCTCGCCACAGCCTCTTTCATGCCCATCATCTTTCCTGAGTCCATCATATCACTTCCCCTCCAGATCTGGAACGAACTTGAAACCGTATCTTATGACGCCCTCTTCGGTGTAGATCTTTCTGAGCTCGCCCTTCACCGGCATGTCTATCTTGACATCATTGGGGTTCACCTCGGCGATCTGGCCGATCACCTTCGGGCCTTCCTTGAGCTCCACAATTGCGACCGGATACTGTCCTCCTGCCTTCTCCTGTTCGGCAAACTCCGGAGGCGCTCCCCCGGCTCCGATGAGGACGAAAGTGTGGACCTTGCCCTTCCCGCTCAGCTGCAGCTCCTCGAACTCCGAGGATACGCTGCAATACTTGCAGACGCCCTTGGGCGGGAAGTTGACAGCACCGCACTTCTTGCACTTCTGACCGATCATCCTGTACCGCTGAGGGATAGTTCGCCAATACATAGGAACTGAGACATGTGCCATGTTTCACACCTCACACGATTGCTCCTTTGAGTTTGAGATATTGGACATAATCGATGTACTCCTTCCTGTCGATCTCCGCTTGGACCGTTGGCTTTGCCTTTCTTTCGGAGACCACCCTGAGGCTAAGAGCGTCGCTGCCAGCCCCGGACCCGTAGGATAGCACCAGGATCCTGTCGCCGACCTTCGCCTGATCCAACGCGGCCGCGAGCGCGACTGGCGTTGACGCCGCTCCAAGGTCCCCGAGGCTCTTAGATACGAGGCTCGAGGCAATGTGGGCGTCCGTGAACTGCATTCTAGCTGCAATGGTTGCAGGGGTTCTAGCATCAGGCTGCTGGATCACCACATGCTGATAGTCCTCCGGCTTTCTGCCGAGCTTCTTCACAAGGGCGGAGCCTGCCTTCGTCGTGTTGCCAATCAAGGACGCCTCCGCGAATTTCTTCACATTAAGGTCGTGTATGAGCTCGTCCTCGCTAGTTTTGAACCTCTCCCCGAAGTGTTCGCTGGCGTAGGAGGAAGCGCCCTCTAGCTCCGCTATGAGATTCTCGTTGGAGAGAACGAATGCTGCAGCACCTGCTCCGAGCCCATGTTCGATAGTATTCCACATGCTCGCTCTTGGGGCGTCCGCAATCGCAGCCAACGCATTGCCTGCTGGGTTCGCGCTCAAGTGCTCGAAAGCAGCCAAGATTGCTTCAGTGCCAGCTCTCGTGGAGGATGTGTGGTCCGTTGAGAATGCTGCATTCGGTATCCCGACGGTAACCATGACTGTCCCCGAGAGGAGCTTCTCGGTATACGGTGGGGATGTGGTCGCAATAGCAAACCTCGTGATCTTGTCTTGTCCCAGGGGGACGGATTCCAGAGCGCGGTGGCTCACCTTGACCGCCATTGTGAGCACATCCTCATCAAAGCTCATGACGGACTTCTCCGACACGCCCGCTGCTGCAAATGACCCCCAGGCCTTTGCGTAATCCTCCTTCTTGATCCTAAGTTTCGGTACGTAGACACCATATCCAGATATCCCTAGCGCCAATATCCTCACCTCCTCAGGATTGACACGGCTACTGTGCCGCCCGATCCGCCTACATTGTGTACAAGCCCGAGCTCGGCTCCCTTGACCTGACGCGCAGGCTTCTGAACCGTACCCCTCAGCTGGTTGAACATCTCATATGCCTGGCCCGTCCCTGTCGATCCAATCGGGTGGCCCTTCGACTTGAGTCCGCCGCTGGGGTTGACAGGCATGTCCCCGCCAATCTGCGTGTGCCCTTCCTCGATGAACTGTCCCGCTTTGCCCTTGGGACAGAACCCCAAGTCCTCATATGCGAGCAGTTCCGCAATTGTGAAGCAGTCGTGCACCTCAGCGACCTGGATATCCTTCGGTGTCAGCCCTGCCATCTTGTACGCTCTCGAAGCAGCTCTCTTCGTCCCTTCCAGCGTGACGGTGTTGAGCCTGTCGTGTATTGCCAGATAGTCGCTTGAGGTCCCGAAACCAGCGACGTAAACGGGGGTGTCCGTGAACTGCTTCGCAATGTCCTCGTCCACGACAAGAACCGAGGATGCACCGTCAGTCGTGGAGCAGCAGTCGAAAAGGTTCAGCGGATAAGCCACAACAGGTCCCTTCATTGCCTGCTCAAGCGTGATCTCTCTCTGGAACTGCGCTTTCGGGTTCTGGGCACCGTTCTTGTGGTTTTTCACAGCCACCATGGACAAATGCTCTCTCTTTGTGCCGAATTCGTGCATGTGTCTATGGGCGATGAGGGCGTATAGTCCTGCGAAGGTCGTTCCTGCAAGCCGCTCGTATTCGGTATCCCCAGAGACACCAAGCCAGTACTTTTGCTTGAGTCCCGAGACATCCGTCATCTTCTCGACCCCGCCTGCAATAACGGCTTTGTGGGCTCCAGAGAGCACGTCCATTACGGCGGACACGAGCGCATAGCCGCCCGAAGCGCATGCGTTCTCCACCCTGACCGTATGTATGTACGGCAGGCCAACATATTCGGACACGAGAGCTGACATGTTGCCTAGCTGGAATCCCCCAGAGCCGAGATTTCCTATGTAAGCGGCATCGATCATCTTCGGGTCGAACCCCTTGTCAACACTGGAGACCATGTCCTTGTACGCCTCGAAGAACAGCTCTTTTATCCCCTTCTCAGGGAATTCTCCGTACCTGCTCTGCCCCGCTCCCACAATTGCGACTCTCTTCATATCAGGTCCCTCGCGAATCCCATCCCACGAGACCGTTTCGAACCCAATCCGGACTCCGGTTCAAGACAGCGTTTTCGGCGAGTCTGGAATGGCTTTTCTCCAAACACGAATCCGGCTATTTAACCGTTCTTAATCAACCTTCGCGAGCGCATGCCTTCTCTGGACATTGGCATCCGAAATCCATTCGATGCATGAGAAGCAGCACTGCCGAATTCGTATTGCCCAATCGAGCTTCGTAACAACTTCAGTTCACTGCTGAGCAGGTGCTAAATACGCAGAGTCACAATGTGGTCGTCCAGTGAGTTCTTAGGTGAATGCAATGCGCCCGTACAGGGAGATTCCGCTCTGGAAGAACGTCACAGAGAAAGAGTGGAACGACTGGAAATGGCAGTTCAGGAACAGGGTCACGACTGTTGACCAGCTGAAGGAGATCATCAACCTCACGCCGGAGGAGGAAGCGGGCGTCCAGAAGTCCCTGAAGGTTCTGAGAATGGCCATCACCCCGTACTGGGCGACGCTCATGGATCCTGACGATCCCCATGATCCCATTAGGATGCAGGCCGTGCCCACGATCAAGGAGATAGATTTCAGCACCAGCGACATGGAGGATCCGCTTTTCGAGGACATCGACTCTCCTGTTCATGGGCTCACGCATAGGTACCCAGACAAGGTATTGTTCCTGATAACGGACCAATGCGGGATGTACTGCCGACACTGCACAAGGCGGAGATTCGCAGGTCACACCGACAAGGAAAAGAGCGCGGAATCGGTCGATGCGGCGATCAAGTACATCAAAGAGCACGAAGAAATCAGAGACGTGCTGCTTTCGGGCGGAGACTGTCTTATATCTTCTGACGAGCGGCTGGAGAGCATCATAGCGAGGCTCCAGGCGATTGACCATGTCGAGATAGTCAGGCTGGGGAGCAGGGCACCTGTGACCTTGCCGCAGAGGATCACGCCAGAGCTCTGCAACATGCTGAAAAAGCATCACCCTATCTGGCTCAATACGCATTTCAACCACCCGAAGGAAATAACCCCGGAGTCGAAGCGAGCAGTTGAGATGCTGGCGGATGCGGGTATACCAGTGGGCAACCAATCCGTCCTCCTGAAAGGAATCAACGACTGCCCGACCATTATGAAGAAGCTCGTTCACGAGCTAGTCAAGATCAGGTGCAGGCCCTACTACGTCTATCAGTGCGACCTGTCCAAGGGCATCGAGCATTTCAGGACGTCCGTCGCCAAGGGGATAGAGATCATGGAGGCATTGAGAGGTCACACGTCTGGCTTCGCAGTGCCGATGTTCATCGTGGATGCACCTGGAGGGGGCGGAAAGATCCCAGTGACCCCCAACTACCTGATATCCATGTCCGACAAGCGCGTCATACTCAGGAATTACGAGGGCGGGACGTTCCAGTACCTTGAGCCGAAGGACCGTGAGAGCGTGTGTCCTCCGACCTGCAGACTGTGCAAAGACTACAAGGGGATCGAGAGCACGGAGGGCGTTGCAGGCGTGCTGTCCGGGAAGAAGTTCTGTCTTATCCCTGAGGGCAATGCTAGGGCTGCAAGGAGAGCGAAATACAGCAAGAATGCATAGGAGAAAACCGTTTCTTCGGACTCCTTCACAAATCCCCAGCTGAACGAGGCCTCGGATTCTATTCTCGTGCGCTTTCGGACTGCGGGGTGATGGCTCAACCTCTAACTCCGAAAAGGTTAAAAGCGACTACCCTATTCTTCGCCCCCAGATTTTGAGAGGAGAGTCCATGGAAAGGAATATTCTCATTGAAGAACTCGCGTGCCCTCCTATCGAGAAGCAGAATGTCGAGTTCGTGGAGAGGAAGGGCATAGGTCACCCCGACAGCATCGCGGACGGGTGTGCTGAGAGCGTCAGCAGAGCCCTGTGCAAGATGTACCTCGAGAGATACGGAAGAATCCTACATCACAACACCGATGAGACACAGATAGTCGGTGGGCAGTCCGCTCCAAAGTTCGGGGGCGGGGCGATTCTTGAACCGATTTACATCCTCCTAGTTGGCAGGGCGACGACCACGGTGAACGGGGAGCGGCTCCCGTACAGGACCACCGCTCTTAAGGCGGCCTCCGAGTACCTCGAGAAGACGTGCAAGAACCTCGATGTGGAGTGGGATATCGTTCTTGACTGCATGATTGGGCAAGGAAGTGTCGACCTCAGAGGGTTGTATGACCAGCGCCTCCTAGCGAACGACACTTCATTTGGTGTGGGGTTCGCCCCGCTTAGCGAGACCGAGAGAATCACACTCGAAACGGAGAGGTTCATAAACGGGAGGCTCTGCAAGAAGATGCCCGAGCTCGGAGAGGATGTCAAGGTGATGGCGTGCAGAACGGGTAACAACATAGACCTCACAGTCGCGGTGGCGATTGTCTCGTCGAAGGTCCCCGACAAGTCCCACTACAAGAGCGTGATAGAGGAGTGCAGAGAGAACTGCCTCGATAATGCGCAGAAGCTCACCAAAAGGAAGGTGAACGTGTTCGTCAACACCGCCGACGATTACGCGAAGGACATATACTATCTCACGGTCTCAGGTCTGTCAATGGAGAACGGAGACGACGGTTCAGTTGGCAGGGGAAACCGATCGAACGGGCTCATCACGCCTATGAGGCCCATGAGCATGGAAGCATGCGCGGGCAAGAATCCTGTCACGCACGTTGGCAAGCTCTACAACCTCCTGGCTAACCAGGTCGCGGGAGAGATTCACAAGGTCGGAAGGGGAGATATCACCGAGGTCCACACAAGGATACTGTCTCAGATCGGTCACCCGATCGACACCCCCCAGGCTGCAAGCGCCAGTATAGATTACGCCGAAGGAGTCAACCCGAAGAAGTACGAGGCTGAGATCAGGGCGGTATACGATGAGAAGCTCGCCAACATCGGTTCGCTGACAGATCAGATCGTCACGGGCAAGCTGTCAGTCTTCTAGGGGCAAACACTCTTTCAGAAACATCAGGGGGTCAGTGCTGCTACTGCGCCTGGCCCTCCAACCTCTTCACTTCTTCTTCCTTCGCCTTTAGCACCTTCGCCAGGTCAGAGAGCTCACCCTCGATCAGCTGCAACCGGGACCACTCGCCCTCGATGTGCTCTTCGTCCCTGCGGATCTTCTCCTCGCGCTGGGACAGCTTCAGGTAGATGTCGTCCAGCTCGGCCTTCCTCCTGGCCAGCTCCTGGACTGTCTTCTCGTCGACCACGGTGGACAGGCCTTTCTTTGTGACTTCCACGCTCTCCCACAGGTCTTGGATCTCGACTCGCTCCCTCTCCAGCCGCTCCATCTCCAAGGCGATGGTCCTCTCCTTGGTCTCGAGGTCACGCTCTCTGTTCCTCACAGACTCCTCGAAAGCCCTGATCTCGAGTTCCTTCCTGAGTAGGGAATCCTCAGTGACATCCGGCGGCTTGGGGGCGGGTTTCATCTCTTGTGCAAGAAGAGCCACCTTCTGGCGAACCTCATCCTCCAGCTTCTCTCTCCGCTCCTGAAGCTCCTTGCGCCAGTTCTCCAGTTCCTTCTTTAGCTGCTCAAGCCCAGCATCCTTTTGTGCCAAGAGCTGCCGCTCCTTCTCGACGTCCTCCTGGAGGAGAGAGAAATCCAAAACGTTTTCCTCGAGCTGCGCTGTCTTCTTGATCAGTTCATTCTCCTTGACCTCGACGGCGCTCTTCTGGACTGCAATCTCTTCGAGCACTCCCTTGTACTCATCCACGGACTTGTCCATGCCCTCTTCTCTCATGCGGAGGGCGGTCTCAAGGGATGCCAGCTTGTCCCGCATCTTCTGGGTCTCTTCTTCCTTTGAGATCAAATCGTTGAGTTTCGCATCGATCTCGGCCTGCTTGCGCGCAGAGGATGATTCCCTTGCAGTTATGACTGTCTGAGCTTCGACAAGGGCCTTCCTCGTGGTCTCCAGCTCCTCCCTGTCCTTCTCGAGGGTCGCATAGTGTTCAGCCCTCTCGTTAAGCTCTCTGGTTCTTGCCTCGATCTCATCCTTGGCGCTCTCCAGTTCAGACCATGATTTCTCCATTTGGGCCTTGTCCGCTGCACTTTGATCCTGAAGTGCCTGGCGGTCCTTTGACAATCTCGCGAGCTCCTCGGCGAGCAGGCGCCTCTCCTGCTCGAACGCTTCTCTGTCTGCTGCTAGGGCATTCTTGTCAATCTCGAGGTTCTTCAGTCCCTCAGCTACCTGGGTCTGCTTCTCGTTAACAGCCCCCTCAATCGTTGCCACCATTCGTTCGCGTTCGGCGACATCGCTCTCCTGGGCCTGCAGTCGCGCATTCGTGGCCTCTAGCGATTCCGCATGTTCCCTCAGGGATTTCTGATGCTCATCGAGAGCTCCTGCTTTCTCTGCGTGCTCCGTCTCTCGAGCGTCCAAGTCCGCCTTGAGTTCTGCCAGGTTCTTCTCCTTCGACCTAAGCTCTGTCTGAAGCGCCTCAGCTTCGGCGAGCCTCGCGTTCAGGAGCTTCTCCTTCTCAGCATACTGGCCCGCAGCCGCCTCGAGCTCTCTAGAATCTGAAGTGATCTTGCTCTTGTGAGTGACTATCTGAGCCTTCTCCGCCTCCAACTCTTTCATGGTCTTCTGAGTGGTCTGATGGAAGGTCGCCAGTTCCTTTTCGAGGGCTGTCCTGTCGCTCTCGACGGCCTTTCTGTCCAGCTTGAGCCGTTCATCCTCCTTCGCCAGGGCATCTTTCGCGAGGGCGACCTCCTTCTCGCGCCCTTCGAGCCTGCTCTTCCTGTCGAGGAAGTCCTTCTCTCCGGCGGCGAGACGCTGCTCCCTCTCGCTGACGTTCTTTTCGAGGGTTGCAATCTCGGCCTTCATCTCTCTGAGGGATGCGGACTCCGCTTCCAGAGCCTTGCCTCGATCCTCCAGCATGCTAACGCTCGCCACATGGCTGGATTCCATCGCGGACTTCTGCAGGGCGATGTCAGCCTCCCGCTTGTCCAGGTCTGCTTTCGATGACGCAAGCGCTGCCTCTCTCGCTTTGAGGTCTGAGTCCTTCTTCGCGTTGGCCTGGGATATCTCCTCCAGCTCCGACTTCCACGCCTCCAGCTCGGATTGCTGAGAGGCGACCTCATCTGCCTTCGCATGGACAGCCTCCTTCTCAGCGGAGAACTTCTTGACTTGATCCTCGAAGGCTCCTTTCTTGGATGCGAGCACGGACTGTGCGCTCTGGAGCTCCTTGAGCTGCTCCTTGACCAGCCGCTCCTTCTCGTCGAGCGTGGTCCTCGTCTGCTGCAGCATTTCGCCCGTGCCTCGGATGTTCTCGATCTTCATCGCAAGGTCGCGCTCGGACGCTTCGATCTCATCACTCTTTTTGGCCAGCTCGCGTCTCTTGGTGTCGACCTCGACCCTCTCCTCGGCCATCCTGAGTTCCGAGGACGCCACATCACTGGACCTTTGGTCCAAAATGCGCTTCATCTCGTCGATCTGCAATGACTTCTCGTCGACCTCCTTGCGGTCCTCCTCGAGTTTGGCCAGCTTCTCTTCGAGAGATTTCTGGAGATCAGTTGTCTTCCAAGTGTGGGTCGCCTTCTCATTATCGAGCGCAATCCTGTCCTGCTCGATGGCGTTGCGCTCCTGCATCAGCCTCTGCTTCAGCTCCTCCGATTCCTTCTCGAACGAAGCCTGTTGTTTGGCAAGTTCAGATGTTTTCTCATCGATCTCTTTCTTCAGTCGATCTGTTCGGGCTTCGGTCGCATTCAGCTCTTTCTCGCGAGCGTCGACTTCTGCTATCTGGATCTGCACGCTGGAGCTCCTCTCTTTCAGCTGAGTCTCGAGGTCGTTCAGGGTCTTCTTCCGGGACTCGCTCTCTCTCGAGAACCTGTCCTCGTCGGACCTCAGCTTCTCGTCTCTCTTCTGCAGTTCCACACTCTTGCGGTTCAAGTCCGTCCTGAGCTTCTCGAGCTCGTCCTGGAGACGCTCGTGCTCCTTTGTGAGCGTCTCCTCCTTCCTCTTCGCTGCGGAATCGAGAAGCTTCGCCTGCTCCATCATCTGTTTCGAGTCGGTCAGTGCCGAGGAGGCTTGTTTCTCTCTTGATTCGAGGTCTGCAAATCTCGAGCTGACGGAACTCTCCTTTTCCTGGAGAGCCTGTTCCTGCCCGATCAGCCTCGTCCTAAGTGTCTCGAGCTCCCCTGTGAGTTTTGACAGTGAATCTTCTCGCTGAGCTAGGTCCGAGGTGGTCCTCTCCAAGGCCGCTTTGGTCTTGGCGATCTCATCCTCTTCTCTCTTTTTTGTCGCCTCGAGCTCTTTACGATCTGAGTCGATCGTTGCTCGGTCCTTCTCAATCTCAACCCTTCCGAGCGCGAGTGTGTGCTCCCTCTCTTGGAGGTTCTTCTCCCTGGCTTTTGCCTCTTCCAGCGCCTTGTTTGCCAGGTCCTCCTTCTCCTTTAGCGCCAAAAGGCGCGCATCGACAGAACTCCTGTCTGCCTCCACACTCGCCGTAAGCTCGGCCAGCTTCTTTCTGTCGGCCTCGAGCCGCTTCATTTCACTCTGAAGCTCGTAGGTCTTCTGTTCGGTCTTCAGGCTCACTATCTTGTCGAGCTGAAGGTATCTCTGCTCGATCTCCTTCTCGACCATTTCGAGGTTCGCTTTCTTGGAGTCTAGGCTCTGCATCTCCTTGGCAAGCTTCGCCCTCACCTTCGAAGTGAGCTCTGCCTCCTCTTTGGTAAGCTTGATCCTGAAGTCCTCCAGCTCCTTCCTCGTCTGCCGCACCTTGAGCAGGGTCTGCCGGACCTCCTGGCGTTCCTTGTCAAGCTCCATGTGCTCCACTGCCAGCTTCCTCGCACTGGATGCCATCTTGTCCTGGTTGATGGTCACCTTCTTCTTTTCGTCCTCCAGCCTCTGAGCTTCCATCTGGAGCTCGTCCTGGTGCAGTTCTGTGATCAGCTTGTTCTCTATCTCTGGCCGAACCGTCGCGATCTTCGACTTGTCTCCTGAAAACACCTCCAGCTCCTGCTGCAAGGAGGCGAGTTTGGACGGTTCCAGCGTGGATGACTTAAGGGAAATGATACAGATGGCCTTCTGAACTGCCACAAGGTCTCTTATGGTCTGCACGAGCCGCATGACGCTGACGAACTTGTTGTTGGTTATGAGATATTCAAGCGAGTCTATCAGGATGAGTTGGCCTCCCGCCTCCTCCAGGTAGCTCCTGACCGTCAGGCTGAGCCTGTCCAGATCCTTTGGCCCGATGGCGTCCTCACTCATGGCGTTTGTCAGCCAGTAGATCGGGACGTCCTGCAGGTTGAGGGCCTTCCTGAGGTTCTTCGGGTATGTTCTTGACACGATCATGCCCTTCATGCCCTGGCCAACTGCGGCGATAAAAAGCGAGTAGGCCAGGTCTGGCCGCTCCTCCTCGACAAGGTACGTAACCGAGAGCTCCAGAGGCGGTCCTTGCTCCCCCTGCGCGGGCTCCGTCTTCTGTTCCCCTGGAGGTGGAGCCTCCGGCTGGACTTCCTCAGGTATCTGATCCACTTTGGCGGGTGTGGTTTCCTGCGGGGGCTTTGACACGCTCTCTCTAGCCCTATCTCTGAGGCCCATGGTAGCTGAGCTCCGTTGATCCGTTCGCGCATCGGGGGAGGCGTGGATGCGTTCCTGCTACTCTAGTAATATTGCGAGATGTACATTAAATCATTTGCTAGATTTTCAATTTGTCTAGTATGCGCTCGTAGAGCGCGAAATCCTCCGACCGGGAGAAACGGTCAATGACCTCTTCCGGGAGCTGGCCCAAGAGCTGGTCGAGCACCCTTAGGAGCCTCTTGAGATCTTCGTCCATGGCCTGGGCCTCCGAGAGCTTCTTTTCGGTGTCTGACCTCTCAGTCAACAAGTCGTTTATCTCCCTCTCCAGGGCTGAGATAACGACATCAAGATCGGCCTCGGCCTCTTGAACCTCCTGCTGGACGCCGTCCTCTCCGGGCCTGTCCGTCCGCACCGCCGTCTTGAGTATGTTGAGCTTGTCCCTCAGCCTCGCCTTCTCGTTCATCCACTCTTTCTTGACCGTTTCGACCTCGGCTGCAGTGGAAGCGCCCATGGCAGAATACCTGATCTTGTCCAGCTCAGCTCGTTCGGCCTCAAGTTTCGTCAGTCGTTCCTTCATGGTGGATTCAAGGTCATCCAATTGCCTCTTCTTGGAGGCGTAGGCCTTGATCTTCCTGTCTACCATCTCCTCTCGTTTCGAGAGCAGCTCCTCCTTCGCCTTCAGCTCTCCCAGCTCTTTCTCCTTCTCCTCGAGCTTCATCTTCAGGGCCTTCGCGGCGAGGCCCTTCTCCTTGGCCTGCTGGCCTATGTCAAAGGAGTCGATCAGGGTGGTTATCTCGTCTGCAAGGGACTCCATGTGAGCCTGAAGCATGATGAGGTCGCCCATCTCCTCAGCGAGGGCGACAACCTCGGCCTCAGCCTGCGCGGACGTCGGTGCCTTGTCCTGAGAAGCCTTCATGACGCTGAGCCGTTCCTTTTCCTCCTCGAGCCTCTTCTCCATCTTATGCAGCATTTCGGACCGATTGTTGACCAGGTCCTCGATGCTCATCCTCAACAGCTGGAGCTTCTCGACCTCGGGCTGAGGGGTAGCGGCAGCTGGGACCATTGTCGGGGCGACCTTGCCTCCCGCCTCAGCTGGACCTTTGCCCCAGTCGATCAGCTTCTCGAGCAGCTTGTCGTCATCTGAGGGGCTCTGATTGACAGTCCTGACCTTGAACTTGAGATTGCATTTGGGACACTGAGGATCTCCCAGCGCCAAGACAGTCTTGCATCTCGGGCAAGCGAATGCCTTCACCTCATTTTCCAGCAGCGACAGGCAGGACGGACACTGCTTGGCATCGTCCTCAACCTTTTCGTTGCATGAGAGGCAAAACGCCTCGCCCGTCCTCAATACTCCCTTGGATGCCACTTCTATCTCTCCGAGATTGTCTCAAACCATAGGTGACCTAGATGGGATCGTGTCATCGCCATTTGGCCTATTCGTATTTGTCGTACATGACCAGCTCTTCGAGGTTCTTGCGAGGGGTTTTGTCTGGGGTTTCGTCTGCGTATCCCAAAGGCGTCACAGCAATCACTCTGATATCCTCCGGGATTCCTAGGACCTCCCTGATCTTCTCTTCCTTGAACCATGCGATCCAGCATGTCCCAAGGCCGAGAGCATGCGCGGCCAGGGTCAGGTGATCAACCGCGATTGCGACATCAATCACGTGGCTGCTCATGTATCCGCCAACTGTCTGGAACGCCTCGTCAGGCACGCCACATGCAACTAGTACGATCGGCGCCTGCGCGATGAATTTCTGGCCGTTCGCCCCAGCAGCTATCTTGAGCTTGATCTGCTCGTCCCGGACGACGATGATTCTCCAGGGCTGGGCGTTGTCCGCGGAAGGGGATAACCTCGCAGCGTTCAAAACCTCTTTCAGGAGGTGCTCGGGAACGGGGGTCGGTTTGTATCTCCTGATGCTCCTTCTAGTCTTGATGGCTTCCATCAAGTCCATTGGGTCACACTTCGTGATACTGTGGCTGGGAATATTAAGGTTTCCTCATGAAAGCGGGGCCATGAGAAACACTGGCTTCAGCAGCCGAATCATTCCACAAGTTTGATGAGGGTCGCTGTCTTCAGAACCCCGGGAAAAGCGCGGAGCTCGTCTACCCGTTTGTTGAGCTCGTCCAAGGAATCCACTCTCAGACGGACCGCGACATCGTAGTCTCCGCTGCACTCGAAGACGCTTTCCGACATATCCCTGGCTTTTTCCTTGACCGCAGAAGTCCTTCCCACATTCGTATCGATCAGTACGATGCCCTCGAAACCAACTGGCGATGTCTCGATCGTGAACTTCTTTATGATACCCTCCCTCAGAAGTTTCTCGATCCTTGCCCTGACCGCGCGCTCAGTCAGACTCACCTGCCTGGCGATCTCAGTGTTCTTGGTCCGGGAGTTCTCCCTGAGGAGATTCAGGATCTTGGCATCAGTCTCGTCCATGGTCGAGGGTATAGGTCGTTCCTGTTTTCGTACCTTTCGATGAGAAGGGGGGAGCTCCCTCATAACATATTGGATAGGCCAATTATCCGTACAAGCAGCTCTGAAAGGAACATGACGGAATTGACCATCCTTCAGGTTGTGGAGACCATGACTATGCCTACGATCACCAGTGCAATGAGCGCCCACTCTATCAAAGACATCCGCTCCTTCAGGAATGAGTACGCAAGCAATACGACCACGAGTGGACTGGAGGCGACCAGAGGGAATACTACCGAAGCGGGACCAAGCGATATCGCGTTTATCTCTGAGAAGAACGCTATGTTGCCCACCATTGTGGCAGTGATGGCGATAATCAAGGGAACGGACCACCTTGGAATCGACTCTCTGATTCCGATCCGCTTGAGCCTGTAGTATCCGACAGCCGTCGGCGGGATGATCAGCCCGTATATCCCGAGGAAAAGCAACGGCTGGATCCGGTCGAGTGTCATCTTTGTGAAGATCGCCCACATTCCCCAGAGCAAGAGCGTGACAATGCAGATGGACAGGAAGTCTCTCGTTCTGGGTTTCTTCTTCTCTGCCTCACCGTGAACATACGAAAGAGTGATGATGGAGCATGTGATGAGAAGCGCACCGCCTAGCTGGACGGCTGTGGGCGATTCATGGAAGAAGGCAATCGCCACGACTATCACCATCACAGGGTATGCGGCGGTGACACTGCCAACAATCGATATTGGACCTCTCTCGGCCGCCTCGACGTACGCGTAGTATCCGAGTTGTCCGAATGTTGCTGCGACCAGACCGAATGCAAATGCGGTCGGTGGCAGTGTCCAAATCAACCCAGTCACCAGGAATGGAGCAAGGCACACGACGTAGATTGGCACCTGAACGATTGACAAGAATATCACGTTGGGGGCGGAGAGGCTGTTCAACGCGATCTTCTGGGCAACCTGCGAACTGCCGTAGAGACCTATCGCCAGAAGGGCGAGGATTAGCCATAGTGTTATCATGTGCTGTTCTCTGGTTCTTCCAAATCAGGTCCTCGGGTCATAATGCTTCTTCAAGGAACCCAGAAGAGGAAACAGAGTGGGCCCAACCGGATTCGGACCGGTGACCTCCCGGTTATCAGCCGGGTGCTCCAACCAAGCTAAGCTATGGGCCCGTTATGGCTTTGCGCAATATACTGATTGGGGTTAAATACTTTCGTTGGGGGAAATTTCTGCCACGACATCAATCCTTGAAAGAGAATTCCTGATAGGCGCCCTCACAAGGGTGCCCCTTGCAGACATGAACGACCTTGTCAGTCAGGTCGAATATGACCGAGAAAACCGTCTCGGAAATGTCCATCTTATCGGCCTTTGGGTTCCTATGATTACATATCGATTCGGGCTTGTTGACGTGGTCCTTTAGAATCGAGGCGATCGAATCGACTGTGACGGAGCCCAATTGCTCCTCTGCGAGCTTCAGCGCGCGGAAGTACCTGACATGGGAGCTCACCAGCGAAGAAGGATCGCTCTCGAATCTCACCATCTTCTCTGCGAGGTAGTGGTTCGTATGAACAAGATATCCATCCAAAGCATACAGGATCGCGAAGTCAGAAGCAGATCCCTCGAGCGAGTATATCTCCCCGTGGCAGTCCGAGCAGATATTGTTATAGCTTGAAGCGCGGCCATCGGGCATAGCGAACGATATCATCTCCCCGATCCTCTTGGCCTCTAGCGCCTTCCTGACGGGGAAGACCTTAGGTATTCCGACCCGTGTGTCATTCGGGCTGAGCGCATTTCCCGTCAGGCTCAGGCCAACGCGGTTCATCCCCGACGAGGGAAGCAGGCCAGCGTATGACGTCGTGACGAACTCCGGTTTGCCTCGCGGTTTCGCGTGTAGAAGCACGACTGTCTCGAGCTGATTCGATGTCCAGTCCTCGTTGTGGGCTACAAGTACATGACCGTCTTCCGTGACATCTCCGTTGAACGCGACATCCGTGCACCCTCTGAACCCAGCGGGGGACAAGAGTTCGTGGCAGCAGAGCGTGAACGTATCCTCGAATGGCAGCCTTGCACCCCATCTTTTACAGTTCGTCTAGCCAGATGATTCGTCGACAGGTTCAAAACGTCCTTAGTCGATGCCTTTTCGGGATGCACTGTGGGAACCTCTCCTAGGAAGAAGGATTC
>Ga0315268_10004187_pt1 | contig 15703 bp, 17 predicted proteins | sample C1_top_MG_FD_204535 | JGI IMG/M metagenome (GOLD analysis project Ga0315268, IMG submission 204535) | Sediment microbial communities from Yellowstone Lake, YNP, Wyoming, USA - C1_top | ecosystem: Environmental > Aquatic > Freshwater > Lake > Sediment | place: USA: Wyoming | collected 2017-08-01
TGGCGTTTTCAGTCCAAGAAGGTGTTCGTAAAGGGCGGTGTCTTTCATGATGGTATCGGTGTGATTGAAAAACCGGATTCTCCAACATTGAAGAAAAATTCACAGTGCAATTGATGAAGAACCTTAAAAACTAAACGATTTCCTTGCTATTGCCGACCCTGGAAAACAGTTTGGCGCAGGTGTATTTCAAAATTACTGCCTTATGAGTAAAGCGAAAAGGAAGTTGCATGGTTTGGTCAACCTTGACCTGGATCGGGATAAGCCGATGCCAGGTCAAGGTTGCTCGACATAAGACCTTTAAGGCCTCTCCTCCGAGATCACGCGAGGTCGAAGCGGTCATTGTTCATCACCTTGTTCCAGGCCGCCACAAAATCATGGACAAATTTTTCCTGAGCGTCCGAGCATGCATAGGCTTCCGCCAACGCCCGCAACTGGGAGTTCGAGCCGAAGACCAGATCGACGCGTGTGCCGGTCCACTTCTTCGCCCCGGTCTTGCGATCGGTGCCCTCGAACACATCGGCGTCGGCCGAGGTCGGCTGCCACTGCGTGCCCATGTCGAGCAGGTTGACGAAGAAGTCATTGGTGAGCGCCTCCGTCCGCTTTGTAAAGACGCCGTGCTGGGTCTGTCCGGCATTGGCATTCAGGCCGCGCATGCCGCCCACCAGCACCGTCATCTCGGGCGCAGTGAGCATCAACAACTGCGCCTTGTCGAGCAGCAGTTCCTCGGCCGATACGGTGTACTTAGCCTTCTGGTAGTTGCGGAAGCCATCGGCGATCGGTTCGAGCACGGCGAAGGATTCCACGTCGGTCTGTTCCTGCGAGGCGTCCATGCGGCCCGGCGTGAACGGCACCGTGACGGTATGGCCGGCATTTTTCGCCGCCTGCTCGACGCCTGTGCACCCGGCCAGGACGATCAGGTCGGCCAGCGAGACCTTCTTGCCGCTGCTATTGAACTCGCGCTGGATGCCTTCGAGTTTGCCGAGCACTTTGGCCAGTTGCTCCGGCTGGTTGACTTCCCATTCTTTCTGCGGCGCGAGACGAATGCGCGCACCGTTCGCACCGCCGCGTTTGTCGGAGCCACGGAAGGTGGTTGCCGACGCCCAGGCGGTCGTGACCAACTGGGAGATGGACAGGCCGGAGGCGAGAAGCTTGGCTTTGAGGGCCGCGATGTCCTGCGAATCGATCAACTTGTGATTGACTGCGGGGATGGGGTCTTGCCAGAGCAGCGCCTCCGCAGGCACTTCGGGGCCAAGGTAGCGCGAACGCGGGCCCATGTCGCGGTGGGTGAGCTTGAACCAGGCGCGGGCAAAGGCGTCGGCGAACGCGTCCGGGTTTTGCTGGAAGCGCCGTGCGATCGGTTCATAGATTGCATCCATGCGCATCGCCATGTCCGCATCGGTCATGATGATCGGCACCTTTTTCGACGCATCGTGCGCGGCCGGGGCCGTGTTGCTGTCGTTGGCTGCTTTCGGTGTCCACTGATGGGCGCCGGCCGGACTCTTGGAGTTCACCCAGTCGTTGCCGAACAGCATATCCAGATAGCTCATGTCCCACTTGGTCGGCGTCGGCGTCCAGGAGCCTTCCAGGCCGCTGCCGATCTGGTCGCCGCCCTTGCCCGTGCCGAAGCTGCTCTTCCAGCCCAGGCCCTGCTGCTCGAGCGGGGCCGCTTCGGGTGCCGGGCCCACCAGCGCCGCATCCCCATCACCATGGCATTTGCCGAAGGTGTGGCCGCCGCAGATGAGCGCCACCGTCTCTTCGTCGTTCATCGCCATGCGCGCGAACGTTTCCCGCACGTCGCGGCCAGATGCGAGGGTATCGGGTTGGCCGCCGGGGCCTTCGGGGTTGACGTAGATCAGCCCCATCTGCACGGCGGCGAGCGGGTTCTCAAGCTCGCGTTCGCCTGAATAGCGTGCCTTGTCGTCGAGCCATTTCTTCTCATTGCCCCAGTAGACGTCGATTTCCGGCGCCCAGATGTCCTCGCGTCCGCCGCCGAAACCGAAGGTTTTGAAGCCCATCGATTCCATGGCGACGTTGCCGGCGAGGATGATGAGATCGGCCCAGGAAATTTTCTTGCCGTATTTCTGCTTGATCGGCCAAAGCAGCCTGCGCGCCTTGTCGAGGTTGACGTTATCCGGCCAGCTATTGACGGGTGCGAAACGCTGGTTGCCGTGGCCCGCGCCGCCGCGACCGTCGCCGGTGCGGTAAGTGCCTGCACTGTGCCACGCCATGCGAATGAAGAAAGGCCCGTAGTGACCGTAATCCGCCGGCCACCAGTCCTGCGAGTCGGTCATCAGGGCAGTGAGGTCCTTCTTAACAGCGGCCAGGTCGAGGCTCTTGAATTCTTCTGCGTAGTTGAAGCCTTCTCCCATCGGACTGGTCTGGGGCGTATGCTGGTGCAGAATTTCCAGCGGAAGCTGGTTCGGCCACCATTCCCGGTTCGCCGTACCACTCCCAACTTTATGAACAAACGGACATTCCGCTTCTGTTGACATGTGTTTCTCCTTTGACAGTTTGAATCCAACGACACGGTTCGATTTGGAGTCCGAGTACCGATCTTATGACACGCGGGTCACCGTAATGTGACATACGTACCCGCGCCCTTGGCGTGGACGACCCGCTCGGGAACACGCTCGCGGTTGAAGTGCGCCATTTTTTCCATCAATTGATAATCGGCCATCAGCACCGGGCCACGCGGACCGGCGGTGAGGCTGTTCTGGTTGTCGCCAACAGGATTCCCGCCAGCGGTAGTCATAACCGGACATTTATTCATGATCTGCTCCTTAGAAATGGTTAACGTGGCTTATTGCCCACGGATGCAATTTAGGCTCTATCAGTCTATAAATCTAATTTATTGTTTAAACGATTATGATTTACTATACAAATCACAAGGAAATATCGCCATGGCTCCGAACAGTTAACGGGAACATTGTGCATGTCCGCAGTGGGCAGGGGTGGCTCCGCTTGATTGGACAAGACAATATTCCCCATTTTCAAAGCAGATGCCTTGCACTGTACTCGCAAGTGGCGGAGATTGCCGTCCATTATCCCCTCTCTGCCGCTTATTCCCCCGCATGACGGAAAAAACACCGGGGATAATTGCGCTGCAAACCTGGCGTCACCGCATCTCTGCCAATCCAATGCCGACCTTTTTGATCGCGGGTAATCGTTGTATTCACTGCCCCCCCTTTGACTGGTTGCCCTGGGATTTCTCCGCAAACATTCTGATCAGGTCCATGGGCATCGGAAATACAATGGTCGTGTTTTTGTCCGCGCCAATCACTGTCAGCGTTTCCAGATAACGCAGCTGTATAGCCTGCGGTTCACGCGCCAGAATCTGGGCGGCCTGCAGCAGTTTTTCCGAGGCCTGCAGCTCTCCCTCTGCGTGTATCACTTTTGCGCGCCGCTCGCGTTCCGCCTCGGCCTGCCTGGCAATCGCCCGTATCATGGATTCGGTCAGGTCAACCTGCTTGATCTCGACGTTGGCGACCTTGATTCCCCATGCGTCGGTTTGCGTATCCAGCGCTTCGCGGATGTCTGCGTTCAGTTTCTCACGTTCTGCCAGCATTTCATCCAATTGATGTTTGCCCAGCACCGAGCGCAACATGGTTTGCGCCAACTGGCTTGTGGCATTGAGGAAATTTTCCACCTGGATGATCGCCTTCTCCGGGTCGATCACGCGAAAATAAATCACCGCACTGACTTTCACGGATACGTTGTCGCGCGAGATCACATCCTGGGTCGGCACCTCCAGCACCACGGTGCGAAGATCCACTCTCACCGCTTGCTGGATGCCGGGGATAACGATGACCAGTCCCGGCCCCTTTACCTTCCAGAAGCGCCCCAGGGTAAAGACGACGCCGCGCTCATACTCGCGGAAAATCCGAAAGCTGGAAAACGCCAGCAGAACAAGCGCCACAAATAAAATACTGACAAAACCGAGATTCCAGAACATATCATCCTCCATTTCCTTTTTGACATCGAATTTGACATCGAACAAAGCTATTTATTCGTTGCGCTCTTCTTCCGGTTCCACGTCCAGAACCAACCCGTCCCTGCCGATAACTCTGACTTTTTGTCCCTGAACCAATGGCTGCCTGCTCCTGATGTGCCAGGTTTCGCCATGTACCTGCGCAGTGCCATCCCCGCCATCGAAATCTTCCAGTACCTCCCCGCTGATGCCGATCAATTGCTCGCGTCCGGTCACCACCGGCCTCTTCCATGATTTGAGCGCCATGCCGGCCACGACGAAGATGAACAACGCGCTGGCAAGCGCAACCGGCACGATGACGCTCCAGGGAATACCATACCCCGGAATGCCGGTATCGATCAGCATCACCGAACCGATCATGAAAGCGATGACACCGCCGATGCCCACCACCCCGAAGCTGGGTATGAACACCTCGGCGATCATGAAAGCGAGCCCCAGAACGATCAGGCCCAGTCCGGCATAGTTGACCGGCAACATCTGAAACGCGAACAGCGCGAGCAGCAGCGAAATCGCGCCGACCACTCCCGGCAACACGAATCCCGGATTGGAAAATTCGAAGAACAGGCCGAAGACGCCCGCCAGCATCAGCAGATAGGCAATGCTCGGGTCGGCAATCACGGACAGTAACCGGCTGCGCCAATCCGGTTCCAGCGTCACGATGCCCACATCCTTCAAATCCAGCGTGCGCTCCAACCCCAGCACATTCACCTTGCGCCTATCGAGTTGGCGGAGCAGATCGGGCACGTCACGGGCGATCACGTCAATGACCTTCAGCTTCAACGCCTCGTCCGCAGTCAGACTCACCGCCTGACGCACCGCCTGCTCGGCCCATTCGATATTGCGTCCGCGCATCTGCGCCAGACTGCGGATATACGCGGCGGCATCATTGATCTGTTTATGCTCCATCGCGGAACCGGGAGCGGGCGGCGCGCCGCCAGTCGGACTCGCGTCCTTGTTCTTCTCCTGTCCGCCGTCCTTCCCGCCTTTCTGAGGTTGATTGCCCGGCTCCGGTTGTCCACCGATGCCGCCGATGCCGATATTGATCGGCGTGGCGGCGCCCAGATTGGTGGCCGGCGCCATCGCGGCGATGTGGCCGGCGTAAAGGATATAGGTGCCCGCACTCGCGGCACGCGCGCCTTCGGGTGCGACGAAGGCGGCAACCGGAACCGGCGAAGCGATGATCTGCTTGATGACCTGCCGCATCGCCGTGTCCAAGCCACCCGGCGTATCCATTTTCAACACGACCAGTTGGGACTGCTCCCCGGCGGCCGACTTCAGTCCGCGCACCACATAGTCTGCCGTCCCCGGGCTGATCGCGCCGTCAACGTTGAGCACCACCACCGTGGGGGCGGATGCTGCAGCGCGGCCCAACCCGGCAAGCAAAAGCAGGCCGAACAATAAAGCGCGCATGATGGGGAGGCGATCCATGATTGCAACTATAGGCGTTTTAATTCTATCCGCAAGAATTTTGGGATGGTGCATACGTATTCAGGTGAAACCCGCCACCGATATCCTATAGCGGTTGCCCTGATGCGCCAGCTATGTATGTTGTTGAATTCCATCACCCCGGGCATGCTAAAATTCATCATGTTTATCTGATACGGATTCCGGCTCATGCCCGACGCTACCCGCAATCTGCTCACCGATTTTCTTTTCGACCTGGAACAATCCTCCATTCTTTGGCAGATAGCTGTGCTGGCATTCAGCCTCGTACTTGCCTGGGGAATAAACCGCATTATTTTGGGCCGGCTTCCCAAGCCGGAAGATGTTTCGAAAGTCGGTTTGGGTGGTGCATCCCGAGCGGCTTTTCCACTGATGGCTTTATTGCTGGTGTTGATTGGACGGGCGGCGCTCAAGAACTGGTATTCAGTCAATCTTCTGAATATCGTTGTTCCTCTCCTGTTTGCATTGATGCTGGTTCGCCTTGTCGTCTACACCCTGCGCCAAGTCTTTGCTCCGAGCAATTGGCTTCACGGTTCCGAACAATTTATTGCCATAGCGATCTGGATTGGGTTCACCCTGCACCTCACCGGATTCCTTCCCGGAATCCTCGATGCAATGGATTACCTCAGCTTTCACATTGGCACACAGCGAATTTCACTGCTCAATATTCTGAGTGGCATTCTTTCCATCCTTGTCACCATGCTGGCGGCGATGTGGCTTGGTCGGATGCTGGAACGCAAGGTAATGGCCACGGGAAATCTGGACATGAATTTGCGCGTGGTGATGTCCAAACTGATCCGTGCTGCTCTGATCGTCATCGGCATTCTGATCGCACTGCCTTTGGCGGGCATCGACATCACCGTTCTTTCGGTATTCGGAGGCGCATTGGGTGTTGGCATCGGTTTTGGTCTGCAGAAAATTGCCAGCAATTACGTGAGCGGGTTCATCATCCTGCTTGACCGTTCCATCCACCCGGGCGATGTTCTGACGGTAGATGGCCGCTTCGGCAAGGTTTCGAAATTGACCGCCCGATACATGGTGTTGCAAAGCAATGACGGCACCGAGGCGATCATCCCCAACGAAACCCTGATCGGCACCACGGTTATCAATCATTCATACTCCAACCGCCAAATACGCATCGGCATTCCTGTTCAAATCAGCTACCGGAGTGACCTGCCCGATGCGATGAAAATCATGTTACAAGCTGCAGCGAATCATTCCAGGGTGCTGAAAGTCCCTGAAACGAAAGTCTATCTCAAATCGTTCGGGGATAACGGCATCAATCTGGAAATGGGCATTTGGATTAACGATCCAGAAGAGGGGCAACTCAACCTGTGCTCAGACATCAACATGGAAATCTGGCGTGAATTCCAGGAAACCGGCATCGAGATTCCTTACCCGCAGCGCGACGTCCGGATTATTAGCGGGCAACCCTCCGCCTGACATCCGAGGGAAATGAGCACAATTACTTCCCTGCCTCCCAGGTCACCGACTTCGTATTCCCTGACTGCTCGCTATTGGTAAAAATGAACGTTCTCATTTTATTTTTGCTTGTAAAAATGATGCGTCATAGTTCGAACTCCTCATTCAGGGTGGGCATTTCGACCCGAGTCCCTTTTAATAGCGCAGCAAAATGACTCATGGTTTGTTCCTCGCCATGGACGAGAAAGGTGCGTGCAGGACCGCCAATCTTGCCGTGCCAAGCTAGAAGCTCTCCCTGATCGGCATGGGCCGAAAAACCGTTGATGGTATGAATGCTCGCATGTACGGGTATTTCTTCTCCGTAGATCCGGACTTTTTCCGCGCCATCGATAAGTTGGCGGGCCAGAGTGCCTGTGGCCGCATAGCCCACAAATATCACACTACATTCTTCACGGCCAAGATTGTGTTTGAGGTGGTGCCGGATCCGCCCCCCCGTGCACATGCCGGATCCCGCCATGATAATGGCGCCGCCTCCGATGTGGTCGATCGCCATCGATTCGGCCGTCTCCCGCGTGAAATGAAGCCCCGGCAGGTGAAAAGGGTCCCATCCCTCGCGAAACAGCTCGGCCGTTTCCGGCTCATAGCACTCCGGGTGATGTTCGAAGATTTCCGTCGCCGAGATCGCCATCGGAGAATCCAGAAAAACCTGAGTTGAGCGCAATAACGTACCTTTCTCCACGCCACGCCGGAGGAAAAAAAGGATTTCCTGGGCTCTTTCCAGGGCGAAAGTAGGGATGATGACATTGCCGCCACGCTTGAAGGTATCCGTGACCGCTCCGTAAAACTCATCAACCGAAGGGGCGAAGGGTTTGTGCAGCCGATCACCGTAAGTGGTTTCCATCACGATGACATCCGCTTTCGGTGGCGCAACGGGATCACGCAATATGGGCCGGCCAACATTGCCGATATCCCCCGAGAACAGCACGCTGCGCCGGCTGGCCTGTTCCTCGAGTTCCAGAAAGATACTGGCCGATCCGAGGATGTGCCCGGCGTCGAAGAAGGTCGCGCGTATGCCAGGGGCAAGCTCGATAGGTTGGTTGTAGACAGCGGTGCGCCCGAAGTAGTCCAGCACGGTGAAAGCATCCAGGATTGAATACAGGGGGGCAGCCAGGTGCGAGTGCTTGCGATGATGCACGGATCTGAGCGCCAGTCTGCGTGCTTCCTCCTCCTGGAGATGGGCGGCATCCAGCATCACCAACCGCGACAATTCACGCGTGGCGGCGGTGGTCACGATTTCACCGCGGAATCCCCGCTTGACGAGCAACGGCAGCCGGCCGCAGTGATCCAGGTGGGCATGGGTGAGCAGCACATAATCAATCTTTGCGGGATCGAAATCGAATGGTTCGGCGTTCTCTTCATCCAATTCCCGTCCACCCTGATACAGGCCGCAGTCAATCAGGATACGGCGGCCCGCGCATTCGACTAAATGGCAGGATCCGGTTACGCCTCGATCGGCGCCATGAAAAGATAGTTTCAAGTTAATCTCCTGATGGGGTTGTTGTGCTGCGCTGCAAGAGCAGCCATTTAAGCAGCTTCACCACATCCTGATAAGCAGAACAGTAAAATCGTTTCACGTATGTGGCTTTTTGAGTGTAAATCCGGCGGGATTCCCATGCTTGATATTATCCTAAAAACCGTAATTCAAGCCACAGAGATCACAGAGGACACAGAGAGATAGCGGATCCCACCTATTTTTCAGAATCACCTGATGGGTGAAATCATTATTTACGGCAACCATTTGTTTCTCCTCTGTGATCTCTGTGTTCTCTGTGGCTAACTGCTTTTTCTAGGATTATTGATGTTTCCATAAGTAACAACACACGGCACATTCAGGAATGTAATGCACTTTGTCATTTCGACTCCTTCGACTTCGCTCATAACCAGCGACTTGGCTATCGTCTTTTGATAGCCTAGTCGAATGGCTAGTAGTTTCATCAGGACAGGCTCCGGGAGAAATCCTGTGCTCACCGAACAGAGCGTTGCGCCACTGAAAAATACCCTGTGTTTTTCCCTCTCAATAGTGAATGATGGTATATTGAAAAACCGGCTCTAACAGTTTGTTGAATTTATCGGTATTTGAAAATGTAGAAATTCTTTGACCTCTCAGGAAGCTCTACAATCGATTTTTAGATCACTGGGAGGGATAAAGTGACCCCAGAAATTCACTGTTTTTCAGCAGCTATTGAGAATTTCAACAGACTGCTAAACCGCAATCATCGTCAAACCGTCCCAATGCTGGGAACACGATTGAAACTTTATCCCCACTTCGCCAGTCTCAGGCTTGTTGTTGAGTTAACGTATAACTAATTTTAGGAGGCTACACATGGAACACGAATATCAACCCGCAACGCAAATCGGCGCAATCGCAAGCTCGCAAAACAAGGTGTTGCGCAACACTTACATGATGCTGGCGCTCACGATGATCCCGACGGTGATCGGCGCGTTCTTCGGCATGTCCACCAACTTTTCGTTCATGGCCCAGCATCCGGTCATCTTCTCGCTGATGATGTTCGGTGCGATGATGGGGCTGATGTTCGGCGTCACCGCCACGCGCAATAGCGGCTGGGGTGTCGCGCTGCTGCTGGCCTTCACTTTCGTCGCCGGGTTCTTCCTCGGCCCTATCCTGCAAGTCGCTCTGCACCTGAGGAACGGCGCGCAACTGGTGGGCATGGCAGCTGGCGGAACCGGGATCATCTTCTTCAGCCTGGCGACGCTGGCAACCGTCACCAAAAGAGATTTCAGCTTCATGGGCAAATTCCTGTTCATCGGGGTGATTCTGCTGATCGTTGCTTCGCTGGCCAATATGTTCTTCCAGGTGCCCGCGCTGGCGCTGACCATTTCCGCGATCGCCGTGCTGATCTTTTCGGCTTACATCCTGTTCGACATCAGCCAGATCGTGAATGGCGGCCAGACCAACTACGTGATGGCGACGATGAGTTTGTATCTGGACATCTACAACATCTTCATCAACCTGCTGAGCCTGCTGATGGCATTCAGCGGCGAACGCGATTAGGTTTCAACGCGTCAAGCAACAAGGCGGCCGCTGGGCCGCCTTTTTTTCGGGACGTACTTTGCATGCCCTGCATCAGGACGATTTCGGTTTACGCTGTTCCGGGCGCAAATGTGACGCAAGCTGTTCCTCTGCGCTATCGCCATCTACCGGATTCCCCACGGCATCCACCAGCGGCTGCTCGTAATCGTTCCAGCCGCGCACGCCGGTCTTGAGCGAGACCACACTGGTATAGCCCATCTGCTGCATCACGTCTGCGGCCAGAGCGGAACGGTAACCGGAACGGCAGATCACCACGATATCCTGCTCGCGGCCGGCGGCCAGCAACGGCACGGTCTCGTCGAAATCCCATTCGCAGGATTGCTCCAGCACCCCGCGCGGCACATTGATCGCACCGGGGATGCGCAGCGTGGCGAATTCGGCCGGTTCGCGCACATCGAGCAGCACGGGCGCCCTGCCCGCAGCAAGCTGCTTGCTCAGATCCCATGGCTGGATTTCCTTCACGCGTGTGAGCGCGTCGGCAATAAGGTCGGTGTAGCGTTTCATGTTATATCCTTCATTCTTGGCTTTGGCCGCTATGCTTAACGCCGGCTGCTCCGGCATTATTCCATTTCTGCTTTACTGGAAAATAATTCGTGGGTCGGGCTTCGCCCGACAACTATAACCGGCGTGCTGAGCCCGCACTGCAAAAATGCACGTTTGATATAGAAATGGAATTAGTCTCCGCCGCAAGAAGCACGCCATGCGCGCGTCTTGTCAAAAACCGCAATCGACTCAACATGCGAGGTATGCGGAAACATGTTCATCACGCCGGCGAATTTCAACACATAGCCGCGCTGCACCAGCTCCGCAGCATCGCGCGCCAGCGTGCTGGGGCTGCAGGAAACGTAAACAATTCGGAGCGGGGCAAACTCACCGCCTAACGATTTCACTAGCTCAATCGCACCGTCGCGCGGCGGGTCGATCAGCAGCTTGTCGAATCGGCCGAGACTGAAAAAAGTCTCCGCTGTGATCGCGAACAGGTTCATCGCGGCAAATTTGGCATTGCCGGCTAGGCCGTTCAATTCGGCATTCTGTCTGGCGCGAGCCACCAAAGCTTCGCTGCCTTCGATGCCCAGAACCTGTGCGCCGCTGCGCGCGATCGGCAGCGTGAAGTTGCCCAGGCCGCAGAAAAAATCGGCGATGCGCTCGCCCGGTTGCGGGTCGAGCAAACGCACCGCGCGGCTGATCATCACGCGGTTCAGCGCGCTGTTCACCTGGGTGAATTCGCTCGGCGCGAACGGCATCGTGATGCCGAACTCCGGCAGGCTGTAACTGAGCGCAGGCGCGTCCAGCGGGTGGAACGGGACTATGGTGTCATAGCCCTTGGTTTGCAGCCAGAACTGGATTTCGTGCTTGTCGGCAAAGGCGCGCAACGCGCTTTCATCTTCGCTGGTGGGCGTATCCATCACGCGCAGCACCAGCACATCGACGTGATCTCCAACCGCCACCTCGATCTGCGGCACGCGATCGCGTATTGACAGGCCGCTGATCAATTCGGCCAGCAGCGGCAGCAGCAAGGCGATCCTGGGCGTGAGTATCTCGCAGTGCTGCATGTCGGCGACAAAGCTGCTGCGCTTCTCGTGAAAGCCGACCAGCGTCTTGCCTTTTTTGATCACATGCCTGACCGAAAGCCGCGCGCGCTCGCGGTAACCCCAGGCCTGGCCGTAGATCGGGCGCAATATGGTTTCCGCCCTGACCTTGCCGATATGCCACAGGCTGTCTTCGAGGATGCGCTGCTTGACTGCGACCTGCGCCCTGGCATCCAGATGCTGCATCGAGCAGCCGCCGCACACGCCGAAATGAGCACACTTCGGCTGCACGCGCATAGCCGAGGATTTGTGTATCTGTGTGACTTGCGCCAGTTCGAACGACGGCTTCTTGCGGTACGAGGAATAGCTCACCACTTCGCCGGTCAGCGCGCCCTCGATGAAGATCACCTTGCCTTCCGTGCGCGCAACGCCGCGGCCTTCCTGGTCGAGGGACTCGATTGTGACTTGGTTTTCTGTGGGCATAATGATTGCAGTCCTTCGACAAGCTCAGGACGAACGGTAATTGGTCAATATTATTTTTTCTGCTCTGGCCAGGCAGCGAGAAATTCTTTCCAGTGCGGCTGATCGAGCTTGCCCAGTTCGGCGCGCACCAGCTCGCATTCCTTCTGGTAACGCGCGCGCGTCAACACACCGCGCATCAGCTGGAAGCGCGCGAACACCAGATAGGTGTTCGCCACATCGGTCTCGCAATAGTTGCGTATCTCGTCCAGTTTGCCCAATTGATACGCCTCCCACACCTTGCTGCCGTCCATGCCCAGCTTGCCGGGAAAGCCGATCAGTTTGGCCAGCTCGTCCAGCGGCGCGTTGGCGCGCCCGCCATACATCGCCAGCAGGTCCATCAGATCGAGATGGCGAGAATGATAACGGCTGATGTAGTTGTTCCACTTGAAATCCTTGTCGTCCTCGCCCTGGTCCCAGTAACGCGCGCACTGCACGCCGTGGATCAGGCCGCGATAATGCAGCACCGGCAGGTCGAAGCCTCCACCGTTCCACGACACGATTTGCGGGGTGTATTTGTCGATGCCGTCGAAAAAGCGCTGGATGATGCTGCCTTCGTCCTCATCCAGATCGCCCAGCGACCAGACCTTGAAGTTGTCGCCCTCGCGCAGCGCGCAGGAGATCGCCACGACGCGTTGCAGATGATGCGGCATGAAGTCGCTGCCGGTCTTCTGGCGGCGCAACTGGAAAGCCATTTCCGCGACTTCCGCATCGCTGACGCGCGCATCCAGTTCATGCAGGGTGCGCAGCCCGGCGATGTCGGGAACGGTTTCGATGTCAAAGACGAGAGTGGGATTCATGGGATGATTGCCGTCGTTATTTCATGTGTGAGAATTGTTGCACAAACAGTCCTGGCGTGCGCCGGTCGGGACTCGAAGCGGGACTGCACCCACCCTGCGGGCCTCTTGTATATCCTGACCTAAAGGATCAAGGTATCCTTACATGAATCCCCGGGCAAGGCCCGGGGAATTTTGGAAAAGCAACTCCAGACTGTCCGCTTCGCCTACGCGAAGTTCTTGGCCACGAAATCCCAGTTCACCAGATGATTGAGGAAGGTCTCGACGAACTTGGGGCGCAGGTTGCGATAGTCGATGTAGTAGGCGTGCTCCCACACGTCCACGCACAGCAGGGCCTTGTCACCAGTGGTCAAGGGTGTGCCGGCCGCGCCCATGTTGACGATGTCCACGCTGCCGTCGGCCTTCTTCACCAGCCAGGTCCAGCCGGAACCGAAGTTGCCCACTGCGGACGTCTGAAATGCTTTCTTGAAGTCATCCAGGCTTCCCCACTTCTTGTTGATCGCGGCTGACAGTGCGCCGCCGGGGGCGCCGCCGCCGTTAGGCTTCATGCAATTCCAGAAAAAGGTGTGGTTCCATACCTGTGCAGAGTTGTTGTAAATACCGCCGGCAGGCGCCTTCTTGATGATCGCTTCCAGATCCAGTTTCTCGTACTCGGTGCCCTTGATCAGGTTGTTCAGGTTGGTGACATAAGCCTGGTGGTGCTTGGCATAATGGTATTCGAAGGTTTCCCTGGATATGTGCGGTTGCAGCGCGTCCATTGCATAGGGTAGTGCAGGCAGGGTATGTTCCATTGTTATTCTCCTTGGTTAGTGTAAAGCGCGGACAGTGGATTCTAGCCAATTACCGCACGGCAAACAATAGTTGATTAAGTTTATCGGGATAATCTGCAAGGCCCCCAGCTAAAACAGGTCGATCTGCCCGTTCCGCGACGGCGGCTTGAACAGTTCCGTAGCGAGCGGCCTGTCCTCCAGGTTGAAGCCCATCCTCTCGCAAGCCTTGCTGAAGTGCTGCGCCAGCAGGTCGGCGAACAGGCCGTTGCCGCGGAAGCGGCTGCCGAACTCCGGATCGTTCTCGCGCCCGCCGCGCATCTCGCGCATCCGGCTCATCACATGTTCCGCCTTCAGCGGATAGTGGACAGCGAGCCAGTCCTTGAACAGATCCTTCAACTCGTAAGGCAGGCGCAGCAAGGCATAGCCCGTGCTGCGCGCGCCGTGCTCATGCGCGGCCTGCAGCACCTGTTCCAGCTCCGCATCGGTCAGGAAAGGAATCACCGGCGCGACCATCACTCCGCACGGCACGCCCGCCTCGTTCAGCGTCCGGATGGTTTGCAGCCTGCGCCGCGGCGACGCAGCGCGCGGTTCCATGTGGCGCGCCAGCTCGGCGTCCAGCGTGGTGACCGAGATGAACACCTGCACCAGATCGTCGCGCGCGAGTTTTGTCAGCAGATCGAGGTCGCGTTCGATCAGCGCGGACTTGGTGACGATGGAAAGCGGATGCTTGTGCTCGGCCAGCACTTCCAGTATCTGCCGCGTGATGTTCCACTCGCGTTCGATAGGCTGGTAGGGGTCGGTGTTGGAACCGAGTGCGATCGGCGAACACCGGTAGGAAGGTTTGGCCAGCTCCGCACGCAACAGCTTCACCGCATCCGGCTTGGCGAAAAGTTTGGTCTCGAAATCCAGTCCCGGCGAAAGATTCAGGTAGTCATGCGAGGGCCGCGCGTAGCAATAGATGCAGCCGTGCTCGCAGCCGCGATAGGCGTTCAGCGACAGTGAGAACGGCAGGTCCGGCGAATCGTTGCGCTGGATCACGCTCTTCGCCGAATCTATCGTCACCGTGGTCTTGAACGGCGGCAGTTCCTCGTCCGCCGTGTCCCAGCCGTCGTCGACGCGCTCGCGCGCCACGTTCTCGAAGCGCCCCTCGATCTGCAATGTCGCACCACGGCCTTTAGCTACTTCGTGCTTCACAGTGAAAATCCTGAAAATCGGTAGCGCGCATTTTGCCAGATAATTCTCCGCAACTTTGCTATGCTGACCGCCATAACGGGAGTAAAAATATGCGCTACGCTATCGTTGTCGAAAAAGCCGGAAACAACTATTCCGCCTATGCTCCGGACTTACCCGGCTGTGTTGCCACCGGGAGCACCGTTAAAGAAGCGGAGCAAGAAATCCGCAAAGCTATCAAGTTTCATATTGATGGGCTGCGCGAAGATGGCTTGCCTGTTCCTGCTCCAAACAGCGTGATTGCAGGCCTAGAACAAAATTGAAACCAACCATTTTGGCCAACTTTTTGCAAGGAGAAAATCAATGCCGCGCTATTGGGTAATCGCCCCTTTCGCATCAAAGAACGCTGACATCTTCGAAAAAGTTTGGCAATTCGATCTTGCCAACAACGCTATATCCATCGGATGGACTCAGCTCGGGGACGTATCAAAGATGAACCGTGAAGCACTTGCCGAAGCAATAGCATCGGCGTATCCCGACACGCCGAATGCAACGAAGGCTCTTTTTGTCAATATGCTGTGGTCCTTCTACCACAAGATCACCCCAGGAGATATCGTCATCGCGCGAAGGGGTCGAAAGACACTTACTGCAGTTGGCAAGGTAACCAAAGCGGCCTCTTATGCTCCCGGAAAAACATCGCCCGGCTGCTTACATCCCAACTTCTTGGAAATCGGATGGTTGGATCAACCTCGTGACAAAGTCTTTTCCAACATTGTCTTTCCTATGCACACGGTCTGCGAGATTACGGAGAGCCAGTACCAATCTCTAGGGTCTTCGCGTAATCGAGTGGGTAGAATTTAACATGAAAGCCTCTGCAAACCTTTTGGTATCGGGCAAAATGAGTCTTGTACTTGTTCCAGAAAATGGGAGGATTTACCGATGGCCATCTCACC
>Ga0315268_10004188_pt1 | contig 15703 bp, 15 predicted proteins | sample C1_top_MG_FD_204535 | JGI IMG/M metagenome (GOLD analysis project Ga0315268, IMG submission 204535) | Sediment microbial communities from Yellowstone Lake, YNP, Wyoming, USA - C1_top | ecosystem: Environmental > Aquatic > Freshwater > Lake > Sediment | place: USA: Wyoming | collected 2017-08-01
CGCAGATGGTCAGGCATTCCGTGATCCAAAGACCGGATACACACCATTTGCTACAAAGGCTGGTTACACCATTGTTGATCCAGGTGCTTACGAAGATGGCACCAAGGACTTCACCTCAATCATCACCAAGTTCAAGCAAGAGAATGTCCAGATTATTGCTGGCGTTCCAACCCCACCTGACTTCGTAAACTTCTGGACCCAAGCTGCCCAGCAAGGTTTCAAGCCAAAGGTTGCCACAGTTGGTAAGGCACTCTTCTTCCCAGCAACGGTTCCTTCCATTCCTAACAACTTAGGAGACGGACTTGCATTTGCTACTTGGTGGGGACCAACCTTCCCTTACAAGTCCAGCTTAGATGGAACGACCCCGGCAACGTGGGTCAAGAAGTTCTCAGCAGACAAGATGAACAAGGGGCTTGATTGGAACACTGCGACCGCACTGAACTACTCGTTGTTTGAAATTGCCAATGCTGCTTTCAAGGCTGCTGGCAATCCAAAGAACAAGGCTGCAGTCAACAAGGCGCAGAACTCTCTTAACATGATGACTTTGTCTGGACAACTTAACTTCGTTAAAGGTCCAGTCCCAGGAATTGCAACAATTCCAACAGTTATCGCGCAATGGGAGAGAACATCTGCCGGCAAGTGGCAATCAGTGATCGTTGACAATAAGTCATACCCAGCTGTGCCAGTTGTTCGAAAGATTAAGCCGCTCAACTAACCATGAACCTGAACCCAGCAGCCACTGACTCGATGCTCGATGTTAGATCGGTAAGTAAATCCTATGGAAACTTACAGGTCCTATTCGACGTATCGTTGTCGGTGCCTGCTGGGCAGGCGGTGGGAATCGTTGGCCCTAATGGTGCTGGAAAGACCACCTTATTAAGTGTTATTAATGGAACTGAATCAGCGACCTCCGGACGCGTATTCTTCAACGGCGTCGACATTACCCATCAAGGCGCAGAACACCGATCCCAAGCTGGCATTGGTCGCTCATTCCAAATCCCCCGACCTTTTTCTAACCTAACTGTTTTTGAAAATGCTCTCTCGGGAGCAACCCACGGTGGTGGCCTTCGTGGTCACGCTGCTCAGAATGCCGCCCTTGAAGCCTTAGAAGTCACCGGCATGTTGCACATCGCAAATCATATTGCCGGTTCCCTATCGCTACTAGCAAGAAAGCGCCTGGAGCTAGCCCGGGCCTTGGCTACTCAACCAAAATTACTGTTGCTGGACGAAATTGCGGGCGGACTGACTGAAGCCGAGTGCGATTCGCTCATTGAAACAATTCAGAATTTGAAGAATTCTGGTGTCACGATTGTATGGATTGAGCATGTTGTACAAGCCCTTGTGGCTGTTGTCGATCGTTTGGTCTGTCTTGCCTCTGGAAAAATTATTCAAGATGGCCAACCAAACGAGGTGCTGCGAAGCAGTGAAGTTCTTGAGGTTTATTTAGGGACCGGGATTTGATGACACTCTTTAACGCGTCCAAACTCACCGCTGGGTACGGAGACCTGAAAGCGATTTCGGAAATCAATTTAACGGTTTCCCAAGGTGAGCTGCTTGCTCTGGTCGGAGCCAACGGCGCAGGGAAAACAACATTTCTCAAAACCACTGCGGGGTCCATTTCTCCAATGTCAGGTTCTATTTTTTATAAGGGCGATGACATAATAGGGTTACCTGATTTCAAAAGGACGCAGTTGGGAATTTCATTGGTCCCCGAAGGTCGACGTCTTTTTCAAAGTTTGAGCGTCGAAGAGAACTTGTTAGTGGGTGCCGCCCCGAACCGTAAGGGGCCATGGAACCTAAAGAGCGTTTATGACCTACTTCCGCTTGTGGCAAACCTTAAAGGTAGAAACTCTGCACGCCTGTCAGGTGGAGAGCAACAAGCCGTTGCAATTGGGCGTGCTTTGATGTCCAACCCAGACCTCCTCTTGCTCGATGAGGTCTCGCTCGGATTGGCTCCGATTGTTGTTGATCAGATTTATAGCGCACTTCCAGATATTCGAAAGCAGGGATTGGGCATCATCTTGGTCGAGCAGGACCTCAAGCGCACAATCGGTGTTGCTGATCGAATTGCCTGTTTCCTAGAAGGTCACTTAATTCTGGAAGGCAAGCCAGCCGACCTCACTCACCAACAAATTACAGATGCGTATTTTGGCCATTCAATCTCCTCCTTTAGTGAGAACCAAGAAGATATGGAAGCCCACTAATGACATGGATTAATTCGATTATGCAAGGGGTCCTTCTCGGAGGACTGTTTGCGATGTCTGCGGTGGGGTTGTCTTTGGCATTTGGTGTCTTGCGAGTAGTAAACCTTGCGCATGGTGACCTGATGACTTTGGCTGCGTATTTGTCGTACATCACAATGAAATATTCCGGTATGTCCACCTGGTACAGCTTGTTAATCGTTGTCCCGGGTATGGCAATACTCGGTTACATCGTGCAACGCGTTCTACTTCAAAAGGCGCTCAAGATGGGTGAGTTGGCACCTTTGATGGTGACATTTGGAATTGCCATAATTATTCCGAACTCCTTGATGCAGATCTTTAGTAGCAATGTGCAACAGTTGCCCGTGGGTGCCTTAGCAACAAGTAGCATCCAGTTGAATAACCAGATCAGCCTGGGAACATTTCCTATTCTCACTTTGCTGATGTCAGTAGTTTTGATCGCTGCCATCCAACAATATTTGGCACGAACCAAGATGGGTCGTTACATGCGGGCGGCAGCCGACGACAGCGAAGTACTCAGGCTCATGGGTGTTGATCACCGTAAGGTTTATGGCTATGCGATGGGTATTGCATTCGCAACACTGGCGCTGGCTGGCATTCTTTTTGGAATGCGGCAGGGCGGAGTCTCGCCTTTCGATGGGCAGATCACCGTTCTCTTCGCCTTTGAAACGGTAATCATTGGCGGACTTGGCTCTCTTTGGGGCACCCTCCTTGGTGGAATTGTCTTGGGTGTTGCCCAGACAATCGCAGGGCAAATAAGTCCGGAGATTCCGCTTCTGGTTGGCAATCTGGTGTTTTTGGCAGTGTTGGCGTTTAGGCCTAATGGTTTAATGGGAAAGCAGGCGCTTAAATGAGCAATGTGACTCTGCCTCACGTAGAGCGCTTTCGTCGTAAAGCAGCCATTGGCGCCACCTTTGCAGTCATTCTTTTCTCCCTCCTTGCCCTTGCACCGTTCGCACTTGACCAATCAATCACAACTGACTGGGTCAAGCTTTTCTACTTGATTAGCCTGGCCAGCATGTGGAATTTGTTGGCGGGCTATGCCGGAATGGTTTCGGTCGGCCAACAGGCTTTCATTGGACTAGGCGCTTACGGTGTCTTCGTCTTTAACGATATGGGCTACAGCGCATATCTGAGCGGACTAATGGCATCGCTGGTCGTTGCTGTTATTGCATTTCCACTTTCGTTTTTGGCATTTCGTCTGCGTGGTGGATATTTTGCAATAGGAACATGGGTAATTGCCGAGACAATTCGTCTGATTGTTATTCGTTTCTCAAGTCTGGGTTACGGCAAAGGCAGAAATATTTCAAACTACACCGCCGATCCCACACTTCGAAATAACTACACATATTGGATGGCATTGGCGGTTTTAGTATTTGCACTCGCTGCGAGTTTTACATTATTAAGAACTCGCATGGGTTTGGCGCTTCAATCAATTAGAGACAATGAAGTCGCCGCCACCTCGGTGGGGGTAAATGTGAACCGTGTGAAAAGAATTGTTTATGTCTTGGCTGCTACAGGAACTGCCGGGGCTGGAGCAGTGATCTGCGTTCAAGGCATCGGTATCGCATCTCCCGGGGAGATATTCGGTGTTAGTTATTCGGCCTTCATGATCTTTATGGTTTTGATTGGCGGGCTCGGCACAATCGAAGGACCAGTCATTGGTGCTCTTGTCTACTTCATGATGGACAAGTACTTCAGTCAGCAAGGACTCTGGTACCTGGTTGCACTCGGCCTCATGGCAATTTTCGTCACGCTCTTTTTCCCTAAAGGAATTTGGGGCGAGATCAATGCTCGCTGGAAAGTTTCACTTTTCCCTGTGGGCTACCAAGTATTTGATAGAAAAGATGTAAAGAAGCTCGGTTCTAAATCCAACAAGGAGGAATGAGATGTCACTACTAGATACAGCCGTTTGGTCAGGCAAGATATTTAATGGTCAATGGGTTGCAGGTGGTGGTGGCGAACTCGACATTGCCGAGCCAGCCACGGGTGGCAGTCTGGGAAAGATCGGCCTAGCCTCCTCCAAGGATGTTGAAATTGCTGCGAAGGCAGCCGCAAAAGCCCAAGTTGAATGGGCGGCCAAGAAGCCGGAAGAGCGTGCCGCCGTTCTTCGTCGTGCTGGGGATTTATGGAATACGCACGCTCAAGAAATCCAAGGTTGGATCATGCGTGAGACCGGTGCGATTCCGCCGAAGGCCGGCCTGGAAACACATCTGGCATCGGAAATCTGCTTTGAGTCTGCTGGGTTGCCGAGCCATCCGATGGGATCGGTTCTACCATCGAGTGAGCCGCACTGGAGTTTTTCGCGTCGGCGTCCAGCCGGAGTTGTTTCGGTAATTTCTCCCTTCAACTTCCCGCTTATTCTCTCGATTAGATCCGTTGCTCCCGCACTTGCATTAGGAAATGCGGTTCTCTTGAAGCCGGATCCACGCACAACAGTCACTGGTGGTATTTCGATTGTCCGTATATTCCAAGAGGCGGGACTTCCAGAAGGACTTCTGCACCTTCTTCCTGGTGGCATTGACGTTGGCCAAGCAATCATCACTGCACCAGAGGTGCGCATCATCTCTTTCACTGGCTCAACTGCTGCGGGCATCAAGATCGGAGAACTGGGCGCACAGCATTTGAAGCGAGTTCACCTTGAACTCGGTGGAAACAACGCGTTGATAGTTCTTCCTGGTGCCGATGTTGCTAAAGCTGCAAGTGCGGCTGCATTCGGCTCCTTCTTGCACCAAGGCCAGATCTGCATGACAACTGGTCGTCACATTGTTCACGAATCTTTGTACGATGATTTCGTCGAATTGCTTGGCGAAAAGGCTTCCCATCTTCCAGTTGGCAATCCGGCCACTGAGCAAGTTGCCCTTGGTCCAATCATTGATCAGAAGCAGCTTTCCAGAGTTGACGACCTCGTGCAGCGCAGTGTGGCTGCGGGTGCAACATTGGTGGCAGGTGGAACGCATGATGGTCTTTTCTACCGCCCGACAGTTTTGGCAAACGTCAAAACGGATATGCCTGCTTACGCCGAAGAAGTATTTGGACCTGTTGCTCCGGTGATTTCTTACTCAACAGTGGAAGAAGCCATCGCTCTAGCAAGTGCAAACCAGTACGGACTCTCGCTGAGCATCTTGGGAGATGTCGGAATGGCAATGAAGATCGCTGACTCTGTTCCATCGGGAATTGTTCACATCAATGAACAGACTGTGGGAGATGAGGCGAATATTCCTTTCGGCGGTGTCGGCGCATCTGGAAATGGCTCGCGATTTGGTGGAGCAGAGGCCAATATCGAAGCATTTACAGAGATGCAGTGGCTCACTGTCCGCAGCGAGATTGCGCCATACCCATTCTAAATTTACTGAGTGGCACGGCTCTTCACGGTCTTCTGATACATAGATAGGGTTGAAACCTATTCATGTATGGAGGACAGGTGACATCGGAAGCCGCCAAAGGTCGCTCGGTAACGTCGCGTTCCCTAGCGGTCTTGGACGCCTTCGACGCGTCTCATAGACGACTCTCTCTATCCGATATCGCACGGCGTTCGAAGTTGCCCCTTGCAACGGCTCATCGATTGGTGGGCGAGCTTGAAGTATGGGGTGCATTGGTGCGTAGTTCTGATGGCGCCTACGAAATCGGCGGGCGGATCTGGCAGTTGGGATTGTTGGCACCCGTGCACACTGAATTACGTGAAGTAGCCCTTCCCTACATGCAAGACCTCTTCCACGTCACCAAGGACAATGTTCAGTTGGCCATTCGAGATGGCATGAGATCTCTATACGTCGAACGAATTGCCGGCCAGCGCTCCTACCCCATCTTAGGAAAGGCGGGTGCCCGTCTACCGTTGCATACGACGGCGGCAGGGAAAGTTCTGTTGGCATTTTCTTCCAAGGATGTAGTTGAGGCGGCCTTGAGCTCACTTACCTCTGAGACTCCGAAGAGCATTACGAAGCGCTCAACGTTGATTTCTCAATTAGAGAAGGTTGTCCAAGATGGTTATGCCACCACTGAGGATGAGATGACGGTTGGAGCGTGCTCTATTGCGGTACCGATTTTTGATTGGAATGGGAAGGTAATTGCGGCCTTAGGCATCACCACTCACACCGGAACTCACGAAGTGAAGAAGTGGATCCCAGCCCTTCGCGTAGTAGCGACTGCTCTGGCAAAGCGGCTAGCAACAGGGGCACGATTCAACTCGAGTTTGGACTTCGCTCCCATTGAAAAAGACAGGGACGAACCACCCATTGATTGGACAACCTTTAAGTAATTAGCGCTGCTTTTCTAGTTGTTTTTCCAACTCCCCCAGCGTCTTGTAAGTTTCCAGAACCTTTCCCACGCTGGCATTTGGCTCTCGCCCTTCCTGGATTGCGCTGACGAATTCGCGGTCCTGCAACTCAATTCCATCATTGGAGACGGCCACGCCTGCCAGATCAATTGGTTCGTTCTTCCCATTGACCAACTCGTCGTAACGCGCGATATAAGTGCCATTGTCGCAGATGTAACGGAAGAAGGTTCCGAGAGGGCCGTCATTGTTGAAGGAGAGCGCCAAAGTGCAGAGTTTTCCAGTTGTCGTGCGCATTTGGATGGAGAGGTCCATCGCGATGCTAAGGGTTGGATGAATTGGTCCTTCAATCGCATTGGCAATTTCAATCTCTTCCCCCGTTTGGTAACGGAAGAGATCGACGGTGTGCGCGGCGTGGTGCCAGAGCAGGTGATCGGTCCAGGAGCGCGGTTGACCCAAAGCATTGATGTTGGTCCGGCGGAAGAAGAAGGTTTGCACATCCATGTGCTGGATGTTCAGTTCCCCTTCTTTGATTCGATTATGAACCCATTGGTGTGATGGGTTGAAGCGGCGAGTGTGGCCGACCATCGCAACCAACCCGGTTTCCTTCTGAACCCTGTCAACTTCTTGAGCATCTGCCCATGAATCTGCAAGAGGGATTTCTACCTGAACATGCTTTCCAGCTCGCATGGAATCAATGGCCTGTTGAGCGTGCATCTGAGTTGGAGTGCACAAGATGACAGCGTCGACAAAATCCTTGGTAAGAGCATCTTTGAGATCAGTGCCCGCATGTTGAGCTCCGTACTTTTTGGCAACTTCCTCGGCTTGTTCAAGGCTGCGGCTGATGACGGAGGTGACTTCAACTCCATCAATTCGTGAGATTGCATCAAGGTGTTTGATGCCAAAAGCTCCAGCCCCAACAAGTGCGATACGCATTATTACTCCTGATTAGTTTTTTGGTTTAAGGATGAGATGCCCGACAGCCGTATTTGAGGCTGGGACATGATAAAAACGGTAGATCTCCTCAACTTCGGCGCCCAATGCTCCGCGCATGATCAGCCACATAATCAGTTCGATTCCCTCTGAACCTGCCTCGATCAAATACTCAAGGTGTGGCTTGTGTTGCAGAACCTCTGGCTCATTGATCAAGTCGTCGAGGAATTTCATATCCCACGGTGTATTTATCAGGCCGGCCCGCTCGCCTTGGATCTGGTGGCTCATTCCGCCAGTTCCCCACACTTGAACATTGAGGTCTCCGTCGAAATCTTCGACCGCACGTTTGATGGCTTTGCCAAGTTCTAGGCAGCGGTGCCCGGTTGGCTGCGGAAATTGCACGACATTGACTGCCAAAGGAATGACGCGAGTTGGCCACTTATCTGGTGTACCAAACATGAGCGAGAGCGGCACCGTCAACCCGTGATCTACATCAAGGAGATTGAGGATGGTGATATCAAACTCTTCCAGGATAAGAGAGGTAACCAAGTGCGCTGCTAAATCTGGGTGACCTTCGACAACTGGGATTGGTCGTGGTCCGTAGCCTTCATCGCAGATTTCAAATGATTCAGCGGTGGCAACGGCAAAAGTAGGAAGAAGTTCCAGAGAGAAAAAAGAAGCATGATCGTTGTAGACGATGATTGCGACATCCGGTTTTTCTTGAGCAATCCATTTTTTAGAGAATTCATAACCCGCAAATAGGGGCTTCCAATATTCCTGCTCGGTCTTGCCCAGATCAACGGCCGCGCCAATAGCTGGCACATGGCTGGTAGTGATGCCTGCAGTTATACGAGCCACGTTACTTGCCTCCCCGTTGCTCGCGTTTGGAGCGCCATCCTTCAATATTGCGCCCGCCCGCCAGCATCATCGCTTGGTATTCCTCAACAGTCATCCCCGTCATTGTGCTGACCGCTTGGACATAGGAAAGTCCGTCGGATGCGAAGATCTTAGAGAGGAAATAGACATTGCCACCGAGTTTCAACATCGCATTGAAATCTCGGTCAAGCACCGCCTGCTTCTGCGCCTCAGTAAGTTTCCATTCATCAAGATAGGCGCGCTCATCCTTGTGGAAGCGATCGCGGTTTTCGGGTTTTCGCAAACTCATACAGAATTGGTTGAGTTCAAACCCCTGCCTCGAACGATCTACCGTGAAGACAGTGGTTCCCGGAATGTCATCGAATACAGAGGTGTCGTATTTCATTTTCCCCCCCAATAGAGGCGGTTCGGGTTCTCCACTAACAGCATACGTTGAAGTTCTGGTGTGGGCGCAATAGTCGGAATGAGGTCGACGAGCTTGCCGTCATCTGGCATATTCGCTTTGATATTCGGGTGTGGCCAGTCGGTGCCCCAGAGGACGCGGTCGGGGAAGTTATCAACCACTTTTCTCGCAAAGGGGATCACGTCCGAATAATCAGGAGGTCCCTGCAGGCTCATCCGTTCGGGGCAGGTCACCTTCGACCAGACATTCTTGTTCTCCCGCATAAAGCGTAGGAAAAGCTCGAATTCAGGACCGTCAATGGGCTTTGAAACATCAGGGCGACCCATGTGGTCGACAACCACGTCGGTCGGAATGTTAGTAAATAGGTTCCACCTCTCGGCAAGATCTTGCGCTTCAAAGTAAATAACGACATGCCATCCATATTTTTTGATTCGCTCGACAATTGAGAGGTAATACTCATCTGGCTTTGGATCGACCAACCTCTTCACAAAATTAAATCGCACTGCTCGCACTCCAGCGGCATGCATCTGTTCTAGGGATTCTTCGGACACATCGGGACGAACGGTTGCAACCCCGCGCGCGCGGCCATTGGAAGACAGAAGGGCATCTATCATCGCTCGATTGTCACTTCCGTGGCACGTTGCCTGAACAATCACATTGCGATCAAAGCCGAGAAAGTCACGAAGCGCGAATAGCTGCTCTTTGCTTGCATCGCACGGAGTGTATTTGCGCTCGGGTGCAAAGGGAAAAATATTTCCTGGACCGAAAACATGGCAGTGCGAATCGACGGCTCCTACGGGGAGTTTAAAGATTGGCTTTGTCGGATCTTCGACGAAGTCGAGCCAATCTGCATCTTTGGTGAAAGTCATTGTCACTATAGGCCTCTAGCCTTCAATGATTTATCCAGACGTGGGTAGACACGACGTACATTGCCTTCATAAATCTGCGCGCGCTGACTTGGCGAAATATCTGCGGCGTTAACGTAGCGTTTGGTGTCATCAAAATAGTTGCCGGTCTCTGGATCGATGCCTCGCACTGCACCGACCATTTCCGAGCCAAAGAGGATGTTCTCGGTATTAATGACGTTAAAGAGGAGATCAATGCCAGGTTGATGGTAGACGCAGGTGTCGAAGTAGACGTTCTTCATAATGTGCTCATTTAAAGATGGCTTCTTCAACATGTCTGCTAGTCCGCGGTAGCGACCCCAGTGGTACGGGACGGCTCCACCACCGTGAGGGATCACAAAACGCAGCGTCGGAAAGTCAGAAAATAGGTCTCCTTGGAGGAACTGCATAAATGCTGTCGTGTCAGCGTTTATGTAATGGGCCCCTGTTGCGTGAAAATTCTTATTGCAACTGCTGGACACGTGCACCATAGCTGGCACATCAAGTTCCACCATTTTTTCGTACAACGGGTACCAGTAACGGTCGGTTAGCGGAGGAGAAGTCCAGTTTCCCCCACTTGGGTCCGGATTGAGGTTGCACCCGACAAAGCCGAGCTCATTGATCGCGCGATCGAGTTCCTTCACGGATTGATCAACACTGGCTCCTGGCGATTGCGGAAGTTGGGCCACACCGATGAATGTCTCCGGGAAGAGATCTACAACGCGCTTGATGAGGTTATTGCAGGCGCGGGTCCATTCCAAGCTGACCTTCTCGTCTCCTTCATGGTGTGCCATCGCAGAGGCGCGTGGCGAAAAGATCGTCATATCCGCGCCGCGCTCCTTGAGTAGGCGCATTTGATTCTTCTCAATCGTCTCGCGGATTTCCTCATCTGAAATTTCTGGGTATGCAGGAGTGATCTCGCCAGCGGCGAAGGCAGCTAGCTGACTCTCACGCCATTCATTATGTGGCGCAGGGGCCGTTGTGTAATGCCCATGGCAATCGATAATCACTTTCCACTCCAAACATTTGATGGAACGTAAACTTCACCGCGCATCAATAATCTTGCGGTACGAAGAAGAGCAGATTTCTTGACTGTTACAGCGCCGTCAACTATCTGAACGTCCATCGAAACTGTGAAAAAGCCAGTTGGGTGTTCCACTTCGACCATCGTCGCCTCGCCATCTTTTGATTCAACGTGGGCAATGTCGTAAGCGACAGATCCAGGAACAAGGCATGCGGTCGCTACGGAGACGGCGCCTAGCACTCCAATAGCGTCATGGACGCGATGGGGAATAAAAGTGCGGGTTGAAATTGCTCCGCCGGAAAACGGTGCCGAGACCAAACTCATTTTCGGAACGGTCTTATTTGTGACATCTCCTAAATTCATCATGGGACCCACAGCCAACCGAATGGCTTCAACTCTGGCTGCGACCTCTGCATTCGCCTCGATTTCGGCGGGTGTTTCATTTCCTATGAGGCCAAAATCGCTGGCGGCCAGGCAAACAACGGGCATGCCGTTATCGATGCAAGTAACACGCACCCCGTTGATCTCATCGACGGCATTCCCGGTTGGAAGCAGTGAGCCACAGGAGGAGCCAGCCAAGTCTTCAAAATCAATGTTTATTGGGGCATGTGACCTGGGAACCCCATCAATTCTGGCGTCGCCATCGTAGGAGACCTCTTTATTTGGGGTGAGAACGTGGGCCGTCGCAGTTGATTGAGTGTTCTCCATCCAGATACGCACACTTGTTATGCCGTCTTGTGCCTTGATCAAGCCTTGTTCGATGGCAAAGGGGGCCACACCTGCCAGGATATTGCCGCAATTTTGCTGATCAGAAACTTCGGCACGATCTGGCCACACCTGCAAAAACAAGTAGTCAACATCAATGTCTGGACGATTCGATTTTTTGACGACTGCGACCTTTGATGTGAGTGGATGTCCTCCACCCATTCCATCTATTTCGCGCGCATCAGGCGAACCCATTGCAGATAGCAACACCGCATCACGAGTTGCTCTCTCTGATGGAAGGTCGTCAGTTTTGAAGAAGAGGCCTTTTGACGTCCCTCCGCGCATCACTAAACAAGGGATGGCCGTCTGACTCACTGAGTGTCCTCATAGTTGATGTACTTAAGGCCTTTCTTGGCCAGCTGCTCGCGCATTGAATAGATGTCCAACCCGAGTTCCCCAGCCTTTAACTTTTCGCGTTTGGCAATCTCATTTGCTTCGCGGGCCAGACCTTTTTCAAGTACTGCCGCCGCATCTTCTCGGCGCACTACAACTACACCATCGACATCTGCAACGATCACATCGCCCGGACGGACGTATGCGTTAGCAACGACAATAGGTGTCTGAACATTTCCTGGTGTTTCTTTGACGGTTCCTTGCGAACTGATGCATTTAGACCACACAGGAAAATTCATTTCGGTCAAGACTGATACATCTCTTACGCCTGCATCGATAACCAATCCACGCACTCCATGTGCCACAAGGCTGGTGGCGAGCAAGTCGCCCAGATATCCGTCGTCGCAGGCACTTGTTGGCGTCACAACCAATATGTCTCCTGCGCGAGCCTGTTCGACAGCGATATGAATGGACCAGTTGTCCCCTGGTGCAACTTCGCAGGTGAGTGCATTTCCCGCGATTGCGGAGGGAAAAATAGGGCGCAATCTGTGGTGGAGCATGCCAATGCGGCCCTGTGCTTCGTGCACCGTAGCCGACCCTAATTTGGCAAGCCCATCAACGATTGCAAGGTCCGTGCGCGGAGTCCCCTGAACTACAACAGCCACTTTTACCCCTCCCTTTTATCTAATACCGACGTAGTTTTCGGCGAGATCTGTCGCAGCCGAACGTGAATTAATAACGTGCTTTATCTGCGAGAGCTGGAGCTGTGCGTCAAAGGCGTCACCGTGCGTGTGCAGCATCGTGGTCATCCACCACGAGAAGTGGGTTGCCCGCCACACTTCCCTTAGCGCTCTATCTGTGTACTCCGCGGCCGGCTTTTCATTTTTTTCAGTCAGTAGAGCAACAAGAGTCTGTCCAAGAAGACGAACATCGCTTGCAGCAAGGTTCAATCCCTTAGCTCCTGCTGGGGGAACGGTATGGGCGGCATCCCCGGCTAAGAAAAGTCGCCCGTATTGCATTTTTGTCGAGACGAATGAACGCATCGCTAATATGCCCTTGTCCGTGATTGGTCCCCTCTCAAGGGTCCAACCAGGAAGTGCAAGTCTTTTATCCAACTCATCCCAACAGCGATCGTCGGACCAATTGGCAATATCATCTTTTGGATCAACTTGAAGATAGAGTCGAGTTACAGTGCTCGAGCGCATGGAGTTGAGCGCGAAGCCTTCAGGGTGCCAGGCGTAAATAAGTTCATCGGTGGATGGTGCAACGTTGGCCAAGATTCCGAGCCAGGAGAATGGATAGACCCTTTCAAAGCTATTTTCTTCCGCGTGTGGGATGTTCTTCCGCGATACTCCCCAGAATCCATCGCATCCAGCGACTGCATTGCAATCGATTCTCTGGACTTGACCATTTTTATCGGTGAAATGGACGACGGGGTTTTCACTTTCTAAATTCTCCAAGCGCACGTCGGAGACCTCGTAGTGAATTTCTTGGCCTGCTCTGTCGCAAGCCTCATGCAGATCTCGCTGGATTTCTGTCTGCCCGTAAACCCAGACAGTTTTCCCCGTGAGTTCCTTGAAATTGATGTGGTGGCGTTGACCTGGGATTTGAAGGTAGATGCCATCGTGCTCAAGGCCTTCGCGGTGTAGGCGTTCGCCAACTCCTATTTGATCAAGTAGGTCGACCGTTGGAGATTCGAGCATTCCGGCCCGAATTCGACCTTGCACGTAATCACGGCTGCGGTCTTCAATGACAATGGACTCAATATTGTGAAGAGCAAGATACCTCGAAAGCATCAGCCCAGATGGGCCTGCTCCGATAATAGCCACCTGTGTTTTCATGTCGTAATCCAATTCCATACCGCCTTTTCGTTATAGAGACCCTTCCAGTGAGCGGAAAAAGATTTGGTATCGCAGCCCTCAGGAGCTTTGATGAGCAGGTGCCCTTGACTTGGGGACCGTACGGTCTTGTCAACCCAAACGCACTTGCGCCAGAAGGCGAGCCCGGTGCGGCCACCGGAGAGCGCCCATACAAAGTATCAATGGAGGACTACGTGACAATGATGTCAGCAGTTAATCAAGAGTTAAGTGCTTGGGTGGATGAAGTCGCCCAACTTACTGAGCCAGATGAAATCCATTGGTGCGACGGATCCGAGCAAGAGTGGGACCAATTGACCGATGAGTTGGTCAACAACGGGACCATGATTCGTCTGAAGAAGAAAAAGAATTCCTTTTTGGCTTTCTCCGATCCAAGCGATGTTGCCCGCGTCGAGGATCGCACCTTCATCTGTTCGAAGGAGAAGTCAGATGCCGGCCCAACCAATAATTGGGTGGATCCGGTTGAAATGAAAGAGACCTTGAAGGGCTTGTTCAAGGGTTCGATGCACGGGCGCACGATGTATGTCATTCCATTCTGCATGGGACCTCTTGATTCCCCACATTCAAAATTTGGCGTCGAAATTACTGACAGCGCCTATGTTGTTGCATCAATGCGGATCATGACTCGCATGGGCAAGGCTGCGCTGGATGCCATTGGCCCGAACGGGAAATTCGTTCGTGCTCTGCACTCGGTAGGTGCGCCAATTAATCAAGGCGACACAGACGTTCCATGGCCATGCAATGAGACCAAGTACATCGTGCAATTCCCAGAAGATCTTGCGATTTGGTCTTACGGCTCAGGTTACGGTGGCAACGCACTTCTTGGAAAGAAGTGCTATTCACTTCGAATTGCGTCTGTAATTGGCCGCGATGAGGGGTGGCTTGCCGAGCACATGTTGATTCTCAAAGTCACAACTCCGGAGAAGAAAGTTCACTACGTTGCCGCTGCATTCCCTTCTGCTTGCGGAAAAACAAACCTGGCGATGCTCGTTCCGACTATTCCAGGTTGGGAGGTTGAGACACTTGGTGACGACATCGCCTGGATGCGATTTGGAAATGACGGGCGTCTTTATGCGTCAAATCCTGAATTTGGATTCTTCGGGGTCGCACCAGGTACCGGATGGCACACAAACGCAAATGCCATGAAGACCATCGAAGCGGGAAATACCATCTTCACCAATGTTGCGTTGACCGATGATGGCGACGTCTGGTGGGAAGGAATGACTGAAACGCCACCGGCACATTTGGTCGACTGGAAGATGCGCGATTGGACACCTGCAAGTGGCGAAGTTTCATCGCATCCAAACGCCCGCTTCTGTACTCCGATTGACCAGTGCCCGATTGTTGCACCTGAGTGGGATAGCCCAGAAGGCGTACCGATTTCTGCAATATTTTTTGGCGGACGCAGAAAGACGACAATTCCTCTGGTGATGCAATCACGAGATTGGAATCACGGTGTTTTCCTTGCATCCACTCTGTCATCTGAAACTACTGCAGCGGCAACCGGTGCGGTGGGAGTCGTAAGGCGCGATCCATTCGCGATGCTTCCATTTATCGGCTACCACATTGGCGATTACTTGAAGCACTGGATCACACTTGGCAAGACACATGACAACGCCAAGTTGCCCAAGATCTTCTACGTCAACTGGTTCCGCAGAGATGTCGACGGTGGCTTTCTCTGGCCTGGCTATGGCGAGAACTCCCGAGTCATCAAATGGGGAATTGAGCAAGTGGAAGGGAAGATTTCTTCCGAGTCCAGCCCAGTTGGACTTGTTCCAACGAGCGGTGCCCTTGATACAGATGGTCTGGAACTTCCGTCCGATCAAGTCCGAGCAGCCCTTCGCATTGATAAAGAGGAATGGCGTCAAGAAATACCTCTTATTAAGGAGTGGTTTGCGACCATCGGTGAGAAATTGCCTCCAGAACTCAGTGATGAACTCGCCACATTGGAGAGAAACCTCCAGTAGCGCGGGCTGTGGCGGCGGGAATTGCCTGTAAACTCCACAGGTACTCGGAGACGTCGCATAGCCCGGTCGAGTGCGCCTCACTGCTAATGAGGTAGACCCCTTAAAGGGTCTCGGGGGTTCAAATCCCCCCGTCTCCGCCAAGTTCC
>Ga0315268_10004189_pt1 | contig 15700 bp, 10 predicted proteins | sample C1_top_MG_FD_204535 | JGI IMG/M metagenome (GOLD analysis project Ga0315268, IMG submission 204535) | Sediment microbial communities from Yellowstone Lake, YNP, Wyoming, USA - C1_top | ecosystem: Environmental > Aquatic > Freshwater > Lake > Sediment | place: USA: Wyoming | collected 2017-08-01
GGCTACTTTGTGTACCTGAACGGCACGCAGGTCGGCAGCACGACCAGCACCATGTTCCAGATCACGCTGGCCACGAACACTTCGGACACGCAGTTCCAGGCCCAGGTCGCCGCCTTCGACAAGGCCACGCCCACGGCCAATGTCTCGGCCAAGTCCTCACCGCCGCTGATCATCAGCTGCTACGACCCCGACCACGATCACGACTGCGATTCCTATCCTTCCAGTCACTAGAATTGTGAGCTCACAACGGGCCCGGCGCATCAGCGCCGGGCCCTTCTTCCGGACGGACGCCACTGGCCACGAACTCCAGCGCCTATATCAGCGTCAGTTCCACTAAGGCCCGCGCCGCCATGTCGATCGCCAGTTCGGTGCTGTCATCGGCTGCCGACGCGGTATTGGCGATGGCAATGTTTCCAAACGGCTGGCGGGCGCGCAGGTGTGGAGGCTCGCCGCCGGTAGTGAGAAAATCATCGTACAGGGGCGAGTACCAGTAAGCGTAGCCGTGGCCCCAGCGGTTCACGGTGATGCCCTGGATGTCGAGCGCCGGATCGAAGCCATGCGATCCCAGCGTACGGCCCAACTGCTCGCGCGTGTTGCGTTCGAAACTCTCGAAGGACGTGGCATACATCTCGGCACGCCCCAGCCGAAACTGATCCTTGATGTGCAGGCCCGGCGTTTCATAGCCGCGTAGCATGGTCATGACGATGGGCTGGTCGGGAGACTGGGAATGCCGGTAGCCGCCCACCGACACCGGCTGCTCGAGTATCAGCGAGGCGAAATAGCTGCCCGGGGCATTGATGAAATTCACGCCGGCGCGCTGAAAGGGACGCCACTGGCGCAACCAGACGTTGACCCACAGGTTGGGCGTATGCACGTTGTAGGCGAGTGCCGCCTTCTGCTCGGGCGGCATTTCCGGGCACAGATGGGGGATCAGGTAATTCCAGCAGGCGAGCACACAGTGCCGGCCGCGCGTGGTGTACAGCTTGCCGCCGCGCATGTAGCTCACGTCTACGCTGCCGTCGCGCCCGCTCGCTCCCTGATTCTGCGCATGCACCACCGTGCTATTGAGCCTGATGCGGGTCGCGTTGCCGCGCCGGTCCAGTTCGTCGTAGCGCGCACGGGTGAGCATGGAGTCCTCAAGCGTGCGCCCTGGCAATGCCTGCGGGATCAGTTTGCGCACCAGCAGGCGCGCCACGGTCGCGTTGCCCTCCGGGAAATGGTATTCGACGCCACCCTCGGGTGTCGGGGCGGGCGGCAGATTCAAACCGGCGAATCCCGGCAGACCGAAACGGCGGTGCGCGCTGAGCGCCGTGGTCGAACTCAGGCCGCGGCCGCTGCCATAGGTGCGATCACGCAGATACGTGCACACCAGAGGGTCGCAGCCGGCGATCTGGACCAGATAATCGGCATAACTCATGCGCGCCAGCCGCGCGACTTTCTGATCGGGCGTGAGCGCGGGCAGATAGTCGACGTGATCGTGGTAAAGCCTGTACAGGTCGCGCTTGACGGGCTCGGGCAGCGGTGCCTGTGCCATGAAGGCTGCCCAGCGCTCCTCGGCATCCGGCGGCGGGTTCGGCGCATAGAGGAAGGTGAAATCCGTCCACGGCGCAGGATCCTTCAGCAGGCGATCTGCGCCGAAGGTCTCGCGATCGAAGAACACGCCCTGTCCCATCCCCAGGCGCGAGTAGAACTGCGGATCGACCGTCTGCTGTGCGAGGCGCGCGACATCGATGCCCAGATCGCGGTATATCTCCTGCTGAAACACCGTGCTGTCCGCGCCCGCGTAGATGTTGAAACTGCCGGCGTTCGAGAGGCGCAAGTTGCCTCCCACACCAAACTCGTTGCGCTTGGCGTGACCGCCGAAGTCATCGTGGTTGTCGAGGATCAGAACTTTTTTGCCGAAACCGTGCCGCTTCTGAAAGAAGTACGCGGCGGCCAGACCGCTGATGCCGCCGCCCACCACGATCAGGTCGTACTGGTCGGCGGTAGCTGCGGCCTGCGGTGCGGACTTCCAGAACGTCCCGTCGCGCAGCGCGTGACCTACCGAGTAAGCACCCGGATAGCCGCTGCCGCGCATGCCGGTGAGTGCCGGCGGATAGCCCTGCGGATCCGCGCCGCTGCCTGCCAGCGCACCAGCCGAGCCAGCGGCGAGGAGCGCGGCACTGCTTGCGGCACCATTGAGAAAATCACGGCGCCGTATCCTGCAGCGCATGCCCAGTTCACGGTCACTTGGTCGCGACATGGTCACTTTTCCTGCGTCAATGATTGCCGCGCCGCTGCGCCGTGCGGACCAGCGACGCAACACTAAATCACCATACATTTGTCCCGTCAATGATTTGGATGACAAGCAGATCCGTCGTGCCCGCCCGGCACGGGCGCGACGCGCCCGGATCGACGCTGGAATCCAGGTTGCAGTACACTCGCGCGTGGAAGCACGGCAACAATGCATCGACGGGGGAGTGGGTCAGGACTGCCAGGGGTTCGGGCGCTGACCATCGATCCTTTGGAGGCGCAGCATGCGCTATCGAGCTTTCCTGAGTTACAGCCACACCGACGAACGTTGGGCGCGTTGGTTGCTGCGGCGACTCGAAAGCTACCGGGTGCCACGCAGCCTGGTCGGCACGCCGGGACGCGATGGGCCGATCCCGGAGCGGCTTGGCCGTTTTTGCCGCGACCGCGATGCGCTGCCCAGCGCTGGCGACCTCAGCGCAGCGATCAAAGCCACGCTCGACGACTCCGCCGCGCTGGTGGTCGTGTGCTCACCAGCTGCGGCTCGCTCCAGGTGGGTCAATGCCGAAATCTCGGCGTTTCGCTCGACCGGTCGAGGCGACCGGATCCTGTGCTTCGTTGTCGATGGCGATCCGGAAGTCCGCGATTCGGATCGCGCCTGCATTCCGCCAGCACTACTGCAACCCGAGGACGGCGGTGCCATGCCCCGCGAGCCGCTGGCGGCGGACGCCCGCCGCGCGGCCGATGGCCGTGAGCGCGCTTTCGTCAAACTGGTGGCCGGCCTGCTCGGCATCAGCTACGACACACTTGCTCCGCGTGAGGCGCACCGGCGGCATCAACGGCTGGCGCTGATCACCACGGCGGCGCTGTCGGGCATGCTGGTTGCGCTGGCGCTGGCGGCCTCCGCCTATATTGCGCGCAACGATGCGCAGCGCCGTCAGCTGCAGACCGAAGACATGCTTGAATTCATGCTCGGCGATCTGCGCGAGAAGCTGAGCACCGTCGGTCGGCTCGATCTGATGCGGGTGGTTGATGACAAATCCACGGCGTATTTCGCGGCGCTCGACCCGCACGATCTCACCGACCGGACTCTCGAGACGCAGGCGCGATCGTTGATCGGGATCGGTCAGGTGCGGCTTGACGAGGGTCACCTTGAGGCGGCGATGGTCGCGTTTCGTGAGGCGCATGCGCGCAGCACTGCGCTGTATCAGCGCCAACCCGATGACGGCCAGCGACTCTTCGATCGTGCCCAGGCCGAGTACTGGATCGGGCTGGTCGCACTGACCAAGGGTGAATACGCTGAAGCTGGCGTGTGGTTCCGCAAGTATAGAGACAGCGGCGTCGCGCTCGCGGCGATGGACCGCGCCAATTTCGACTGGCAGAAGGAAGTGGCATGGGGACGGCACAACCTGGCGGTCCTCGACGAGCGCCTGGGTCGCTATGAAGAGGCCGAGCGCGAGATGCGCAGCAAGCGCGAACTCTACCGGGAGTGGCTGCTGCGAAGGCCGCAGGATCTTGCGCTGCGCTCCGAGGACGCCGATACGGCGTCCTGGCTGGGCAGTATCTCGGCGCGGCAGGGCAAGCTCGCCGATGCAGAAGCCTTGTTCGCCGAACAGCTGGCCGAGCTGGGCCGCAACGCCGCCGATGATCCAGGCAACGCGAAGTGGAAAGAGGATCAGATCGATGCGCTGATACTCCAGGCGGGCGCGCAGGCGGTGCGCGGACGCCTGGCCGAGGCCAGAGCGAGCATCGGGGCCGCAAGGCCGCGCGCCGACGCGTTGGCTCGCCAGGATCGGGCCAACAACACCTGGCAAGTGACGGCTGGAGTATGCCGATGGTGGCAGGCGCAACTGGCAGCCGCGGCACGAGACCCCCTGGCCGATGAACTGGCCGCGGAGGCTGCGACCATACTGGCGGGCGCGCTCGCCGTCGACCCAAAGAGCGAACGCGTGCTCCGATCGCTGGCGCAGGTGCGCAACCTGCAGGCGCAGCGCGCGCTCCTCCGCGGCGATAGCGCGCTCGCCCGCTCGCAACTCGCCGCAGCCGCAGCGCTGCTCGACCCCGCCTGGAACGCGCGCCATAACGAGACCCTGCGGCTGGTGCTCGCCAGCACGCGATTGTTGGCCGGCGAAGCGGCGCAGCTCGCGGGTGACCGCGACGGCGCGCTCGTGTCCTGGCATCAGGCCGAGCAGCTACTCATCGCGGATGCGGGCACGGCGCTGCCATTTGAACGCCTTGATCCCATGGTTCGCACGCTGTCGCATCTCGGCCGCGCTGAGGAAGCGCAGGCCCTGCGTCGGCGACTGGCCGCGGCCGGCTACGTGCCGATGCAGGGCTTTCCGGCGGTCGGCCGAATCGCTGCGCGATGATCCGCAACCACTCGCTATCGCTCCCAACGGAAATGTTTACCATCGATGATGAGAGCTCCATTCACTTAATCAACCCGGAGGATGGTCATGGCTAGAAAACGCCCCAAAATCAGCCCCAACAAAGTCAGCCCCAATGTCAGCCTGGACATCTGTAAGTCCATCCAGTCGGCCCCCTGGGTAAACGTCAAGGTCAGCAACGCTTGGTACTCCTACCTCTTCACCGGTGGTGACACTGGCCATGGTGACGTTTATGTGAGCGTAAGCAAAAACCCGGGCAAGCACGCCGCGACAGTCGAGCTGATCGCACCGAAGCGCTATCGGATTTCGAGCTGCGTTTTCACAGACGACGCCAACAATCAGCTCGGTTGGGAGCTCAGGAGAAAGCCTCACACCATCGGCAACAGGAACACTGCGATCCAGGACGCCAAATACACGATTCTGGTGGAGGACACAGGCAACGGCAGTTGCGTAATCCCCTGCGACCCGGGAGTTAGAAACCTACCCTGAAGAACAGCTCCAAGGTTGGTGCTTAACCAGCGGCAGGGCGCTCATGCGGGGCGGGGCTCAGACCCTGAATTGTGGATGCCCGGTCACAGCGGCACGCCATGATTCATCGCTAGCGCCGGCACCCATGGGCGCCTGTGCGTCGCTGCGTTGCCATCTGCTCAGCCATTCGGCGCCGAGCAGTTCGCGACCATGCGGCAGGGCTGTCGCCAGTGGCGACAACGCAATGGTGGTTTCAGATTTAGGGCCGGTGGCGCGACCCTTGGCCACGAAAAAGCCAGCAGCCAATAGTGCCGCACGCACTCTGGTCGAGTAAGTGTAAGTAAACAATTCCGTGGCCCGGTGTTGGCAAAGCTGCGCGAGTTCGCGAAAGGCCTGCAACGTCCACAGCGCACTATCGGTCTTGTATGAAAACGGATCGAAGAACACGATGTCGGGTGCGGGCGCTTGGTGCTGGCGTTGACTGAAATCGCCAGGCAGCAGCCGCCATTCAATGCTGCCGCTGGCACTCAGCCATTGATTGTCAGTCAGCAGCTGGTTTGGTGCGGCATGCCGCAGGTGTTTGAACCAGTGGGTGTGGCGCAGAGCCAGCCGCAGCGAGTCCAGATCATTCTCGAAGCTGAGCAGTTGCAGGCGGCGCTGCAGCTGCTGGGCAGGTATGGCTTCCACTGCGTGAATGGTCGCCATCGCATTCGCGGCCGCACCCAGGCCAACATCCCAGATGACCAATGGCGCGTCAGCGGCCAGCTGCAGGCGCTCGATGAGCCGCGATTGCTCCACATACAATGAGCGCGCCTCCTGCACCGGATCGTTGACCGAGTGCATCACTTCACCTGAAACCGTATCGCGAATGCGACCAATGTCCTCGCGCACCACTATTTCATAACGCCCCTTGGTCAGCTGCAGTTGCTTGCGGGCCGCGCGGCTGCGATGCTGGGTCGTGGGGCCGTAACTGTCGCGGGCATCGAGCAGCTCGCGTTGCGCCTGGTAAAACTCCAGCCAGGTTCCCGCCAGGATGTGTTGACGCATGGTGCGCATCAGCTGCATATAAAAGTGCAGGTTGTGCAAACCCACCAGTTGCGTGGCCTGCGAGTCGTAGGTTTCACGCAGGTGAAAAAGATAGGCAATCGAGTGGGTTTTGCAGGTGTGGCAGCTGCAGCCCGGATCCAGTGCGCCTTCCATGCCGCGATAAGCCGCGCGCCGCAGATCGCGTCGCCCCTGGCTGGTAAAGGCCACGCCCTGCGTGGCCAGGGCAGTGGGCAGGATGCAGTCGAACATGTCCACGCCACGATGCACCGCCTCGAGCAGATCACGCGTGGTGCCGACGCCCATCAGGTAGCGTGGCCGATCGGTCGGCAGACAGTCAGTCACGGTGGCGGTGCAGTCTTCACGTTCGGCCACACTTTCACCCACGGCCAGGCCACCAATGGCGAAGCCGTCGAATGGCAGTTGGGTAATGGCGCGGGCGCTCTCGATGCGCAACTCGGGGTAACACGCGCCCTGCACGATGCCAAACAGGGCCTGCATTGAATCAGCGCGCGCCGCCAGACTGCGTTGCGCCCAGCGCAGCGTCAGCTCCATGGCGTGGCGTGCGGTGGCGCGATCGACAGTGGCTGGCACGCATTGATCCAGCACCATCATGATGTCCGCGCCAATTGACTTCTGCATGGCAATGCTGCGCTCCGGGCTCAGGCAGATGGTGCTGTTATCGACGTAGCTTTTGAACTCAGCGCCGTCTTCACGCATGGTGCGGCTGCCGGGCAGCGAGAAGATCTGAAAGCCGCCCGAGTCGGTGAGCACGGAGCGTGGCCAGTTCATGAAGGTATGAATGCCGCCGAGCTTTTCAAACAGCCCGGGGCCGGGGCGCAGCAGCAGATGATAGGTATTGGCGAGCAGCACCTGCGCACCGCTTTCGAGAATGTCCTCGCGACGCTGGCCACGTACCGAGGCATGCGTACCCACCGGCATGAAGGTGGGTGTAAGCACCTCGTTATGCTGGGTGCGAAACCGCGCCGCACGGGCGCCTGACCCGTAAGCGGTCGCTTCAAGCTGAAAGTGCAGACGGGTCATGGGCGCTCAGGGCAGGGTGGCGGGCAGAAGCTGTCAGTCACGACCCTCCGGGTGTCGGGTGTGGCGCGCATGATATTCGCATGGTGGTCAAATGTGTCCATATGCGCCGCGACCGCCCGCCTTGGCCCTGAGACCACGGGCTGATAACCGTTGGGCTTTTCCAGATAACCGGGCCGGGGCCGGCGGGCATGCTCGCGCCCTGTAAAGTGGCCGCATGTACCGCTACGATGAATTTGACCGCACCTTCCTGGCCGAGCGGGTCGCGGAATTTCGTGAACAGACGCGCCGCTTCCTGGCTGGGGAGCTCAGCGAAGACGAGTTCCGGCCGCTGCGCCTGCGCAACGGACTCTATATCCAGACCCACGCACCGATGTTGCGGGTCGCCATTCCCTATGGCCTGCTCGACAGCCGGCAGCTGCGCATGCTGGCGCACATTGCCCGTCGTTACGATCGCGGCTACGGTCATTTCAGCACCCGGCAGAATATCCAGTACAACTGGCCGAAACTGGCTGAGGTGCCCGATATCCTGGCGGACCTGGCCACGGTTGACATGCACGCGATCCAGACCAGCGGCAATTGCATCCGCAATGTCACCGCCGATCACCTGGCGGGCGTGGCGCCCGATGAGCTCGAAGATCCACGTCCCTGGTGCGAACTCATCCGCCAGTGGTCGACGCTGCATCCGGAGTTCTACTACCTGCCGCGCAAATTCAAGATCGCCGTGACTGGCGCGGCCACGGATCGGGCGGCCTCGGAAGTGCACGATATCGGTCTGCACCTGGTGCGCGGCGCCGATGGCATTGGCGGCTTTGAAGTACTGGTGGGTGGCGGCCTGGGCCGCATGCCGATCATTGGCAAACAGATCCGCAGCTTTCTGCCACAGCAGGAATTGCTGGCCTACCTGGAAGCGATCTTGCGGGTCTACAACCGCCACGGCCGGCGCGACAATATTCACCGCGCGCGCATCAAGGTGCTGGTCAAGGCCCTGGGTGTGCCGGAATTCACACGCCAGGTCGAGGCCGAATATAGCGCCAGCCGCGCCAGCGCGCCGCGCCTGGAGACGGCACAGATTGAGCGCATGCGGGCATTCTTTGCGCCGCCGGCCTATCGCTCATTGGCGGATGAGGATCCGACGCGGGCCGGCGTCAGCGCGGCCTTTATCGCCTGGTATCGTCACAATACGCGCGCCCACAAGGTCAGTGGCTATCGCGTCGTATTGGTCTCACTCAAGAAGCACGGTGAGCCGCCGGGCGATATGTTCGATCCGCAGATGGACGCGCTGGCAGACCTGGCCGATCGCTACAGCTTCGGACAGATCCGCGTGACGCACGATCAGAATCTGGTGCTCGCCGATGTCGCACAAACGGAACTGGCAGCGCTGCATGCGGCGCTCGAGCCGCTCGGGCTCGCCACGCCCAACATTGGCACACTCACTGACATGATCTGCTGTCCGGGCCTCGATTTCTGCAGCCTCGCCAATGCCGGCTCGATCGACGTCGCCAGGCAGATACACGAGCAGTTCAGTGATTTTGACTATCTGTACGATCTCGGGGAAGTGCAGCTCAAGATGTCCGGTTGCATGAACGCCTGTGGGCACCATCACGTCGGTCACATAGGCATCCTCGGCGTCGATAAGCGCGGTGAAGAGTGGTATCAGATCACACTGGGCGGTTCGGCCAGCGGTCAGGTGGCGCTGGGCGAGGTCATCGGTCCGTCGGTAGCCAAGGACCGCGTGGCCGCGACCATCGCCCGCATTCTCGATGTCTATATCGAGCGCCGCGATAACAGTGACGAGAGTTTTCTGCAGACGGTAAGGCGACTCGGTGTCGCGCCATTCAGGGAGCGCGTCTATGCGGCAGATACTGCGGCAGCATGAGCTTGGGCGTGACCCCTGGCGTTACCCCGGCGAAGCCGGTGACGGGCCGCAGCTATTGACGCTGGCGGAACTGCTGGTTACGGCGCCATCGTTGCCAGCGACGGCTGGGGTGTACATCGGGCCCACCGACGAGGTGCTGCTGCTGGCGGGCGTCATCGACACAGTAGTGCTCGTCGTCGTGCACTTTGAAAATGCCGGTGACGGCCGCGGTTTCTCGCAGGCACAGGTGCTGCGCCAACAGCTGCGGTTTGCTGGCGAATTGCGCGCTTGCGGCGCGCTCAAGCGCGATCATCTGTATCTGCTGGCACGCTGCGGTTTCAATGCCTTCGATCTCGACCCGGGCGAAGATCGCGCTGCGGCGCTGGCGCAGCTGCAGCGCTTCAGCGTCGCCTATCAGCGCGCCAGCGGCACGCTGGTGCAGCCCCGGCTGCGCACGCAGGCCTGAAGCGACTCTAGCCCAGGCAGACAATCAGGCGCGCGTGGTAGTTGCGCCAATCGATAGGGATGACGATCGGCCGTGTGGCCGGCGGATAGTCGAGCTGACTGTCGCGCCCGGTGAGCACCGCGGGCACGGAAATCTGGAACTGATGGCCGAAGTCGCGGCGTGCATTGCCAGAGAGCGTATTGGCGATCTCGCCCACCAGATCACAAAGGTTCTCGTGACCCATGTCGGTTTCCTGCATGCGCATCAGCATGACGCTCAGCATGCTCTTGGGTGCGGTGAACGCCACCATACCAGTGCGCCGGCCACTCACCTGGATGACACCGGTGTAGTCGGAAATTTCCGGGCGCTCACCCAAAGCCAGGTGTGGCGTGCCGCATTGGGCAGTCTGTTGCACCGTGGTGCTGAAGTAGTTGAGCACGCCATCGACGAACACGGCCACTTCCGCTTCCAGACTCATTGCTCTCAGGTCCTGATCAATTTGCGCAACGCCTCGTTGAGCTGTCGATCGGTGAAGGGCTTGCACAGAAAGCCGCTGGCGCCCTTTTCCAGCGCGTCGATCGCCGTCAGCTTGTCGGCCAGTGCCGAGATCACCAGTATGCGTATCTCGGGGTCGCGTTGCACCAGTTTTGCGACGCACTCGGCGCCATCCATTTCCGGCATGGTCAGGTCCATGGTCACCAGCGTCGGGCGCAGCGCCGCGTGCATCGCCAGGGCCTCGACGCCGTTGCGCGCGGCGCCCACGAACTCGACTTCAGGCAGCTCATTGGCGCGTTCTATGCGCCGGCGAATGACATTGGAGTCATCGACGATCATCAGGCGGTGGGCCGCGGCAGTCATGGGGAGGCGCCAGCCGCCAGACTCAGGCGGCCGAGGACTGCGATTCAGCTGGCGCTGCGGCGCGCGGCAATAACATCTTGAAGCGCGTGTATTTCCCGGCCGTGGTGGCGATGCCGATGCGGCCGCCGCAGTCGCGCACGGCAGCATTGACTACGTCCAGGCCCACGCCGCGACCGGCGTGCTCCGAGACCTGATCGGCCGTGGAGAACCCTGGCAGGAACAGCAGGCGAAAAGCGCCGCTGCGATCGAGAGCAGCGGCCTGCTGCGCGTCGAGCAGGCCACGATCCCGGGCGCGAGCGCCAATTTCTTCTGGGTTCAGGCCCTGACCGTCGTCTTCGACGATCAGGGAATAGCTTTGTGGATCACTGTCGCTGAAGCGGATGCGAATCGTGCCGACCGGCGGTTTTCCAAGCTGAGCACGCTGCTCGCGCGCTTCAATGCCGTGGGCGATGGCATTGCGAACCATCTGGATGCAGATTTCACGCACCCGCAGCAGGTAGTTTGCGGGTACCCGTTCCAGCCCTTCAGTGAGCAGGCGCACTTCGCGGCCACTGCCGACGCTGACATCGGCGCTCAGGCGCTGCAGAGTGGTATGCAGGGCTGAGTCGGACTCCGCCAGCGGCGCCGCCAGCGCTGCGGCGACCTGGCGCGAGCCCAGTACCGCGGTATCGCCATGCTGCGCGGGCGGCAGATCACCGGCCGAGGCCGCAGTGGAGCGCGCCTGGCCGACACGTTGCTGCAGGCTGGCGACTTCCTGGGCATGGCCCATCAATTCGTCGAGCCTGACGACCACCGGGACAAAATCGTTGCCAGCCAGTTCGGCTTTTTCACGCAGCTCGGCCAGCAGATCCTCGATCTCATGTGCGCGGCGCACAAACGAGCCCAGCGTCAGCGCCGCCGCTTCACCCTTCAGGCTGTGCATCTCGCGAAATACGCCCTGAATTTTCTGTTGCAGGTCCGCGCTCTGTTTGCCCGGCGTACGCAGCAGCGCGTTGCTGCGACGCACGGTGGCGTCGAGCGTGCCGAGGAAGGTCTGCAGTTGCAGCGGCTCGACCTGCAGCACCTGCAGCAGCAGCGCCGAGCTCGAGTCGGTGTCGGACTTCAGGTGTTCCAGTTCGCGCTGCAGCAGTACGCGCTCGGTGATGTCGGCGACCACGCCGAAGACATGATCGGCGCTGGCGCCGCCGCCACGTACCCGCCGGAACGAGAATGACAGGTAGCGCACTTCGGCGCTGCCCTGCGATTTATGAAAGTTCACTTCGATCTGGTTCAGCGGGTTGACCGATTCGATCAATTCTTCGTTGACCTTGTCCTTCCACAACAGGCCCAGATACTTGCCAGCTGCCAGCAGGGTTTTTTCATCCACCAGCGGACGCAGCAGATCTTCAAAACTCTGCCCGGCTGGCGCCGCCACCCGCAACAATTCCCGCAGTGAGTCAGAATGCGCGCCGCTGATACGGCCGTCGCGTGCGATCAGAAACAGGCCCTCGCGCACCGTGCCCATGATATCGGCGACCTGTCGCTGCGCCACGCCGGCGTCCCTGGAGGCCTGGCCACGCCGCCAGGCGAAATACAGCATCGAGGCCAGCAGCAGTGCGGCCAGGCCCGAACCACCCAGCAGCAAGGCACGCAGTGAGCGACCATCGCTGACCACGGCTTCGCGCAGCAGGGCGGAGAGCTCCGCGAGCTCGCGCGAGAGTGCCGCGGTGTTCCTGGTCTGGGTCGCCAGCAGATCATCGACACTGCGTTTGAGTCGCGCGCCGGCTGCAGTCAAAGCCGAGCCGCTGGCGGAGTCGCTGTATAGATCGGCGGTCTTATGCTCACCCAGGCGTTCGAGCCCGTGATCGAGCGGCGCCCAGAGTTTCATGGCCCTGGCCAGCAGCTCGCTGGTGTCGGCGCGCGCGGCCAGGCCGGCGGCGCGCATCGCCTCAGCCAGCTGCACATAGGCCTGGTTGCTCGAGCTGCGACTGCTGGCAAGTGTGCGCAGCGAATCACCAACGTAGGTCTGGGTTTCCAGACCGCGCTGAATCAGGGTCAGCTCCGAGCGCATGAGTTGCGGTTGGGCGGTCAGACCGGCGGCCAGCTGCAACGCTGTCGAGGCCGATTGCAGGCGCGCCGCGCGCTGCACGCCCGTGAACAGCAGCAATGACAGGCCCGCCGTACACAGCAGTGCGATGGCAACAGGCAGCCACTGTACGCGCAGTTTCGATGGCGATTGGGTCATGGTATGCGTTTGAAGGATACCAGCAGGCGCGCCCGACGCGGCAGACCGGAGCTGCCCAATGCTTCCGTATCGTAGCGACCGCCGCGCACTGCCCGTAGGGCGGCGGCATCGAATACACCGGGCAGGCTGGCCTCGACTACTCTGGCCTCGCTGGCCCGACCTTTACGATCGAGCGTGAATTCGACCACGACACGGCCCTGCTGGCCGAGTTCCAGGGCCTTGGGCGGAAACACAGCGTCCAGTGCGCGCACTGGCCTGGCGTTGATGAAATCAGGCTGGGTTGCAGCCTTGGCGGCGGCGGGTTCACTGGCCAGCTGCACCGCCGCTGCGGCCGCTGCGACGCGCTGGCTGCCGGCGTCCAGTTCGTTCTGCAGCTGTTTGCGCACTGCCGTGAGTTCACTGCTGGCGCCCAGCTCGGCGGCGGCGTTGAACCAGGGCTGGGCGGCGTCGGGTTGATGATTGCGTAAGTCTGCCTGGGCGCGCGTCAGCAGGGCGACCTGCAGTTCGTGCTGCACGCTCGAGGTCAGCGGGTGACTGCGATTGGCCTGCTGCATGGCCACAAGCCGCGCGTGCGCGCTCTCCGCGGCCGGTTCGAGCAGCGCCCCCGCAGCGATCGCGGCGCGGGTACGTGCCGCCATTTCCGCCAGCTGCACGTCGCTGGTGTGCGCTTCAAGTGAGCGGCGCAGATCGGCAAGCGCAACGTGATCAGCGCCGCCGGCGGCAATTTGCGCGATCAGTTGCGCGGCCGTATCCAGTTCATTGTTGGCGAGCGCCGCGCGCGTCTGCGCGATCAGCCAGCGCGGGCGCGCGGCGGCGATATCCGCTTCGAGCTTGCTGGTCGCGCCGGCATCCAGGCCGACGCCGCGAAAGGTGTTGAGCAGGCGCGTGGCTTCATCCAGCTTGCCCGCGTTCAGATCCGACTGAATGCGCGCGCGCGCCACGGTGAACAGCCGGCGCATGCCATCGCGGGCTTCCTCGTTCTGCGGCTCCTGGGCCAGTACCTGCGCGTAGAGCTCCAGCGCACTGTCGCCGCCTGGCACGCCATCGTTGCGTGGCAGCAGTGTCTTCTCATCGCGAAACGCTACCCGTGCGTCCGAGAGTAATTCCAGTGGACTGCGCTGCGGGTTGGCAGGCGCACCGAGCGTGCCTGGGGCCTCAGTGCCCGGCTCAGTGTGGGCGCTTGCAGGCACAGGCACAGGCGCAGGCGCTGACGTTACGCTGGCGGTGGCAGCGGGGGTCCCGGAAGCGTGGCGGGAAAGATAATACCCAAGCACTACGCCGGCCAGCAGCAGCAAGGGCAGCAACAGCTTCCAGGCGCGTCGCCCGGAATTGAATGGATTGCTGGTCGAACCCAGGCTGGCCAGTGAGCTGCTGGTGCTCAGGGTGGCAGCAGTGTCAAGACGTTGCTCGGCCGTGCGCAGCGCGTCGCGCCAGGTGACAGCGCTCAGCTGGCTGCGTTCGACAATCGCACATACCGAGCCGCGCTGTAGTGCGCTGGCCCAATTGTCAGCCTGGCCGTCGGCGCAGATCAGAATGATGGGCGCCAGCGGGTGCTGCTGGTCAAGACTCGCCGCCATGACGCGGGCGTCGCGGCGGGTCGTGGCATCAAACACCAGCAACCACGGTGCGGGGCCAGCGTCTTTCAGGGCATCGGGTGAGTCGATCGGGTGGGTGCGGAAGCGCTCGCCGAGCAGCGGGCCCAGTTCAAGCAGCAAACCATCATCACCAGAGAGTAGCCAGGCGTCGCGGCGCTTGCCGGTCACGGCGCCCCGCGCCACCGGCGCGGCAGCCTCGCGGGTTGCGCGCGCAGTAGTACTGCGATGCGATTCGGTGCTGGGCACTGGTGGCGGACCCCCAATTTAGTCGCAACAATGTGAGACAAATGGCAGTTCACCGCCTCGGACAGGTTCACAGTTCCGATGCGACAGAATATCCGGCACTGCTACCGTTTTACGACTCTGTGGCGCAGTTCACGTTTCGGCATTGAACCTGCACGCCGCGATCGCCTCGACCAGCAGGTCGACATCCGCCTCAGTATGCGCCGCCGACAGAAAGCCCACCTCGAAGGCGCTGGGCGCCAGATACACGCCACGCGCCAGCAAGGGGTGATACATGGCCTGGTAACGCTGTGCGCAGCCCGCCGGATAGTGCCTGGGGCTGCGTAGCACCGCACCCGTTGCCGTGCCCAGGCAAATCCAGAACACCGATCCCACCCGCTGTACGATGAGCCCGGGCAGGGCTTGCAGGGCGCGTTCGAGGCGCGCACCACGTGCCTCGAGCTGGGCATAGAGCGTGCCATCGGCCAATTGCCGCAGCGCTGCCAGCCCGGCGCACATGGCCACGGGGTTGGCGCTGAGCGTGCCGGCCTGATAGACAGGACCTGCCGGCGCCACCAGTTGCATCAGCTCGCGCCGCCCGCCATAAGCGCCCACCGGAAAGCCACCGCCGATGATCTTCCCGTAGGTGACCAGGTCAGGCTCGATACCGGCCAGCGGCGCGTAGCCCTGGAAGCCGACACGAAACCCCGAGATCACTTCATCGAGGATCAGCAGCGCACCGTGCGTTTTCGCGAGGCGCGCCAGGGTCGCCAGAAACGCCGTGCGCTGCGGTAACAGGCCGTAGTTGGCCGGCAGTGGTTCGATGATCGCGGCGGCGAGTTCGCGCCCATGGTTGGCAAATACCGCTTCCAGCGCCTGCTCGTCATCGAGCGGGGCCACCACGGTTTCGCGCACGACTTCGGCGCCGAGGCCCGCGCTGTCGGGTAGCGGTGCATCGGCCAGACCGGAGCCGGCGCGCAGCAGCATGGCGTCGGCGTGACCATGGTAACAGCCCTCGAATTTCAGGATTTTCGAGCGACCGGTGGCGGCGCGGGCGACGCGCAGCGCTGACATCACCGCCTCGGTACCGGAATTCACGAAGCGCAGGTTCTGCACCCAGGGAATGCGGCTGCAGATGTATTCGCCCAGCTCCAGGCTATAGGGTTCAGCAGTGCCCAGGCTCCAGCCGCGCCCCAGTGCTTCGATGACCGCGTTGCGCACCGCCTCATTGCCGTGCCCGAGTATCAGTGGTCCGAAGGCCATGCAGAAATCGAGGTATTCGTGCCCATCAACATCTGTCAGGCGCGCACCTTTGCCGCCCGTCATGAA